>Ga0224506_10000328_pt1 | contig 42999 bp, 42 predicted proteins | sample SF_Jan12_sed_USG_2_FD_169108 | JGI IMG/M metagenome (GOLD analysis project Ga0224506, IMG submission 169108) | Sediment microbial communities from San Francisco Bay, California, United States - SF_Jan12_sed_USGS_8_1 | ecosystem: Environmental > Aquatic > Marine > Sediment | place: USA... | reverse complement strand
TTACAAGACTGTCTTGGGAAGAATTCACCGAGAACAGGGAAGCGAGCTTTCACTCAATTAGGAACATATTTGTCCATACTCTAGGCGCGATTGATTACTGGTTGGATTTTTTGCAAGGAGAAAATCTTCGGTCCAAAAGAAAATATGATGCATATGGAACCTTTGAGGAAGTGAGAGCTTACATGGAACAAGTGGAGAAGAGGATAAAGGTTTACTTTGACTCATTGCCTATTGAAGGGCTCAACAAAACGTATTCGGTAAAAGGCGATGATGACAAGACTATTGAAATTACAGCCGAGGACGCCCTAATCCATGTATTCGAAGAGGAAGTTCATCATAGAGGTGAATTGATAGCACTTCTTTGGCAAATAAATGTTGAGCCGCCTCCAATGGGATGGAAGGGGCTTTAAACACGCAACTATTGGCGACGTCATCCCACAAACTTCCCATTTTTGACTGAAGAGAGACTTTAATAACAAAAAAAGTCGAGTTTAGCGTTTTGTTTGCATTATTTGTAATCTTTTTCTCAATTCATTGTATATTCAAACCACTCAGCGTACGCGTAGTCATCAATCTTTTTTCTAGCGTCTTCTGCTGGAGGCTTCATTTTTTCTCATGTCTTCTTGATTGGTCCGCTGAAGAGTCGTCAACCAAACCAATGTCTACGAGGTTTCTATGCAGAAGAACACATAATCCTCCAAAGAACACATAAAGAAACATCTACCTAGTGCGGAGCAGGATATTTGTTCGGCTGTTTTTTGACGTATGGGGATTTTCTGGCTTCTTTTGAATACATGTAGATTTGCATCGGAATTTGAAAAACAATCGCGTAGAATATGAAATCGACTAGAAAATTCACTGGTTGAAAGGTAAAGCGATGAGGATATGGTGGTGGACTCCAAAATGACCACGATTCTATCATCCAGTGAAGCGGCCAACCTCTGTACAGCCACCCTACATCAAGAATCCTTGGATCTGAAGGGTTGATAATATTATAAGATGCTAACGTTGCAACAAGAGAAAGAACAAAAGACGCTGTGATAGATATCAGCAAGAGAGTTTGGATTTTCACTGTCAGGCTATCTCCAGACAATTTCGCCTGTGAGTGACTTATAATGCTACGTTTTAGAACAGTGCCTACGCTGTCTCCATAGTCACAAAATGTGATTACAATATGTGCGTTGATTTTAATACTTATCAGACCGACAGCGTTAATATGCGTACATAAATACATGTCTGAGTACTGAAAGTCCAAGGGTGATTGTATGTTAACGGAACTTCAAAAGTGTGTAGAACTTGGGGAAAAAATAGGTGCTGAATTTGTTGAGGCAAGGTTTGAGGACCTGACTTTGAGAACACTTTCCCGTGTTAATGACGTTTGGAAGGATGTCATTCTAAGGTCTCGCGCCGGAATTGGCATTGTCTGCTATTATGGCGGTGCATCTGGATACTCGTTTACATCCAGTGAAGAAGACAAAGAATTGGAACGAACTGTTACCAGAGCGTGCAAAATGGCCAAAGCCTCTGCTAATGCAGCTTCCCTGAAGTTGGATTTCGATAGAAGAACTCCACTTAAAAGTCAGAAATCGGACACATTCCAAGTAAAGACTCATCCGAAAACTGAAGATCTGGGCTACAAGACTGATCTGGTCAACAGAACCGTCGATAAGGCTCGTGAATGCGGAAAAAGCATCAGCAGCATCATAGGACGATACGGAGAACTTTACGGAAGGAAGCTCTTCACAAACAGTGAAGGCTCAGTGATTGACTGGAATTTTGAGCTTGCTGACCTGCAATGCCGGGTTACATCTAAGACTACATCGGGAAGCCTTGTGAATGGAGGAGCGCAAGCAGGCGGAACACTGGGGTTGGAACATTTCAACACTAAGGGTTCAACGCCAGAAGACATTGGAGAAGAGGCAGGCACATATGCAAAAGAGCAGATAAGAGCGAAGGCCTGCTCGGCAGGAAAGTTCAGAGCATTGATAGAGAACCGACTAGCGGGGGTGTTAGCACACGAATCGTTCGGTCACCTCAGTGAGGGTGACTTCATAGTTGTAGGCGAATCTCCTCTAGCAGGAAAAATTGGAGCAAAACTCGGAACCAAAAACGCCACGATCGTAGACTATGGAACCCCAGACATTTCAAAATTTGGCGGCCTATGGCTACCCTACGACGATCAAGGTATGAAAGCAAGTAGAACTGTTATCTTGAACGAAGGAGTACTCGAACATTACCTGCACAATAGAGGAACTGCAAAGTACCTTAAGCAAGAGCCAACAGCAAACTGTAGAGCAGTGCATTTTGGATTTATGCCAATACCAAGGATGACAAACACTTACTTCACTGCAGGTGACCTGACCAAAGAGGAAGCTTTAGAATCGTTGGATACCGGTGTCTACGCAATCCAGACCTCAGGTGGCCAGGTCGGAGGGGATGGAAGCTTCTTATTCAAGGCGGAACGGGGTTATTGGGTGCAAAATGGCGAAATTAAGGAGCCCATCCGCGAAGTATCGTTGTCAGGGAACATTCTCAATTTACTATCCAATGTTGAAGGCGGGACCAAAGACCTTCACTTAGAAGCAGGATACTTTGGTGGGTGTGGAAAGGGCGGTCAATTTCCCTTGCCCTGCGGGTTGGGTGGACCGGAATTGGTCATTAGGGAAGTGACGTTCGGAGGCAAGGCCGGATAAAGAGAAAGGTGAAAAAGGTATGAAATACGAGAATTTGAAAGATGAACTGCTTTCTGCTGTGGATTCGGGTTTGAAGTATGCTAGAACGATTGATGGGAAAGCAGAGTTTGAGCTATACCTATTCTATGAACATGCAACTAAAGTGAAAATTTCACAGGGAGTGGTGGATGCAACAGACGGAAGTGTCGAGGGAAATGCGATTAGAGTTGCCAAAGACAACATGGTCAGTTTCGCCTCGTCAAGTGGAATATCAGTTGAAAGGATAAAAAGAAGCATCAATGAAGCTTTATCTAGCTTGCGGGCGGTCTCAATCAAAGACGAACGATTCAAAGGCTTCTGCAAACCTAAGCGGCCAGGCAAGGAAGGAGTATTCACAAAAGAGATATTGAATTTGAGCGAAGAAACACTGATTAACATAGCCCGCGACACTGTCAAAGAAGCACAGGAATTTGACAAGCGAATACACGCGGTGGAAAGCGAATGTTCCGCAGAATGGGGCGGATTTGCCGTAGGAAACACTAACGGACTTCAACAAGCCTCTAGGTCAGCTCTCAACGGGTGTGAAGTCGCCTGCATCGCGGTCAAGGAAGAAGAACGAAGAACAGCCTATGAATTCGATATTACACGCGAACGTCTAATAAAAACCAGCGGCATAGGAACAAAGGCTGCACAAAAGGCTGTCAGTCTTCTTGACGCAAAAAAACTCAATAAAACAACGGTTTTACCAACAATATGGGTGCCTATTGCCGCAGCTTCTTACATTGTCGCCAGCCTGGGACAGTCCACAAGTGGAGGGTCTGTTGTTGAAGGGCTTTCACCACTCGGGGACAAGATTGGACAGGAGATAGCTGACTCAAGATTGACGATTATAGATGATGGACAAAATCCAACGGGAATAAACACTGAGGCCATTGACGCAGAAGGATACCCTCAACAGAAGACCACTATAATCGAAAAAGGCAGGATAAAACAGTTCCTATTTGACAGTTACTATGCACAAATCTACGGCACCGAATCAACCGGTAACTGCACTCGCCAAACTCGGATTTTTGGCTCAAGCATTCCCTATGAAACCTCGCCACAAATCCAGTTCAAAAACTTTGCAGTCGAACCCGGAAATAAGAACCTAGATGCTTTGATTGCCTCAATAGATGGACAGGCCATATTGATAGTTGACATTCCCATAGGAATATTCCACAGTGACGTTTCAACTGGAGAATTCTCCGCGGTCGCACAGAGTGCCTTCTTAGTCGAAGATTGTGAGAAAAAATGGCCGCTGGAGCCGGTATCGGTCTCTGGAGACTTCTACAATGGACTTAAGCAATTACGTGATGTTGGCGGCGATTTGGAAAAGACCGTTTTCACCGTTGAGACTCCCACGCTAGTCTTCGATGGTTTTTCAATTGTTGGATAGTGGCAAGGTGGATTCTACCCTCCACCAACATTGAAGACACTAACAGCAATTCTTAGCGCCACGCTTCCATAAGTCTACACTCAGATTTTGAGTGAAGACAAAGCGTAGGAAGGCTGAAGGAACAGAGAATCAGAAGACATGCACAAAGTTCAATGATCATCTGCGGAATCCGAAGACGCTGGACGCGGTGAACTCATTTCTGTAGCGCGCGAATCCGCTTAAACTACGCACCTGCTATGCAGAATAGTTGATCAGAATAAGAACTTGCTTACAAGTAATATAATCGACATTAGGCTATATGTCTGCGTAACAAGCATTATCCACTGCGGATTGTGCGCAGACAAGTTTACAATATCCTCTGCAACAGATTTTTGGCTGTTGGAAGGATCAAGTTGCTTGGAGAGCGAGTAGAGCTTCATGATTTTTCTCAGAACGAACAGGACGGCAGCCGGTATAGCGAGCAGAAAAACACTTAACCAAGAGTGTTGCATGCAAGTCCACTCTAGAATGAAGGCTGTCCCAGTGAATACTGCGCCTAGAGTGAGCAGTACAATCCCTAGTAATGAAGCCTTAGCCAGTCCCAAGCGAACCGTCATTGTTTCGATGTCCATTGCTTTGTCTCCGAAGTAGTCTCGGATCTCGGTCGGTATTATTACGCCGTATACTGTCAAGGCGAGCCCGACGAGAGACAGGATAAAGAAAGGGTTCATTTCAGACGTAAAGGAGTAATACGCAAATAGCACCGGAAAGACGGCCAAAACAAGAATAAGCGTCACTGGGGCAACCCAAGACCTCGACTTCAATCTCAAAGGCGGGGCAGAGTAGGCATATCCCAGGGAAATTCCAATTATCCACAGAAGTAGCAGAATGGGTTTCTGCTGAATTGCCATGAATACAAAGACCAGAACCAAAGTAAGAGCAAACTCGATGACTAGCACCTTCTTCAGTAGGCATGCTCCAAAAGAATTAATTGCTTCGACGAGTTGTTTCTTGCGATGATCCTTTGAATCTAATTCGCGGTCTGAGAACGTATTGACTTGTGCACCGATGGCAGAACTTAGATTTATTATGGAAAAAGACAAGAGCATCATAGCCACCAAATCAAGAATACTTGTAGAGGGTATCGCTCCCCAAGCAAGCCCCATAATAAGCGATCCCAAATTCGGCAGTAGAAACTCAGCTCTGGAAACAGTACCAAGCGATTTTACGGCTTCAAACATGGCATCGCCGACGGGATCATACGATCAACCGAAATAAAAAGTACACGCTTGATAGTTTGCCTATTATATTAAATATCAATTCAAAAAGGTTATATGTGCCTTATGCTATTTTGGTGTATTTGCGGGTGTAATGTGATGCAAGGTGACCGCGAAATTCAAAACTAATTCTATCCCAAACCTTAACATAGAATATCGCCCGCTTGAGCTTGAAAAAGAAATCCGCGAATTCTGGCAAGAAAATCAAATAAAAGAAAAACTGATGGAATTTAAACAGGAAAACAACAACGGCATAACAGGATGGGTTGAAGGACCACCGACCCTTAACGGTATTCCACACGTCGGCCATGCGAGAGGCCGCGCGATGAAAGACCTTCGCTACAGATGGAAATCAATGCAAGGCTTTTACATGCCATTTTGGGCAGGATGGGATTGTCAAGGCTTACCAGTCGAGCTGGAAGTTGAGAAACTTTTGGGCGTAAAGAACAAGCGGGAACTTCTTGAACGAGTCGGAGAAGAACGCTTCATACAAGAATGTAAAAAGGCCATCATGAAATATCAACGTGCATGGGTTGAAGTCGACAGGATGCTCGGAGTCTTCATAGATCAAGAAAAAGCCTACTGGACGTATCTCGACGATTACATTGAGAAAGAATGGCAGTACCTCAAGCGTGCATGGGACCAGGGCTTACTGGAAGAAGGCTATTATGTTGTTGCTTATTGCCCAGGCTGCCAAACGAGCCTAAGCAGCGCAGAAGTAGGCTACGAAGACTCGTATAGAGAAGTTGAAGACCCGTCACTATACTTCAAATTCAAACTGGCCGAAGACCAAAGCGAATATTTTCTCGTTTGGACCACGATGCCATTCACACTCATCACGGACACAATGCTAGCGGTTCATCCGGACGCAGAGTACGCCAAGGTCAGCGTTGACAACGAAAAATGGATACTTGTGAAACAACGCGTCGAACCTGTCATGCAAGAACTAAACATAGAAAAATACGAAGTGACAGAGACCGTCCCGGGTAAAAGCCTAGAAGGCAAAAAATACGAATACCCATTCAAAGACATAGTTCCAAAACAAGCAGAATTGGATAAGCATCCTCTCGTACACAGAGTTATCTGCGAAGACTTCGTGGACGTAAATACCGCTACAGGAGTCGTGCACTTAGCGCCTGGAAACGGGGAAGAAGACTTTTTCGCCGCACAAAAACGTGGCGTTCCAGTTTTCGCTCCCTTTAACGATGAAGTCGAATTCACAGCCGACGCTGGAGTCTTCAGCGACATATTCGCAAGAGACACAGACGAAATGGTTGTTGAAGAACTTCGCAAGAGAGGTTTGCTCGTTGAAGTCAAAACCGTTAAGCACGAGTATCCAACATGCTGGCGCTCTCACCACAAGCTGGTTTGGCTTGCTAGGAGAGAATACTTCCTAAGGACAGAAAAAATAAACGAGAAAGTCGTACAAGCAGCCGAGAAAGTAGAATACTTTTATGAAGGCCCCAAAAACCGTTTTCTCTCCTTCCTCAAAGAAGGAAAGCCATGGTGCATATCAAGAGAACGCGTTTGGGGAGCACCGTTGCCAGTATGGAAATGTGAACAATGCGAAGCAAAAACTTTGGTTTCAAGCAAAAGAGAGCTAATAGAGAAAGCCATAGAAAAACCGCAGGGACATTTTGAACTGCACAAACCGTGGGTTGACCGCGTAACATTCAAATGCGAAAAATGCGGCGGAACGATGCGCAGAGAAGACTATGTCTTAGATACTTGGCACAATAGTGGAGCTTCACCATACGCAAGATTCACCAAAGAAGAATTTGAGAAATATGTGCCCACGGATTTCTTAACAGAAGGAATAGACCAAACCCGTGGATGGGCGAACACACTCCTTTTAGAGCATGTGATACTGACTGGAAAATCTGAGGCGCCATACAAGGCTTTTCTCTTTCAAGGTCTGGCCCAAGACGCAAGAGGCAGGAAAATGAGCAAAAGCCTCGGAAACATGATAGAGGCAAACAAACTCCTTCAGAAATACTCAGCGGACATATCCAGATTCTACATGCTACGAAAATGCTCTCCAGTAGATTTCATAAACTTCGACCTTCAAGAACTAAGCCGCCGCCCATATCAAGTGTTATCCACACTATACCATCTCAGCAGATTCTTTTTACAAAACGCTGAATTTGATGACTTTGATCCTCAAAAATACACGTTTGAATGGGCAAAACAATTGAATGAACTCAAGAACCCAGACTTATGGTTACTTTCAAAACTACAAAGAACAATAGAAGATTACACAACAAGGCTAGAAAAGTGTGAATTCAATTTCGCTCTGGCTGTTCTAGAAGATTTCGTCATACAAACATTAAGCAGGCTTTACGTGCCTATGGTTCGAAAAGAGCTTTGGACAGACGACCCAGAAACTCTAGGAAGAAGGCAGGCAATATACGCGACCCTACATCATGCTCTTAAAACAGCTACAACGCTTTTCAACCCAATCACGCCCTATCTGAGTGAGGCACTATACCGAAAAGTCTACAGAAGACTTAACCCAGAATTGCCGGAGTCAGTGAATTTTGAGAGCTGGCCAAACCCCGAAGAGAAAATGCAAAACAAGGCTCTAGAAGAAGACTTTCAAACCATACTCAAATGTGTCTCACTGGCGTACTCAGCTAGACAATCAGCTAAACTGAAAAGAAGATGGCCGCTAAACAAGGTAGTTGTCGTTGCTCCTGATAAGCTCTGCAAGGCTTTGAAGGACAACGAGGAACTCTTGCTGGAACTTGCAAACGTCAAAACCGTAGAATATGCTCAGACAATGCCTGAATATGTCAGTCAAAAAGATTGGGTTTCAGCCTCAGAGAACGACTTTCAAGTAGTTTTGAATGCACAACGCGACGAAAGTCTGCTTGGCGAAGGTTTAATGCGGGACTTAGCCCGTCGAGTTCAAGCGTTAAGGAAAGAATTAGGATACACGCCGACGGACGTTTTAAACGCTGTTCACGTAGCTGAGCTTGAAGAAGAAAACACCAAGCTCTTAAAGCCTTACTTGAAAGAGATGGCGGAGCTGGTCCGCGCCAAAAAGGTTCACTTACACATTAGTTGCGAGCAAGTCGAGGCTGAATGGCACGAGTCCCAATTAGATGAAAAGAAAATATACGTATCCATCTCGTAAGAAAAGGGCAATACTCGTCTAAACTCCCTATTTTTTAGAACAAAATACTTGAAACAGTACTGTTAAATCTCTCTTCAAGTTAAACCATAATTAGTGACCAGCGTGACGAAAGAGAAGGCTTTTGCCTGTCCGTTTTGTGGAGCACCTTATAGAACGCTCATTCCTTCCGGAGCGGCTCAAGTGAAATGCAGTTATTGTGGAGCCACAGTGCTTGTTCCCCCTGATTTGGGGGGAACTACTCATCGATGTCCTAACCATCCAGATCTTTTGGCCGTAGGCCTTTGTAATGATTGTAGCCAAAGCTATTGTGGTCACTGTCTCTACGTTTATGAAGTCAAGTCAGCAAAGTTACATGTTTGTTCCAAATGCTATGAACAAAGAAACGCCATGAAGTCCGTGGGAGCAGTTGTCTCTCTCGTATTCTCAATCACGCTATTCTTGTTGTTCTTTATTCTATTAACGAGACCTGTGTCATCGACCAGTGGTCCGCCATTACCCGTGCTAATCCCGGCGTTGCTATTACTAGTATTGTCTATGGCAGTCTTGTCTGAAGCGAAAAAGAAGCCCCTGAGCGTTCATGAAATGCTAAGTCGTGCCGGCCGCACATCAAAGGCTTTTATGAAAAGATGTGTTAAATGTGATAAGGAAATTCCAATTGCCTCAGAAGAGTGCCAATACTGTGGAACTAAACAAATAGAGGGGTTGAATCATGAGTGATTGGACAAAACTGATCTGTCCTGGAGAGAGAAGATACGTGCACATAACGATATATGATGTTCCAGTTGAATTGTTAAAGAATTTTGGGAAATACATAGTTAAGCCTCATTACCCTGGGGAAATCAGCCCAGCGATTAAGGATCTAATGTGTAAAGCTGTGGGAGAGCAGAAAAAGAAGGAGCGCAGGTGCCCTGAACCTACTGTTGGAGGGTTAATATTAAACGACGAGAAAAAGGTGCTGTTGGCTAAGCCCTCGAAGTGGAAAAATCGTTTTACGCTGCCAGGAGGGCACATAGAACTTGGAGAATCAATTGAAGAAGCCTTGAAAAGAGAAATCAAGGAGGAAACTGGGTTGGAAATAACGCCCATTAGGCTTCTAAACTTGCAAGAAGCAATTTGCTCGGAGGAATTTCATGAACCGAGACACTTTATCTTTTTGGATTTCCTGTGTGAAGCCCAAATCACCGAAGTAAAAGTTGACCAAGATGAGCTTCAAGAGTTTTTGTGGGTTGAGCCGGCAGAGGCTTTGAAGATGGACGTTGACTCGTTCACAAAAAAACAATAAGTATTTAGAAATTGAAGGTGATGAACCATGAGTGAATTGCGCATGTATGTTAAACGTGAGAAAAAGAAAGTTAAACGCCGTGATAAAAAGAAAGCCAAACGACGACGTGAAATTAAAGATGTCGAATTGAAGCTGATCTGTGAGCTTATGAAGGACAGCCGAAGAAGTGACAGAGATTTGGCCAAGGTCATTGAAACTTCTCAACCTACAGTTACCAGAACAAGAACAAAATTGGAGAAAGAAGGATACATCAAAGAATACACCATGATACCGGACTTTCAGAAACTTAAGCTTGAGATTATGGCGATTACTTTCGTCGGCTTCGCAAGACAACTTTCACCCAAAGAAACCGAAGAACTAAGGCAAACTTCAAAGAAATTTGCAGAGGAAAACCCCACTGCAGTTTTGATGGCTATGAATGGAATGGGTTTAGGCTGCGATAGAGTCTTTGTTTCGTTTCACAAGAACTATTCTTCATATATGAAAACCATAAATGTGATAAAACAGATTCCAAGCGTGAACACGGCGCATGTCGAAAGCTTTGTTGTGAGTTTACTCGAGAAGGAGCATTTTCAACCTTTGACCTTTAAGACAATAGCAGATTTTCTCTTGGCGAATATGAAAGAAGATGTTGAGTCATGAAGAAGGGAACACGAGAAATTCTTGCCTTTGCTCTCAACTTTGTGTGGCCCGGTTTAGGCTTTTATTTTTCGGGTTGGATTCATCATCAGATATGGTTACGCGCTGTGGGAATCGGATTGATAGCAGCGTTTCTGGTTATACTTCCTGCAAGTGTTGTTGCTACAATTCCATATCCATTGATAAACTATCATTTCACTTTGTCAGATTTGGTCTTGCCTTTAGCCGTGGCTTTTGTCTTTGCTTTACTAGGTTTCTGAGCTCTATAACAGTCAGCACAACACCGATTATCACACCTGCAGCTGCTACTACTGCTGAAATAGATGGTATATCCAACATTTCTATCACCTTCAAAATTACGAGTTTCTTTCCATTTCTCTTAAATAAGTTGCCAAATTCAGAGAGTTGCACCATCTCCCTTTCTTTTTCTCTTCTGGAACGGAGACTTCGCTGCAGAATCCTTCTAGGCTGATTTCTTTTGCGCCAAGCTGCTGTTTCCATGACAAGCAGTTTTCGCCTAATTCTTGCAAAGTTGTAAGTTTGGCTTTTTCTCTCAGTTTCATACCTTAACAACCCTCAAAGAAAAGTTGAGGCGGATTTGCACCGCCGACTTATTCTTGCTTTTTTATTCTGCTCATCATGTCCCTTTCGGCTTGCCCCGTTCTGATGTACTCAACCCGCGCCCCGAAGTAGAAAACACATAGAATTATGCTCCAGTTGATAATCCACGGCAGCGGCTGCGGCAATGTTGGGGATACTCCGCACACGAAATATACTCCACCGAACAGTAGGCATACCCATTTTATTGCTGGCAAAGAAACTCTTAGCCAACCCAAACCCATGATGACTGCTGCGTCTTCAATGTACTCGACTATACGATGCCATGCGGAATTGCGTCTGGCCCACCTGAGAAAAAGAACTCGAACGCGTATCTTAAAATTATCAAGCACACTGGTAAAAAAGCAAGCAGCACCATTTTAGTCTTACTCCTCATTAGTCTTCACTCCTGCGGTTTGGTTACTTTCACCATCTCCAAAACTCCCTATGGGTTTTGTGAGTGAGCCAAACGTATGCGCTCCTGATTACCCACCAAAAAACCGTGGAGAAAGGAGAAAAAACGCAAATGGAAAACGCTCTATCCTCAATTCTGGATTACTTGGAAGCCCAAAATCAAACCAAAAGCTCTATATTTCCTGGTGAACGTTTTTTTCCAAAAGAAAGTTCTGGGCCGGTAGTTCAGTTTGGTATGAACGCCGCATTCGCAATGCGGAAGTCGGGGGTTCAAATCCCCCCCGGTCCACTCCCATTTGGGTACAAGTCCAACTTTCGTTTTTAGTCAATCAGATGATTACGTCACTCTGATACATGATTTCCGATATATTCAAAATCCAGAAACAATCGCTTTTTGAGCTCACGTCGATGTTTCAATTGGCGTTCGTTATGAAACATAATTACGAACGTGAGTTACTTGCGTTTCTCAAGCTTTTCAAAAGGCAGGAATTACTCGGTTTTTCCTATGAAAAGAAGGAAGGTAAATGGAGCTTGTTTCTTCATTTTCCCAATGGTGTCATTCAAATTAGTGGTAATAAAGAATTCAGCTTGAAGGACGTGGTTTATGCTTCAGTAATCTTAGAGACAGTTCTGTAGAAACAAAAAATGTGGGAGATGTTGAGCGAAGCTTTTTCGGTTGCTACATCGCCAAATCTTTAATTTCAGCTTTTGGCGCGTTCATCTTAACAGAATTTATTCCGTTGTTGCAACCATCTTTTGACTCGTAGGCTTCGCTGACCGCTATAATCTCACCGTTAGGAGCTTTCAATCTCCAACGGAATTTTCCAGCGGTGTCTTTATAGATTTCAAATTTTGGCATCGGTGTTGTCATTGCTAATTCACCTTTCCTAATTGGTTAAAAGAGTATAAAAATTTTTGGGCATATTGAGTCCAAAAGAGAGAAAAGACAGCAATTTCACAAGATAAAAACATAAAATTCCGTAAATTGTACGCATTTTCATTTTCCAACCTAAAACGAGCTATAATAGTAGAAATTTAATTGCCTCTTGTAGTGTGATCAGAATTAGGAATAAAGCAAAACAGAAAATGCTAAACTAAAATCTAAACCACACAGAAGTTTTTAGCTACGCTACTAGAGACATCTCCCGCAATCTCTCTTTTTTCGTACCCTTTTATGGTGTGCTATATCCTTTGTCAACCTTTTTCTGCATTTCTTCAGCATATTTCCTGATGTCATGTTGCTTGATGCTTTTGAGAGCAACTTCATAGTATTTGCGATAGGGATTCAGTTTCTCACAGTTGCCAGCTTCGTCGCATTCTGTGCAAGTGCGATAATTCTTCTGCTTTGCGCATGGCCTAACTTTGCAGTTTGGGTCTCCTCCATCTTGGAGGCAACCTGTGCAGTCGCCAAATAATTTGACTAGCCCATTCATAACCTGTTCGAATTCGTTGTAATGCTTGAAACGTGGCTCCCATTGTGAAAGCTCGGGCATGATCTTGTCAAACCCATAGGAGGCAATGATGTTGTGTAGATTTTCGACAGCGTTTTTGATCTTTCCTTGACGGATTCCACAGGCGTTACAGTATAGTCCACAATAACCTACGAAATCAGCTAGATTTGATTTTTCCATAAGGGTCTTCCCTTCTTTCCACCCCATTTCAGATGGTCATTCAATAGTGGTCGGGACGGTTAAAGGTTATGTTCAGGCACAATCAAAGAGGTGTCTCTCGCAAACTCTCTTTTTCTGTCAATAATCCGGTTTTACATTTTCAGGTCGTTGAGATTAAACGTCTACTAGAAATTAATAAGCTGGTACTCTTTCTCTATCTGTAAGCTTTAACGATGCCGTTCTTTCACGATTTCATTGACAATACTTCTTCTTGTCTTCAAACTAGTGTGCGCTGAGAAATGTCTTAAACCTGAACCCATTTGGGTTCTAATCCCCCCGGTCCACTCGCAGAAACCTTCGGTCTTCGCGCTTCCCTCGGTTTTTTGGGCAAAACCATCGCATTTGGATAGCGCAAGTCAATGGGATCATACGTTCCGAAGTTCATTCTTTTTTAGCGCTTTTTTTCTATGCTTAATCCTCAATCAATATTATTGATTCATAAATCTTTTACCTTCACGACTAATCTACAAGGCTATTCATTTTAGGAGACTGATGACATACTTTCGGTCACAAGATTTCTTGGAGACAATGTAAAGAGGCTCCAGAGGATTGGCTTAGGATATAGTGTTAGCGATAAGATACGAATCTTTTGCATAGCGGTTTTGCGAGTTCCTAATGCTATCATAAAAAACATTTTCGGATTGGGCGATAATGTAGAAGAAATAATGGAGAAATTATGTAAGAGTACTATCATCAAGATAGATGGCATTTACTATTCTCTCCTGGACCGTGAGAGCCTTGAGATTCTTTCTCGTGAGTTTGAGAGTTTTATGCAACCATGGTTGGAGCCAAGAAACGGAGGAGTCTTTGTAGACATTGGGGCACACATTGGAAAGTATGCACTACACGCAGCAAAAATCGTTGGTAATGAGGGGAAAGTTGTAGCTATAGAGCCCCATCCATTGAACTACCAGACACTACAAAGGAACATAGAGCTTAATAAACTCGAAAATGTGATTGCACTTAACTTAGCAGCTTGGAATATGGATTGCAAGCTAAAGCTGTTTATTGGAGAAGCCACTGCTCGGCATAGTACAAAGACAAATTGGAGCAGAGGATGGGTTGAGGTGGACGGCAGGGTGACGGATCATGTTCTTGAGGACCTCAGCATCGGTATGGTGAACTGGATAAAAATAGACGTGGAGGGCGCGGAGTACGAAGTTCTCTGTGGGTTAGAAGAAACGATCAGCAAGTATAAGCCAAAAATAGTAATTGAGGTCTTTTCAAAAAACGTGGATAAGGTGAAAAGATTCTTGAAGAAACATGGATATTATTTAGTTGGAATCGCTCGCATGCACATATCATCGTTTGACTGGTGTGTTTACCTCTTTTGTATTCCACATTTTTGATAGGCGCGTGACGTAAAAAGAGGTGCGGAGATTTAGCGCGCTACAAGACATAAGCTCCAAAAGTTGCAAGTTTGAACGTTCGCTCTGCAAGAAAAGGGACCTATGAGATTGTTTCCATAATGCTCGATACTGCTCTAAACGTTCTTTCTTTCGAGTCGCTTATCTAGACAGGGTTGAAGTAGTTCCTCATAAACATGCTTGAACTCACACGACCATACAGAAAACTGATTTCAATCTCATTAGGATGTCTCGTTAATAGCATTCCGTGCTTTTTTGGCGTTGTAGAAGAAGACGCTAAAAGCTAAGCTCCTTCTTCTTGTCTTCGAACTAGCATGCTTCCGTGACACATATGAATGGATAAGTTCTAATAGGATGAAGAACGAAAGTCGTAAGTTAATGACGGAGGCGCCATTATTCTAAGGTTGATTTACGTGGTTATAGACGGCATGGGCGACTTGCCAATCGAAGAGTTGGCAAATAAAACTCCACTGGAGGCTGCAGAGACGCCCAACATGGATTCTTTTGCGAGAAACGGCAAAAACGGATTAATGTATACCGTAGGAAAAGGCGTTGCTCCAGAAAGTGATGTAGCAGTCATTTCTGTATTAGGATATGACCCCTTCAAACATAGCACTGGCAGAGGTATCCTTGAAGCCATCGGCGCCGACATATCTGTAGAAGATGGCGACCTTGCCTTAAGATGCAACTTTGCAACATTAGGTGACGGAAAGAAGATCATCGACCGGAGAGCAGGAAGAGACTTAACCGCAGAAGAAGCCGCGGAGCTAAGCAGAGCTGTAGATGAAAATGTGAAATTGGAATCGCATCCAGCAGATTTTGAATTCAAGAATACAATAGGACATAGGGCAGTCTTGGTCATAAGAAGCAAACGAAAGAACCTTTCAAGCAGAATAACAAACACTGATCCTGCCTACCAGAGAATTGAGGGGTTGGGAGTAGCGAAACCCAAAAATGAAATGGTTCTAAAGAAATGCGAACCCACGAACGGTTCTAAAGAAGCGAAGACTTCTGCAAAACTCGTCAACGAATTTGTTGACAAAAGCCACGTAGTTTTGGACAGACACAAAATCAACAAAAAGCGCACAGCAAGAGGAAAACTGAAAGCAAACGTGATTCTCACCAGAGATGCCGGGCATCTGTTGCCCAAATTCTTTAACATTAACGAAAAATATGGTGTTCGCTTTGTTTCTCTCACAGACATGCCGGTTGAAAGAGGAATATCAAAGCTGACCGGCATGCACATTGTTGACCTTCCTCCTCCATCACAGAACCTAGAAAAAGACTGCAACCTCAGAGTGGAAAAACTCCGTGACCTAATGCCTTCTTATGACTGCTTCTACATCCACATCAAAGGTCCAGACGAACCAGGCCACGACGGAAAATTCAGCCTTAAGACCCGACTAATCTCTATAATCGACAAGCACTTCTTTGGGAAACTACTGCAAAAAATAGAGTTGAAAAATTGTATAGTCTGCGTTACCGCAGACCACGCGACACCATGCAAATTGAAGGCTCACAGCGACGATCCAGTTCCACTGTTAATATCTGGCGATAAAATCAAAGGCGACAACATTCTCAAGTTCTCCGAGAGAGAATGTAGAAAGGGAAGTCTAGGCGTCTTGGAACACGGAACGGAACTGATGCCGAAACTGATTAGTTTTCTCAAAGCATAAAATCGATATTTCCAAAGGAGAGCTGATTCGCATGAACTCGGAGAACCTGAAGAAAAAGGTTTTGGAGTGGGGTGCCTGCATTGTCGGTTTTGCAGACTTGGAAGGAGTTCTTCCCAAAAGAGTGGAGCCTCTGAAGATCGGTGTTTCCATTATCGTTCGATTGTCAGACGTTATAATAGACGAAATCAGAAACGGTCCCACGCCGACTTATGCTCACCATTATCGCACAGTAAATCAACTGCTTGATTCTATGGCAATCAAATCTTCAAATCTTATCCAATCTTGGGGATACAAAGCATTGCCGATACCAGCCTCGCAAAAGGTGAATGACAAGAAATTGGAAGGATTAATTTCGCACAAGATGGTTGCCACACGTGCTGGACTAGGCTGGATTGGCAAAAACGCCCTTCTCATCACACCACAGTACGGACCACGAGTACGTCTAGTTTCTGTATTGACTGACGCTCCTTTGAGAACATCTCAACCCATTTCTGAAAGCAAATGTGGAAAATGTTTGCTGTGTGTAAAGGTTTGTCCAGTGAGAGCCCTAAAAGGCAGAAACTGGACTTCGAATGTTCAACGAGACAATTTGATAGACGTCAATCTATGTCACACCGTTACCAAACACAATAAGAAGATTCTTGGAGAAGCAATATGCGGTGTCTGTGTGAGTGTTTGTCCTGTCGGAAGAGCCTAAATTTGCCCACAATAATTTAGACACCCTGTCATGCTTTTTCGATTGGGAGCATTTTTCAGAACAACGTATTCATACACGAGCATTGTCTGTGTTCTGACAACCGACAGGTGCAAAGAGTGAAGGCGGAAAATGAGGAATGCCTTCTCGCAATGCCCTTCCATTTCACACGCCAAGCGACAGTAGAATTTAGTTCTACAAAAATCTTCTACGTGAGCTGCGAGATCTCGTTGAAATTGAAAACATCTACGAAAAGCAGATTCGAATGCGTCAGAGTGAATGTCAGAGAAATTTCAGGAGAAACTCTTTTTCTTTTTGCTTTCGGTCTGGATTTTTAATTCGTTCGCCTTTGCTTTTCTCAATTCATTCATGTATGTTTTTTTTAATTCTTCCATGAGCCACTCTCTTTCGCGATGGTAGTTTGATCCCACTATGATTCCAAGAATCATTAGACACAAGCCACTCATTATCAGACTCAAACCTAAAATGGCTCCAGCATTAAAATCTGCGTGATAAGGAATGATTAGGAACCACCACACGTCACCTGGTATTTTCAGGTTTGTCAATACACCTCCCACAAAAAATGTGACTCCAGCAACAAGCATCAAGTAACCCTGTCTCTCATTGTTCCTCGACTCTTGGGCCTTCTCATGCAAATATTCCCTGAGATTTAATTCCATTCTAACATGAGACATGTCTATTCAAATAATCTAAATTCGAGCAGTGGGCTAATAACGTTATGAAGTCGATATCTATATGCAAAATCAACTTTTGCATTCATCAAGGTATTCTGCATGTAATAATGCTCAATTTTTGACAGAAGTTTACGATTAATCTTTGACCAAACATTATACCCCTAAGGAATAGAGGCTTCAAGAATAACCCATGAAAAAGCAGATTTGAAGTTGCTACGTTAGGTCTTTAGAAGTCAGAATAAGTATTTCAACGCTGAATTTCAAGTGCATAAAAGCTATCTCGCCGTTCAAATATCAAACATATGATTTGAATGCACTCGAAAATTCGAAACGAAAGAAAAACTACAAGACGCAGAAATTTAGAAGTTGACGAAGAAGCGATTAGGATCTTAAGAACAGTAAGGGATGAAGAAGCCTTCTATTTCTATGAAGCCTTTGGAAAGCCAATAGGGGAAAACGCCAAAGGACTATATGACTTCCTTGAAAAAATAAAATCTATCTCGCTAGAAAGTCTGATATTTCATCTTCAAAGAAAAGACTTCCAAAACTGGATTAGGAACACCCTTAGCGATCCTATTCTCGTGAAAAGAATAGATAGAATAGTTCCTTCTCACGGCAAAAACGTCAGAACTAAAATGCGAGCAACCATTGAAAACCGCATCAAAGAACTAAAAAGAACACCGATGACCTTGGTGGTTGACGAGAATCTAATGCCCACAACTCATGAAAGCAGACACATTCGTTCGAACAGATAGATTAGCATTTTCAAAGACTAAGGGCACACTAGTAGGTACGCCCAATAGAACGTCGCTTCTCGGTTATGTAGATTCAGATATTTTCTTGCCGCATCTTTCACAGAAAAGAGCATCGTCTTTGTTTTCTGAACCGCAATGTCGGCAGAATCTTATTCCTGAAGTTTCGGTAAGTAATGTTTCTGGAGGCCCTAATGCATGAAGATAGACAGCGTAGCCTATTAGGAATCCGCCTATTGTTCCGACAACCAAGCAGCCCATGCCCATGTAAAGTCCAAGGAGAGTCAGGTTTTTTGCTGCTCCAGCTTCCACAAAACCTTGTTCTGGTTGAACAATCACCATTCCATGGAAATAGAGTAGGCCCGCTATGCCGATGAATATAAACACCATGCCTAGCGCTACATATCTCACATTCAGTTCTATCACTTCTTGAGCTTGAATCACAATACCTTGTATTTTAAATTATTCTTCTTGCTTTACGAACGCTTGTCCAGATATGAAGCTGCCTACCCTGCATACACCAAATTGACATAGAAGCGGAGACAAAATGCTCATGAACCTTTTCCCCTTCATTCTTCAGCATATTTTGTGAAGTAAGCATTGAAATAATTATTCGTAATCTGAATTCTTGTTTCAAAACCAATAAGTAATGTTACCCAGCAAATTCTTAGACAAAAAGGATAATGGTTTCATGAGCTACATTTTCGCCTTGATACATCTCAACCTTCTGTTGATTTGCATTGGAATACTTTTCGGTAGCTTAGTCAAATATTTAAAAGAACAAAAAAGAAAGAAGAAATGAATTTTATGACATTCGCTGTATCCTTTTTCAAAAATGTCCAGACAAGATACGACTTGTGGCCGCATCCATAATGATTGTGCGTTTAGCTGCCGTTTTTTTATGTTGCACCTTTAAGTTCCACACTGGCAACAGCACCATTTCCGCAGAAACTGGCTTCACACCTAACGTCGTTTTCAATTTTCGACAAACCTTGTCTATCCCCAATGATATTTTCGGAAAACTCTCTATCTCGCCGGGTAGTCTTGGAATAAACGTTATCTCGTCATCATCATCCAAGTCTTTCAGCTTTTCTACATCCTGTCTGATCAACTTGTGAAAAACTATTTCTCTTTTCTCAAGTGATACAATAGCGTTGGTACGTGCGTTGATGTAGTATGTGTCAATTTCTTTCTTCTTTAGAAAGAGTAATTTTTTCGTTTCGCGCGTTGCTGAAACTCTCCAGATAGGAATGTGAGATAGCTCTGCATCATAGATTTCTTCTTTCTTCCCTAGGATTCCACCTTCAAGCATAGACTTGGCTTTCTTACAAGCCTCTACTTGTGTAATTCTCACAGGAATTGTCAGAATCTCTCCAATAATATTCATGGAGGGCTTGAAGCCGAACTTCGATAACCAGTATAGGTCTTCGGTGCTGCCTTTGACGCGGCCTCTTTCCACAACTCCGATCTTGCCGAGTTCAACAAGCATTCTTTTTGCATCTTCAACACTAACTTTCAAGTTTTCTGATATGAAATTTAATGAGACGGCTTGTCTTGCAGAGTTGAGAAATAGCTGAACTCGTTGCTCTAGATTCTTAGATGAAGGGGAGGGAGCGACCGCAACAGGCTTTTCTGCGACTTCTTTTTGCTCTAGCGAGTACTTTTCGAAGAACATCTTCGATTCAGGGGATAAACATTGGGGCAGATCTTTCTCATCCAGCGTCAAATGTTCGGTCACCAACCACCGAACTTGAAAACCCACCACATCATCATAAAAGTCAGGGGACAACATAAGAACCTCACCAGTTCGGAGGCTAGGAAGTCTCTGCAAAATCATCTCAGCTCGCATAGGAGCTATTGACTGTATAATCTTCTGTACCCGGGCGATGTCTTGCTGCGTCATCATGCGCCCCAAGCACCACGTATTCACCTGAGCAAGTGCCTTATAATCTATGTCAGTCACGTTTTGGGTGGCCGCCACAAGCCCAACTCCATACTTCCTTGCTTGCTTGAACAGAAGAGCATACGCTTCCTTTGGAGGAGGATTTCTAGGATAAGGCGGAATATATGGAGCAATTTCGTCAACATAAAATAGCAGCTGAACATCTTCTGAAGGGTTTTTCAACATCCAGCAATAAAGTTCTCTAAGAAGAGTAGCCAAGAAAAATTGCTTGTCGTTTGCGGAGTTGAGGGTGTTCAGATAGATGATGTTGACCGGCACCTTCCCATCGCTCTGGTCCATAAACATGTCAATGTCTATCTGAACCCCCATTTGAAACATGAGTGATGGCGTTCCTACCGTAAGGAACCGAAGTTTTCTTGCAATCTCCTGGGGCTCTTTTTTGGTTACTAGATCGTAAAGAGTCCCAGTGATTTTTGCTGGGGGCCTTAGAACTATGTCAGCCATGTGTCCCATGTCTTTAATCGTCTGTCCTTCTCGCCACAAATGTTCTAATATCGTATACAAGTATGCTTTGGCTCCTTTTCCAGCATCTGAATCCAAGTCGTATCCTAGAAAGCTTGTAAGGGACGTAACTATCATGTCGAGAGCCGAGATCGATTCTTCACGTGGGGTGTCTTCTGAAGGAAACCTCAAAGGGTTAACACAGATCGGGATGCCCTTGCTACTGGCAGGAGTGAATATGGCTACCCTTGCCTTCTCGAAGAACTCTTCTTGAATTGACAACGGTGTGCCATGTTTCTCAATTTCTTCAGGTTTCCCTCTCAAAGAGAGGGAGGCAATGTCACCTTGAGGATCGACTATTATCAGGGGGATATTGTTTCTCACAGCCTCCTCCATTACACATTTGCAGAGCACAGTCTTGCCTGATCCGCTGGCTCCAAGAGCCATGAGGTGACGGTGAAACGCCTTCACAGGGAGTTCAACTTTGTTTTCGTTCACCGTTTCTCTGCCTAAGAAGAGAGACAAATGATTTTCCCTCTAAACGACAGTAGTTACACTTGCCTCCTTATTTATTTTGTATAAACAGTTTTCAGTGCTCTGTCGAACTGAGCATATACAACTTCTATTTTCATCTATGACAAGGCAGACTTGAAAGTACCGCAATAAGCTTCCAAGTCACGTACATTCCAGACTAGAAGGTGCAGTTCTTGGGGAAACTTTCTACCCCAAAACTGTTTTTTTAACTCACTAACAACTTTTCTGTTTACATCTTCTGGAATTTCCCATTGGCTTGAATAGGCTCTTTGGCCTAGATGGTTGAGTCGCTCATCTGCACTTGTTTCGTAAGATGCTACAGGTACAGATTTTGGCTTAACTAAATTCTTTAGTTCCCGTTCTCCTTTGCCAAGCCGACGGCTTTCGTACCCATATTTTTTGAGTATACTATTGTAAGCTTCTCTAACCGGATTTTTACGCATGTAGTCTATTGAAATCATAGCCTTCGTCGTCACTCTGCAAACTTCCTGAAGGGCCATTTTCCATTCCCTGATCAAATGTAGAATGTGCACACAGACTGCAACATCAAAGGAGTCTTCTTTAAAAGGAAGAAAACAAACGTCGCCACAAATCATGTTGGTTACGCCTTTTCCTGCGGCTTTTTCGATCATCCTCTTCGCAATGTCGACTCCAACGACCTTGAATCCATTATCTTGCAAAGGCTTTGCAAATCGTCCAGTCCCCACTCCTGCATCCAAAACAGTTTTGTATCCATCCAATTCATCCATCAATGTTTTGACAAGTTGGTCCATAACCGATTTGGGTGGGCCTCTTGTTTCGTCATAGAATTCGGCGGCAGAATCAAAAGATATTCTCATAGTAAGCAATTTACTATCCCCAGCATTATCAAATTAGTTTTTCTCTTGGAGTATTGAGTTTGCCGTAATAAAATCTATTATAAAGCTGACTTGAAAGCGTTAGAGTAGGATTTTCTTCCGTAAGTCATAAGAACTCGAAACGACAATGAAGGGATTTCTAACATAAATGGGGAAATGCTATGAGCAAAAATCGTGTTTACTTAATTGTTTTGGTCGCTGTTCTTTTGGGAATTTCAGTGTTGGCCTTCAAGGTTCAGAAGGCTCGCGGAGAATTTATAGCCAAAAGGATTCAAGCCCATTCCCACTAATGTGGCTTGCTATGATTTCTTGCGGAAAGATTAAAGAAGACTGGTACTCAACCTCTTGAATGGCAATAGCTTTGACTAGGAGCTTTTGGTCCATGAGTGCGAAAATTTTGTACATTTGGAATGTTCTATAGTTCTTTCCCTTCTAATACCTGCGTGTTCGCCGGAGACTCTAGAGAACCAATGGAACGCTTCTTTGTTTCCACATTTTGGGCACGTTTGAGAAACTTTCACGTATTCATAGTGTGAATCATTCACTACATAAATCATGCTAGAATCATTAGTCTTCTTCACGTCTGTGAGTTGAGTTACAGTATTAGCTTGAACCACATTTCCACACTTTCGACAGAAATAACCGTTTTTCGTCTTCTTAATATAGGAACCACATTTATCGCAAAACTTCACGTCTCAAACCTTCTTTTTGACCAAGGCTGCATCGCAGTCTGATGGAGTATGGATTATCTCAACAGCATATTGTTCTCTGTTGATGTAGTCGACAACACTTTTCGGACCTGAGAAATCATAATTGTGGAAGAAAACGGCCGTTTCATCATGCATAAGATTTCTCGAGTTCTCCCAATCACTCTTCACTGTTGCATAAGAATGGCCTCCGTCAATAAAGATCAGGTCCATCTTGGGCAAGGTCTTCACGAGTTCAGGAAGAGTCTTAACAGAATCTCCCGAGAAAAGCTTAAGCTTACACCCGTTCTCCTCCAGTTTCTGCCTGACTTGCTCAATCCAAGAACCGTCGTTTCCTCCAAAAAGATCGAATCCAAAATATTCCACCTCTTCTGGAGAGAAATTTCGAAAAGCAGCTCTTATCATATTCCTCGCGTTTTCACCATCCGCAACACCGATCTCCATGATCCTCCTACATCTATTGTTACAAATATATTCATTAAGAAATGAATGCGAACCATATCCTGATCTTCTATGTGGCATGCCACTTTTCTCTCTAACGAAGTGTGTGCACATTTCTTTTGAGATTTTCCTATATTAATGATCAAATCGAAAGAAAAGGTCTAGGTATGATCCTTTTGGTATCCATTCCACTTGACTATATCCTCGAGTTCTCTCTTTGGTACGTGTAATACCGCGTTTTCGTCAAGCCAGTATTTTGTGTCTAGATCTCTAACTTTGTCGGCTACGGGGTTTTCGGCTGGATATCCGAGAGCGACTACCAGAATGATATCGAGACTATCGGGTAAATTCAAGATTTTCTTCAGTCTTTCTCTATCGACAGCACCAAGGATACAGGAACCTAAACCCTGATCGTGAGCAACCATTGAAATGCTCATCGCTGCTATGCCTGCGTCATGGCCTGGTTTTTGAAGAATATTCTTGTCCAAGAGAATAACGATGTAGGCTCTCGGCATCTCTTTTTCACTGGGTTGATGATCCGGCAGGTATCCGGCCCAACTTAACGTGCTGAATACTTTTTCTAGAAGCTCCTCATCGTTGACTACTACATACTTCAATGGTTGGCGGTTAGCCGCAGAAGGTGAAAGCCGCGCAGCGTCAACACATCTTAACAGCATTTCCTTTGGGACATCTTTCTGCACATATTTTCTGATAGTTCTCCGGCTTTTTATCTTTTCATAAATCATACGATCAAATCCCAGTCAAGTTTTCCAGGTTTATAACTTTCTAACAAAATCATAAAATTTAGAGTTTATAATCTTTTTTAATCTAATTGTAAATCAGAAACTTGACTAGAAGTGACGTTGATGAAAGTGTTGTTTGTGAACCTGCTTGTTTATAGGTTGTTTTTGACTCTGTCTAGAGCTTGGTTAGCTAGCCGATCTGCTTGTTCAATGTAAATGTCAGTTCGTGGAACACTCTTGAACGTTATTCTTTGAAACTTCTGCTTTAGCTCTTGCACTTTTAACCAGGAGGCTTTCAGTCTCGGATTTCTGACCTGGTATTCACCGTTGAGATGTTTTGCAACAATTTCACTGTCTATGTAGCAGGTTACTTCGTGATCAGTCAATGTGGAGGCAGATTCAAGGGCGGATATCAAAGCTTCATACTCAGCTTGATTGTTTGTTCGAATTCCTACATATTTGGAATATTTCTTCAGCAATTTGCCATCCTCAGTCATAATCATAAAAGCTATCGCTGCAATTCCTGGATTGCCTCTCGAAGCGCCATCAGAATAAATTCTAAGCCTCATTTCTACTACCGAATAGAATTTCGAAAATGACGCTCTCAAAGTCTTCGGTCTTCGGGTTTCTGGCGTAGATGCTGAAATACCTCTCTGTTAGTCTTCTGACTCTTTCTTCATCGTTTGAATATTTCGCATGCAGAATCTCATGAATAAGAGTGGCGCAAGCTCTGCTCTTAGCATAAGACCTGGCGATTTCTTTTCCGTGTTTTAACACCAACTTTCTGTAGAGTTCAAAGCTTACTGGAAAAATGAGTATGTTGCCATGCCTGTTCCATTTCCCCGCAAGTTTATTTCCATTCTTCTTTTGGAACGGGAGAACCTTGATCTGAATGCCACTAATCACACTGTTATTGATTTTCTCTCTTTTAAGCAACCAACGAAGGAAACGTTGAAACAAAGGTTCTCTTAGAGTTTTTCTGACAAAAAAGCTGTAGTTTCTGTAAAAGAAGACGTCTCTTTCAGGAATTTGCATTACCCTATTAGGAAAGGGATTGATTCTTATCTTATTTGATATCAGCTCTACCAATTCCAGTTCAGTGTAAAGTGAGTAACCTTGGAAACCCAATGCCCTCGGCGTAGGGCTCAAAAGGCTACTTGTATTATTATCGACATTGTATATTAAGACTCTCTTCTTTCAACTGAAGACCAGTATCTCGGTAAATAGCAATGTTGTAAGAAGTCAATTACGAAACAAACTTTGGGAGTCTAGATTTTTCCTAAACTTAATCTAGTGCCATTGCTAAAGACTTTGGTGAGGTGGGATTATCGCTAGTTCAAATAGATATCTTAAGCATTTGCTATTGGCCATAGGTATAGTTTTTCTCGTTTTTGGCTTGTTTATTGCGTTAAACTACGCATTTAGGATGAACATCGATCAAGATTGGGGTGCTAGTCAACTTTTGTATGATTTAGGTTTCATCGCTTTGGGCGTTGCCTTTGAGTTATTTGGCTTAGGTTTGATCATGCTTGGAAAGAAGTAAGATAACCGTATCTACGATAAGGCAGATTTGAAATGCTAAAAGTCTTTTAGTGTTCTAAACCATAGAATTATTTTGCCTCAATCTCAAGAGATTCATGAAGAAATATGAACAGAAAAAATGTCCTATTCCTAACAGTCGTTTCCTTAGCCGATACTACATCCTTAGCTATTAGACTGAACCGTTATTTTTCAGCAGAGAAAAGCGTGAATTTGTGACTATTTGATGGAGCATTTCTTGATCTCAATTCCGCTCCACACTCCATACAAACAAAGCAGCAGCGTTTTAGATTCCAAGCAATAATCGTATGTTCTGTTCTTTTCTCATGTTCTTCTATGGATTCCACAATAAGTCATCTGATTAATCAAATACTAGGCAACTTACCCTTATAACAATTCTTATAGGGAAGATTTGCACGCACCTCTAGGGAAACAATAGTTAAATTGTTTTTGAATGGTTGAGCATGGACTTTGACGCGAGTCTACGATGAAGCACTCATATCATTATTCGAATACACACAAACCCCAAAACAACATGTTTTCTCTTAGTGAAAGTTCTCTTTTAGGTAATAAAGTTCAGCGGGCCCGAGGGGATTTGAACCCCCGTTCTCCGGCTCCGAAGGCCGGCGCCTTAATCCAACTGGGCTACGGGCCCTCTTAGACAAAGAGAATAGCCGCAAGTAATTAAAAGACTTCCGAAAATCCTTAAAAACAGTTGAAGAGTTTATAGTAGTTGATGTTGATGGACAGGGGCCGGTAGCTCAGCTTGGCTGGAGCGTTCGGCTGATAACCGAAAGGTCGAGAGTTCAAATCTCTCCCGGCCCACATTGGATTCTGTGTGGGACGCACGCTACATTTCTTCGTTACGGTCAAGTGAATGTTCAGATTTCATACCTTCACTTCATTGAAAACTGTTTTCCGCTATTTACATTACATTCTCATTTATTTGTGGGGGTTCTTTTCGAATTCTTTTTGCAACCAAGTTCACAGAAATAGTAGGTTTTTCCCATATGTTCTGCCTTGTGTTTCGCTGTTTTCTCATCCACTTCCATTTCGCAAACCGGATCTTTCACCATGAACTCTCACCTCCGCGTGTTTTGGGATGAAAGGAGAATTTTAGCCCTTCTAAGCAGATTTGCGTTTGTTACTACACTGACTGAACTTGTTGCCATCGCAATTTCCGCCAAAGCTGGGTGAGCCAAGCCTAACATGGCCAATGGTATGGCAGCGGCATTGTAAAAGAAGGCCCAGAAAAGGTTTTGCTTGATTTTTCTAAACGTAGCTCGTGAGAGCTTTACAGCGGTGACTACACCAGACAATTTTCCCCTAACTAATGTTACGTCAGCAGATTCAATGGCAATGTCTGTCCCAGTTCCTATGGCAACTCCAACATTTGCTGCTGTCAAAGCCGGCGCGTCATTTATGCCATCGCCGACCATAGCAACTGTTTCCCCATTTTCCTGTAGTCTCTGAATTTCCTTCACCTTTTGGTCTGGGAGGACTTCAGCCAAAACCCTGGATATCCCGACTTTTTGGGCGATGGCCTTTGCAGTGAGTTCATTGTCTCCCGTGAGCATAGTCGTTTTGATTCCCATCTCTTCGAGTTCTCTTATAGCTTGCACTGAATCATCTTTAAGTGTGTCTGCAACAGCAACCACTCCCGCGATTTTTCCCTCTGCGGCAAGAAGCATGGCCGTCTTGGCTTCCCGCTCGAAACGTTCCAAAACATTTTCTAAGGGCTTATAATCCACTTTTTGTTCTTTCATCAGCTTTCTGTTTCCAACCAGAACTAGTTTTGGGGAAGAAAGACTGATTTTCGCTTTCACTCCTCTCCCCGTTATAGCCTCGAAAGCTTCTCCACTGTAAAGCTCTAGATTTCCATCTTTAGCTCTTCTCAGAATTGCTTCTCCAAGGGGATGCTCTGATCCAACCTCAACACTTGCGGCTAATCGTAGAACCTCTTCTTCCGAATAGCCTTCTACAGGAACTACATCAGTAACTTCTGGTTTACCCTTTGTGATGGTCCCCGTTTTGTCAAAGACAATCGTGTCAACCTCCTTAAGAGTCTGTAATGCCGCACCATGGCGAATCAGCACACCTTTTTCAGCTCCCATACCTGTTCCAACCATTAGAGCGGTAGGAGTTGCCAGTCCAAGGGCGCAAGGGCAAGCAATCACAAGACTTGAAATGAACGCAGATATGGCAAGAGTGACGACGCCAAGGTTAAGATTGACCCAAGGCAAGAATTGTTGAGCCCAAGCTGTGACCACGCTGACTTGGTCAGGAAAGATAAGCCATAGAACCAGAGCCGAAAATGATAGGGTTAATACTGCCGGGACAAAATAGCTAACTACTCTGTCAGCAAATTCTTGGATGGGAACCTTCGACCCTTGAGCTTCCTCAACTAGCCTAATGACTTGGGACAGAAAGGTGTCTTGTCCCACTTTAGTGGCTCTTACCTTCAACATTCCTCGCTGGTTTACTGTGGCTCCTATTACCTTGTCCCCAACGTTTTTCGGCACAGGCATAGACTCGCCCGTTGCCATCGACTCATCAACTGAGCTTTGGCCCTCAATCACGACACCGTCAGTGGGGATTTTTTCCCCTGGTCGGATAATCATAATGTTCTCCACAGTGACTTCGTCAACAGGTACCTCCTTTTCCTTGCCATCCACCAAGATTCGAGCGGTCTTAGCCTCCAATTCCAGCAACTTTCTTATGGCTTGAGATGCCCTGCCCTTTGCCTTCGCCTCGATATATCTTCCTAGAAGGTGAAATGACATGATCATCGCCGAAACCCCTGCGTAATTTAGAATGGGGCTGAAAAACGTGGCAGGTCCAGTGATAAAGGCGGTTAATGTACCTAAAGCTATTAACACATCCATGTTGGCTCTGCCGTGGGCTACTTTCTTTCCTGCAGACAGAAGAGTCTCTTTGCCTGCCCAAAACAGTGCTGGAATGGCTAATAGAATGGTTCCGATTGTATACAAAGTCATGTTTGGCCACGCTATTCCGAAGATCATTTCAGGTATCATCCACGCAATTATTGGTATGGTGACGGCCCATGAAATCTTCATCCTCATCTTTGCTTCATTGAATTTTCTTTGCTCTTCCTCTATTGCTTGCTCATATTTGGCAGAACCTTCCTCTCTGCCAAGCACTTGATAACCCGTCGCTTCTATGGCCTTTCTTATGGTTTCGTAATCTATTGTTTGAGGATCGTACACGACCACAGCTTTTTCAGATGCAAGGTTCACGTTTGCTTCAACGACGCCTTCGATCTTCCTAAGGACCTTTTCTATCGTTTGGGCGCAAGACGCGCATGTCATCCCTCCGATTTTGAGAATGGTCTTTTTAGTCTCCAAGCGAGCCTCGTAGCCAGTGGCGTTGATTGCCGCTATAACTTCGTTTTCGCCAGTTATGCTTGAATCGTAAGTTACGTAAGCTTTTTCGGATGCCAAGTTGACATTAGCCTCCGTGATCCCAGGAGTTTCTTTGAGAGCCTTTTCTATGGTCTGGGCACACGAGGCACAATGCATTCCTCTGATAGGTATTATCTTTTTCTTGTTGGTCATCGGTAGTTCACCAAGATGTATCCGCAAAAGATATATAAACTAGAAATATATAAATATTTCTTTAGAAGATATATCAATAAAAGTGATAAAAAATGAAGTCAGAATTTGACGACTTAATCGTAGACTTTTCGCGTTTCTATATACTAACCATCTTGTACGAGGGTCCAAATCACGGTTATAGCATCCTTAGTAGATTCAGAAAGCGCCTAGGAAAGGAAGTTAGCGCAAGCCTTGTCTATCCGTTTCTAAAAAAACTTGAGGAGAAGGGCTTGGTAATGCACACTGATAAACCCATAGGCGAAAAAAACAGAAAAATCTTTGAATTAACCGAAGAGGGAACACTGCTTTGTACAAGACTGTTTAAGAGATTTGACAAATTAGTCTCAGTGGCTATTGAAGCGAGTCTTGAGACTTGTGCAAACTGTGGATGCAAAGTCTACGAAGGGGGACATCGCGAAGTTATCGATGGAAAGGAAGCGACCTTCTGCTGTGTGCACTGCGCACACTCTTACAAAGAAGAACTATCCTAGGGAAAGCGAGTAACGATGCTGAGAAATGGAAGCTGGTGAACCAGTTGATCGGACAGTTCTTGTTAGCTTTCAGAGAAGCGTTGGAAGCTGCTCTTATAACAGCGATAATCCTGGCCTATCTTAAACGAACTGGGAGAAGCCTTCTTTCAAAGTACGTATGGTACGGAGTTTACGTCGCCATGGGAGCAAGTGTGGTCATCGGAATCTTCGTCTGGCTTCTCTACGGCAGCTTAACTGGATCGACCAAAGCGTTGTTTGAGGGAGTCGCTGCCCTCTTTGCAGTTTTTGTAATATCCTCCATGATTTACTGGATGGCTAGCAAAGGCAGGGAGCTTCGAAACGAAGTGGAGCAAAGGGTAAAAGATATTGTTACTCGAGGAGCGACTCTTGCTCTAACATCTTTTTCGTTCATCGTCACATTCCGTGAAGGACTCGAAACCGTGCTCTTCCTCACTCCTTTCTTAGTAGATGATGCTGCTAGCACCTTTGTTGGCGCCTTTCTAGGAGTTGTTGGATCAATCATTCTAGCCTATGCAATGTTCGTTGTGGGTATGAGAATCAACATGCACAAGTTTTTCTATTTCACAAGTATATTGCTAGTGCTTTTGGCGGGGGGGCTAGTTGGTTATGGAGTACACGAACTTGTAGAGTACACTGGTTCTGCATCATGGGGCTGGCTTGGTCAACCAGCATACAACCTAAACATTCCAAGCGACAGCGCATTTCACCACAAAGGTGTTGTGGGTTCCGTGTTTGCCGTCATGTTCGGCTACACAGTCAACGCTGAGTGGGCAAGAGTACTAGTCCACCTTGCTTATCTAGCCATAGCTATACCTTTGATAGTGTGGGTCTACCGAAAAAAGTGACTAGTTCTCCAACCCTATTCAATCATCCGGCTCGCAAACAAGCACGTGGACCCACTCTAGGATTTTGTGGCTAATAATCGTTTTTGTACGCGCGCGCATTGGCAGATAATATTGGCAATTTTATGTAAAGAAAATGGGAATTTGCAGGGGAAAGAAATGGAATATATCACCCAGATGTGCCGGGTTCAAATCTCTCCCGGCCCACCTATAATTCTCCACAAACCATAAAAACTGAAGTTGATATACTGAAGCGAAATTCGACGAGTGGTGTTTATGAGAAGCAAGAATGTGTTTGCTCTGATCTTGTTACTATTGACGACTTTATTATGTTTAGGATTCAGCACTTTTGAGGTGAATGCTTCTGGCGATATAGAAACATCGAAAGTATATGGTGTGGAGATGCTGTGGAACAATTCAATGAGTGTATATGACGTGGCAGTATCACGAGGCGGTAATTACATAGCTGTTGTGAATGGCAGTGGTTTATACTACTTCGCTGCAAATAGTTCAAGTCCTAAATGGTGGGAGAACCCACTAGTGAATTTTATATCAGTTGCGATATCGGCTGACGGAGAATACGTAGCTGTAGGAACTCAAGAAGGCCGCATATATTACTTTAACAATTCAAGATCAAGAATTGGAGCCTCTAATGCTCCAACATGGGGTAGTATATACATGTATGGAGCAATTGAGAGGGGCGCATTAGACATGTCGGATGATGGCAATTATGTTGTAGTAGTCGGAACAGACGTAAATGTGTGGTTCTATGCTGGGTGTACCACGAAGTCAGGTTCTGACCAGCCTACTACTTGGGTGGACTATCCGGAATCTCTTGTTCACGTTGTCGACATGTCTCCAGATGGTAGGTTCGTTGCTGCAGGAGGGACGCCTACATCTGGAACAGGAGGGTTCGTTGCGTTCTACAAGGACGCACACAACGCAACCTCTCCACCAAAGCTGTGGCATGCCAGAAGTTCATTGAGCTTTCCCATAAGAGACATAGCAGTGTCTGACGATGGTTATTCCGTTGCTGCCATATCTAACTTTGAGTATGATTACCTTCACTATTGGGCAAACGCCACTGGTCTGTCGGGAGATCCTAACGCAACATGGACTGGGTATGGTCCATTTTTTTCTTTAGACATGAGCTCTGACGGCGATGAGATCCTGTGTGGCATGGGCTTTCCGGGACCGTGCGGTTTGCACTTTTGGACTGATGCTCGCATGCGATCGGGAGGTAATCAAACTGAGGATTGGATCCGGTTTGAAGGTTCAATAGGATGGGATGTGGCTGTTAGTAATGATGGTGGAATAATCGCTGCTTCCGTGACAAACGCCTCATCTTACAAGGCGTTATTCTTCAAATCAGATGGTGCCATGATAGGCGAATTCGACTTGATGCAATTCAGTCCGCTAATTTCTATGTCAGGAGACGGTGGCATAATAGCGATGGGAGGGCCTGGTTGGGACAGTCTCTATGTGTTCAAAGTGTTAGAAGATTCAACTCCGCCTCTAATAGAAAACGTGTATCAGGAGCCGATCAACGACACTGTTACACCAGATGATGAGGTTATGGTTTATGCTAATGTTGTTGACAACGAAAGCGGAGTGAAAAAGGTGAATCTAAATTATAGTCCCGATAGCGAAACATGGTACGTCGTCAACATGACTAACCTTGAAGGCAACACGTGGAACGGCACTATACCTGCGTTTGACTATTGCACGTGGGTAAACTACACAATTACTGCTGAAGACAAAGTTGGCAACACAATCACCAGTGAAGACGAATTTGGATACCAGCATCAGTATCATGTGATACCAGAGTTTCCATCTTTCCTTATTCTAGCACTGTTCATGGCTGCAACACTAATATCAGCCATTTTTCATAGAAGAAGAACCCCTATCCTAAGTCACATATAAAGAAGGGAGTTGCAGTTGATATCTCCACTGTGGATAGGGTTCAAATCTCTCCCGACTTACACAGAGCTATTATCCTAATGCGTGCCTCATGGCTTAGATGGTGTATCGAAAACTACGTTACGTAAGATCCCAATCACGGGAAATTTTTCAAGAACGTCTCCGCCATGTGGAGCTTGTTCTAAGGCATCCGTCAAATCCACACCACCGCTGTGAAAAACCTGGTGCGTTCCATCTTTCCAAAGAAAACTACTTGAAACGTCGTATACCTTTCCCTTGTACGCCACATACACTGGATTTCCGTTTTTCCCATCGTACTGAGCTAGCTCTTTCTCAGTGAATTCCTTCATACGTATGACCATTCCAAGTAAGACAAAAGAAAAACGCTTTTCAACCAAATAAACAGTCTAGCAGCATCATGATCACAAATCCAACTATTAACCCAAAAGTCGCTTCTCTCTCAAAACCTTTCCTGTGGCTTTCAGGAATCATCTCATCACTCACGACGAAAAGCATGGCGCCTGCTGCAAAAGCCAGTGCCCAAGGCAGAATCGGATGAAAAATTGAGACCAAGGCAACACCCAACAAACCCCCAACAGGCTCAACCAATCCGGTCAAAGTCCCATACCATAAAGATCTTCTTCTGCTATATCCTTCCCTTAACAAGGGCAGCGCGACTGCAAGTCCTTCAGGCATGTTCTGAAGCCCGATAGCCATGGCAACGACAGTTCCTGCCGCCACGTCGCCGCTGCCGAAGCTGACTCCAACGGCCAACCCTTCAGGAAAGTTGTGAATAGTTATGGCGATGACAAACAGCCAAACTTTCGATAACCTCGAAGAAGGTCCTTCTGCACCTAACGCTGGATGAAAGTGAGGAATAAAGCGGTCAATCAAATGTAACGCAAAAGCTCCTAGAACAATTCCAAAAACAGCAACCCAAGGACCGCTCAGATCAATAGCTGGCACGATCAAACTAAATGAAGTAGCTGCCAGCATAACACCAGCCGAAAACCCAAGCATGACATCCAACAACCTATCTGAAACTTTCTTTGTAAACAGCACTGGCAAAGCTCCGGCGCCAGTGGCTAAGCCAGCGGCTAGACTGGCCACGGCACCAAGTAGAATTGTTTCCTCGATCATTTGTAACTCGCAGACCTGTACAATATCTGTTGGACTAAAAAGGGGGAGAGAGCGGAGAAGGCTTACTTGAGGAACTTGGAGACAAATGGCGAAGTCTCGCCTCTGCGCATGAAGTGGCCGGATGGTCCCTCGCCTAGGAATTCAGAGAACCAAGATTCATGCTCAATTTCCTCGTTAAGGATCGCCTGAGATAAGTCGTATGTCCGGTGATCCTTGCCAGCGGTCATGTTACAGATGTGTGTATATCCTCGCACTGCACATCTTTCGGCCTCCACCAACACCTTCAGCATTGCCATGGTGTCAGTTGGATCCGTTGGCAGTTTAGCAGGTGGACAAGCCGAGATATCATGAAACGCTTTCATATCTTCTGGCAATTTGCCTCCGAGCTCGTATATGCGAGGAACAAGAGCCTCAAAATGATTACGGTCTTCAATGCGAGCGGCTTCTGCGATCTCCTTGATCCCTTCTCCTTCGAGTCCTATCAGATTACATCGAAGGATAGTGTAGTAGTAGTAAGTTGTAAGCTCAGCTGCAGCATTCTTGACTAGCAGCTCCACTAGCTGGTCAACATTGATGCCAGCCTTCTCCACCATTTCTCGCGCTACCCTAGCCATATTATCACCTCATCTGCTGTATTATTGATAGAGGTCTATTTAGTTTTTTGCGATTAAAGAGGAGCTTGTGCTCAGGGAACTTGCTGGTGATATCACCAGAACGGGGAAGGCTCAAACCCAACTCTAGACGCATACAGACATGAAAATCCTTTAAATGCGGCTACAGGTATTGAAAGGGCAAACAGAGATTGGGAAACGGTGTCCTGTTGACAAAATACACTAGTATTGAATTAGAGCAAAATTTAAACTGGCAAGATTTAGAAGAACATGCCACAAGCGAACATACAAGAAATATGATTGAAAGATTAAAAGATCTAATTTCCATTGAAGATGCTCGTTTCCTTCTTCGCCAGCTCTCCAATCTTGATAACCCTGAAGAAGTAAAAGAGCTGTTTGTTCTTCAGAAACTCCAAAATGATTGGGGTAGAGGCTTCTATGGAGCAATCCCAAAACAGATTCCTGAAGAAGACACTATTCCTGTCCCAACTGATTTCGAGAACCTCGTAAGAGCCGCCCTTTTTTTTAGCAAAGATACATTATCGCAATTACGAAGCCATCAGCAATACTGGATGGCATGCCTTACAATTCAGGAATGAGACTTTCCCCAGGTCAGAAGCCCAGAGTATATCAAGAAGTATCAGACTTGACTTGGACATCTCTGGCTTACAGAAACTGCTGAAGCTTTTCACTAAAGACTCCGTTACTATGGATGAAGCCATGAAGGTTGTGAATCATCCAGCGTTCAGTGAAATGATAAAACACCGGCGTAGCTTAGGTTACATTCCGAAGCCGTGGATTACAAAAAAACGTTTAGGTAAGTTCATCAAACGAGCTGTCAGCCATAAACCACTAGATATGATTTGGAAGTGGTTAAACCCATGGAATCTTTTTGGTCTTGCTGATATCTCCATTAATCTGCAAAGATACCAAAGGTTGATTGATACAATTAGTTACTACGGAGATGACATGGTGAATCAGGTATTGAAAAGGATTTCTGTGTTTGCCCCGAAAGATGTTGTATTCCGAGATCACTGTAGCTTTGCAGTCGGTTGGGGAGTACGAGGATGGGCCACCAGGAAGACATGTGGTGTAAATATCGAACATTTTAAGGATGATTTTCGGCTTCTGATACGTACCATTTCTCATGAAACATTTCACAGACTGCAGCTTAATGTGTGCCCAATAGACCAGTCTGTGAAGAATATGCATCCAAAATTCGACGACCTTGTGCACTATCCTTTTCCAGACAAGAAGGACCGGAAATTCTACGAAGTGCTGACATACATCTTTCTTGAAGGCTCAGCGACATTCGTTGGAGGATTGAGCTCGGAGTCGCAGATGGAGAAGAAGGCGATTGAAGGCTTGAAGTTGCTTCGTGAGATTCGTCGAGCTATCTATGAAGAAACAGATTTTGAAGAGACAGAAAAACTCCTGAATTCAGGTTTAAAATCGAATGGACCTTTCTACGCTCTAGGGTACCATATGACAAACTGTATAGTAGATAAATATGGTAGTTCAGCAATCGTTGAATCACTTTTAGAAGGCAGTCTCTGGTTCTTCAAAAGGTATTTTGAAGCTTATCGAGGCATCTCTCCGAATAGGCGGTCGGAATTTCTGCGATTTGGCAGAAAAATAGAAGAGAAAGTCAATGAACTCGGCTCGCTTGTGAAGAAAGAGCGCAGGAAAAACCGCAGAAGAGAAATACCTGATCAGAATTCATAATTGAGTTGAAAATAGGGGGAGATTGGGTGATATCTCCATTGCAGACAGGACTACGTTCTTGTAGACCTAGTGACTTCCCGCTCCATCAACACGTAAACCGCAGAAATGCCAGTCGGAGCACCTAAACCGCCTATCGATTTTGCTTGCCATCCTTCCTTTGCCATGCGATTGATCTCAGCGACAAGTTTCCGACAGCTACCAGTATCGTAGAGGATTTCATATTCCTTCATTCTAAGGTCCTCAATTCCGAGTCTCGTAATGATTCTTATATTTGCCTTTCGGAATGGACAACACAAAATTCTTGCGGCTCGATGAAGAAGTAATGACCACTTTTCAAACATGCATCTACTATTCTCCAGTCAAATGGCTCCGCTTTACACGAAAAATAGGGTTTGCGGGAGTAGACCTTACGATTAGTTGGTTTTTCGGAAAGTTTGATATACCACACTGAACGAAAGGAGGTGTGGAAGAATGGAAATGAGTGTTCAGCAATTCTTAGATTCGGTATCGAATCCTCACACTAAGAAAGAGTATAGGCATGGTTTGAAGAAGTTCTGTGAATGGTTTGGCAAGAGCGCAGAAGAGGTTCTGGAAATGAGAAAAGATGATCTAACACAGAGAGCAGGAGAGAACCTCATTGACTATAGAAATAGAGCTGCAAGATTTGAGAAGGAAATCGAGAAGTTTCACAGCTATCTGCTAGAAAGCTACAGTATCAACACTGCAAGAAACTGGACTTTGGGAATAAGGCAGCTTTTCAGGTTTTATGAAATGCCGATAAGATTCAGAGCAGGAAGCAGAATAGCCAAGACAGTCAAAACAACCAAGAACTTTCCACTAAACATCGAGCATATAAGAGCTATGTTTAAAGTTGCAGACTTGAGGGAAAGAGTGATTCTAAGCATGGCTACAGACTTAGGGTTAAGAATAGGCGATTTCATAAAAATCAAAAAAGACGATTTGCCTCCACTAGACCAAGAACCGCCAATTTCTTTTGACTTGATGACAAGCAAGGAAGATGTGATAGCGCATTGTTTCCTAAGCCATGAAACCGTAGACCTTTTGAAAGCCTATCTACCGACCCTAGAGAAAAAGAACGGCAACCCCTATCTTTTTCCTTCAAATAGCGCTAGTCATATTTCAGACGAATGGCTAAACCGACTTTTGCAGAGGCTAGCGGAAAACGCAAAAATTAACCTGAATGGAAAGAACCTGACGTTTCACTGTTTCAGGAAGATGTTTCTATCTGCAGCCATAGACTCTGGAATCGGTTTGACAGCAGGAAAGAAGCTGTGTGGAAAAGCCATAGCAGAAAGCGACGACACTTACCTGACAACTGTCAAACTCAAGGAGAAATTCAGCCAACTCAAGAGATTCTTCACGATTAAGGAGCAGCCAAAAGCAGAGGTCGAGAAGATTGAGACTCTGAAAAAAGCCATAGTCAAGCTTCAAGAGGAAATGACTCAGCAAAGAATGATAACTGAAACAGTCTCTGAAGAAAATGTCAAAACAAAGAAGGAAATTGAAAAGCTGCAACCATTGATGAAGTTTGTCGAGAGCTTGAAGAACCAAAATGATGCATTAAGACTCTACCTCTCTGCATGGGCGTCTCAGCTTCCTGAAGAAAAACTAACCGAAGAGGAAGGTATGAAAGCTGCAGAAATCTCAGACAGAATAAACATTGAACTTGCAAAGACGATTAGAAAGGCTCTTGATCTCGGTCTAGAACGGCTTACGAAAGACCAAGAACAACAAACCAAATAGAAAAGCTTAGACTAGAAAGCTTCCAGAACCAACCAACCCTCTTTCAGCTCCCACCGCTTCTTTCTATATTTGTTTGCTCTCTCTAAACTCTTGAGAGGAACACTGCTGATATCGTAACCACGCTTACCTCGAAATCTTATTCTAAGTCGGATTTTCATGGTATTTTACCCCCGTGAAAGGTTGTATTTGAGCTCTATTTAACCCTTCAAAAACATCCAGAACAAACAAACTTTTCAACTTGTTTTTCCACAATCTCCTCAAAAATAACCCCTCTGACTTATGCAGGCACAAAGCAGAATTGGTTTGAATTACTTTACTATATATATCAAGTCGATATAAGGGGATTTTTGTGTGCACTGTAAAGACAACCCAAAGTTACCCAATGCAGAACTAAAAGCCTTGTATGATAGGTCTAAAGCTCTCAATGAAGCTCCCTGTAGACTTCTAATTCTCATTGCCTCGATTCGCTCGGGTAAGACACCAATTGCATAGGTTTCTTACCCATCCAGCCCTTAAGTCTCCCTGAACTCATATCTTCCTTGCGACCAGCCATGAGATTTGTTAATTCTTAACTCAAAGGATCGTTCATTGGCTTCCTCCCATAGTTGATGTGTCTACGTTTGCGAAAGTTGCTGTTCTAAACTGTAGAATTAAAAGGCAGAATCTCAGAACTAGTATATGAGAAGAGATATGCAATTTTTGAGTTGGCTTACTAGAAAACCTAGAGTGACTATTATTTGCATTTGTCTTGTTTTGCTGGTTCTTACGCCAATTTTCTACTGGACGATGATAAGAAGTGAAGAGACGCACGGGCTGGAGCCGTCTGAAATTTATTTCTTTAATTTTAACGATTGGTTTAGTAATGAGACTTTTTGGGAAGTGTGGAACAAAACAAAAAATTTGGATGTGATGGCTGAATTTTCTAGGAACGGTAACTATTCGGTGCTGGTCTGCCCTCATGGATATGGATGGAGAGGGGAATGGTTTATTGTTGCATCAACTTTGGAACCCAGTAGCGAAGGGCTTATCCATGAGTTAGTTCTGAGGCTTGACTATGAAAATTTGACATTCATAAAATCCTATGAGCAGTCTCATAGTTTCAATATGACATCTGTCGAAAATGGAACAAGGACAATAGATGACCTTATGAACCAAAGTCCAAATCATTACGTGGTTTGGCCGAGAGAAGAAGACTTTTTTGTCAATTATCCATTCTTGATTTTATTCGTTACCCCAATGGATTTTGGAATAACAGTCATTTTGAACCTATATACGGGGAAAGTTATGATAGCTGCTACGGGCATCTGGTGCGATGGAGGTCACGTCATCTATCCAGAAAATATATACGACGTAGGTTTCTAGAGCAGAAACTGAAATTTTCGATGATTGAACCATAACTGGGGAGAACACCTGCTGAATCGTTTGGCTTTTCGCCAAACTCCCATCGATGCGAGCAAGCCGTTTGCCATAGGTCATCATATTTTTTTGACAGACTGAAAAGTGGTTATAATAGGAAAAAGAGGATTGTGTGTTTGTTTTATTTGATTGTCCATATGCGCACTCGCACGTAGTTCCAGTATTGGTCTGTTATGCCTCTGTATAGTTCTATGCTGTCTAGCGTGGAGGACGACCAGCATAAACCATTCTCAACATTAGTCTTAACCAAATAAAAATCGCCTGAACCAGCACCAAAAGAATTAGTGGAGCCTGCTAGAGTGTATCTGCCGTCACTCGTCTGAACTGCAGAAGATACTGCATCAGGGTTTGTTCCGCCGTAAGTCTTGTTCCACTGTAGATTACCAGCCGCATCCGTCTTCACCAAATAACAATCATAGGAGCCAGCGCCAAAAGAATTAGTGTCACCTGCTAGTGCGTAGCCGCCGTCAACAGTCTGCACCACAGAAAATGCCATATCAGAGTTTGTTCCTCCATAGGTCTTGTTCCACTGTAGAATGCCGCTCATATCCGTCTTAACTAAACAGCAATCATAGAAGCCAGCGCCAAAAGAATTAGTGGAGCCTGCTAATGCATATCCGCCGTCAACAGTCTGCACCACAGAATACCCATAATCATTGTTTGTTCCGCCATAGGTTCTCTGCCATCCTGGGATGTAGTCTGATAAGCCGAGATATCGCTGATGCGGTCCACCATCCAGTGTTGTTTTTCCCGTTATGTCCACAATAATGTCCACACTGCTCAAATTATGCACCACCGAGAAAACCTGTCCACACTTGTCTGTTATGTCAATCCAATCACTATCAAAAGCTATACTAGCCTTAGTTATTGGGGTTCCACTCGCTCCATACTGCAAAGCCACATGAAGAATGTCTTTAACGTCTATGAACCCATCATCGTTCATGTCAGCCCACGGGTCATAAGGCGGCGGACTTTTCACAATAACAAAAAACAATGCAGCCACAAGCATAGCCATCAACATAATATTCAGCAATCCAGAAGGAGTTATCTTCGTATGTATGTCACCTCCATTTCCCCTTCATATTCAATAAAATCTTATACCATAGATGCACTTTAAGCTTATGAATAACTTTTCTATATCAAAAAACGCAACACACACATTAGGGACGCAAAAAACAAAAGTGTCCACACTGTTGAAGAATAAACTTTTATTAATGAGCTTATCTTTGTCTAATATGGTATATCAAAAAAGACGAAAAGCCGACTAATAGTTGGGACTTCGGGAGATATCTCCACAGTGTAAGAATTAAAATTCTTCCATGTGCATGAGCACATTAATAAACAGGCTCCTGGAAGCTAATGGCTAGGTGATGAATGCATTTAGCCAATCAGAAAGAAAGTGTGGTTTAATATGAAGAGCTGTTCGGAGGAATTACTTCTTCACTTAACGGAACGCGGCTTTCAGGGTCGCATCGTATCTGCACGACGTCTTCATGATCTGCAAGAGGCGATAGAGGGATTCCATAGAAAAGGCTTGGTTGACGAAGAATTCTATCAGGAACGTCTCGCTTGGTTTGATTTCCGGATCCCCGATAGCTTGCCAAAAGCCAAGTCCATAATAGTTGTCGCTGTCCCTCGTCCTCAGAGCCAAGCCGTTTTTAAATGGAATGGAGAATCGCAGACACTCATTCTTCCCCCGACCTACGTAGCTTATGACGACACAAGAAAGATGGTGGAAGATATCGTAGAGGAAATTCTGGAGCCAAAAGGACACCGTATAGCACGCACCAAATTGCCCTTGAAACTTTTAGCCGTGCGCAGCGGACTCGGCACGTACGGAAGAAACAACATATGCTACGTCGTTGGCATGGGAAGCTTTCTGCAACTTGTGGCCGTCTATTCGGACATGCCTTGTCATAAAGATAGCTGGCGAAAAGTGCAGATGATGAAAAGATGTCAGAACTGTCATGCCTGCCGCCTGAAATGTCCCACTGGCGCCATCGCTTCTGACCGGTTTCTCCTCTGCGCCGAACGGTGCATAGTTTTTCACAACGAGAAACCAGGCGATATTCCTTTTCCAACATGGATTGACCCTTCATGGCACAACTGTCTGGTTGGCTGTCTTCACTGTCAAAAAATATGCCCAGAAAACAAAGATTTCTTGCAATGGATCGAGGGAAGGGAACAATTCTCTGAGAAAGAAACCGCCCTTCTATTGTGTGGAGTTGCTCTCGATCAACTGTCCGCTCAAACGGTAAGAAAACTGAAAAAGCTCGACTTGATCGAATATCAGGCCAGCCTTTCTCGCAACTTGGGCGTTTTCATTAGAAGATAGAGCTTCGTCGTTCAAGCCAAGAAAAGGAGAGACCCTGGGGAGTATCTCCACTGTGAGTGGGTTCGAGTCCCAATGATAACGTGCGAAACACTTATATGAGTTCTAGCCTATCTAGAGTCTATAGATGGGCTTTCAAAAGCCCTTAAGAGGGACGCGAGGTGTTAAAAGCATATGGCAAGAAACCTTATTGAAGTTAAGACTAGAGTTCCTGAAAAGGTCGTGCAATTTGTTAATGAATTAGTGGAAAGAGGCTACTATTCCAGTGTTGCAGATTTTGCTCGGCAATCCATACTAGATAAACTCATCGATGACTTCGAACTTGGAATCTCAGAGTTGGAGCCGGATCTTGTAGAACTTGACGGTGAGAATAGTGCATGAAGTAAAAGTGAGTGGTTCTTATTACGACATAGGGCTGAATATGGGAAAATTGCTGAAGAAGGAAAGAATAGAAGGTTTTCCTCCAAAATTTTCGAAAGAAAACCTTGATAAAGGTATGGAGTTTGAGAAAGAAGCAGAAAATACGCTCCTGAACTATTAGAAGAACTCCAAGGAATTGCTGATGGAAGCGGGATAGCCTATAATGTTCTCGCAGCGTTTGAACTCTCACCCTACAGACTACAACCTTCATGTCTCGTCATGGCCACATCTAGCGGTCATACTAAAAGTGGCTTACCAGTTCTTGCCAGAAATAATGAATGGACAGAAGAATCAAGTGAAGACCTAACAATTTGCCACACAAAACCTCAAGGTAAATTGGACAGCCTAGGTTTCACTTTCTACGGGATGCTTTTGTCAAGATTTGGAGGAATAAGCGAAGCATGACTCGCAATATCTTCAGCTTCTGCAACCTTCGTGAACACAGGACCAGGGGTAATGCTCAACATAGTAACAAGATGGATACTTGACAACTGCAAGACAACAGAACAAGCCACAAAGTTCCTCCAAAAAATCCCGAAAACATGGGGCACAGCCTACTTGGTGATAGACAAAAAAGATGGAATCGCGAAGATTGAAGCACACCGAGAAAAGACAAAGACAACCTACGCAGACAAAGGATTTGAATTCGTTACGCTACGCTTTGATTCCCCTGAAATGGAAAAATACAACGCGCAAGATGAACGTGGACGTTGGGCTTTTGACACATATTCTGCTAGGAAACCCTTCCTCCTGAGCTGGTTCCGCCAAAGTAAGGGAAGCATCGATAATGAAATGATAATTAACGCCTTAAAGAGTCATGAACACAAAATGTGTACCCACGATTACGATGGCCAAGTTCACTATGGCATCTGTTGGTCATGGATCCTTTCACCAGGAAAAAACGAAGCAGTCGTATGTGCTGATCCTCCTTGCAGAAACGAGTTCAAAAAACACGACGTCTCAGGTTATTCAAACAGGTAGGATTCTTGTCCGTGGAAAATTCAATAGTTTCCATTACTTCTCGTTTTAACACTGCTCCTTAGTGCGCAGTCGTTAGCTGCTGTCTACAGAGGAAAACACTCTTGCAATAAATGCAAGGCTTGAAATCACTCTGTACGGAAAAAATGGAGGAGTTGCTGGTGACATCTCCAGTGTGGGCAGGTGCGAATCGTCAGCACAAAGTTCAGGATTTT
>Ga0224506_10000326_pt1 | contig 43642 bp, 35 predicted proteins | sample SF_Jan12_sed_USG_2_FD_169108 | JGI IMG/M metagenome (GOLD analysis project Ga0224506, IMG submission 169108) | Sediment microbial communities from San Francisco Bay, California, United States - SF_Jan12_sed_USGS_8_1 | ecosystem: Environmental > Aquatic > Marine > Sediment | place: USA... | reverse complement strand
CCACGAGGGCCCACAACGCATATCTAAAAAAGGAAATGATATCGCTTTGGTACCTGGGATGGTTTTAAGCAATGAGCCAGGTTATTACAAAGATGGTGCCTATGGCATTAGATGTGAAAATCTTGTCGTGGTACAGGAAGCTGAAGGGCTAGGACAGGATGGCAGAACGTTTCTTCAATTTGATGCACTCACGTATGTCCCGTTTGACCTGCGACTGGTACTTACAGATCTGTTAACTGAACAGGAACGTCATTGGTTAAATAACTATCACCAGAAGGTTTTAACGCTAATGAGTCCACGAGTTAACGAAGCAGATTTGGACTGGTTAAAACAGGCAACCAGGGCGGTATAGTATTTAAATATAATAAAGAGACATAAAAAAACCGGGAAGCCCCGGTTTTTTTATACATAGGTTTTATTCAACTGAACATGCCTTTAAACATAAAGAAGAAGAGAACAGCCAGTATTGCACCTGCCGGTAACGTTATAATCCAGCTGGCTATAATCGTACCTATCACTCTTAGATTTAGCGCAGAAATACCTCGCGCCAATCCAACCCCCAATACAGCCCCAACCAACGTATGAGTTGTAGAAATTGGCAACCCGGTTCCGGATGCAATTACCACCGTTGCTGCTGCACCTAATTCTGCAGCAAAACCCCGACTTGGTGTTAATTCAGTAATCTTTCGACCAATGGTGCCCATCACCTTATATCCATAGGTCGCCAAACCGATAACAATACCACCGCCACCCAGAATCAAAATCCAGCTTGGCATTGCTGACTTGGACGCAACCAAACCGCCACTGGCCACAATGTTATAGACAGCCGCCAGTGGACCGACGGCATTGGCTACATCGTTTGAACCATGAGCAAAAGCCATGGCGCACGCCGTAAATACCATCAGTACGGCAAACACTCGCTCAACTGAAGTAAACCTGAAATCTATATTTTCTTCCGGCTTTATTTTAATTCGAGTCAACATGGCAGCACCCAGTGACATGACTACCAGGCCAATTAAACACGAAATCAAAAAAGCTTCTACAAAGGTTACTGAAATGCCAACATGTTTGAGGCCTTTGAGCAGGGTGACCATACTCATTAACAGGCCAACAAAAAACATATACATGGGAACCCAGCGCTTTGCTGCTGCAAAGGGATCATCTCTATCCAGAACCAGTCGATGTACGGATCTGAATATTAAAAATGAAATAACGCCTGCAAGAACAGGAGAGACTACCCAACTACTTACTATAGAGGTAACCTTTGACCAGTTTACATAGTCAACACCGACGCCAACGGATGCAAAACCAACAATCGCGCCTACAATACTGTGGGTAGTTGATACAGGCCATCCCATAATAGAAGCAACTACCAGCCAGATTCCAGCTGCCAACAACGCCGACATCATACCGTAGACTAATAATTCCGGACTGTTGCTAAACAAGTCTGGCGATATAATACCCTTTCGTATGGTATCAGTTACTGCACCACCTGCTAGATAGGCTCCAGCGAATTCAAAAATCATCGCGATTAAAATTGCTTGCTTAACGGTTAATGCCCGCGAACCAACTGACGTACCCATTGCATTTGCTACATCATTAGCACCAACGCCCCAGGCCATCAAAAACCCAAAGACGCAGACCATAATAATGAACCATTGGCCATATTCTGCAATTATGGACATGGAAAAATCCTCATATTAATTATCGAGCTAGTAAAATTTGCATTCGTGAACCAACACGCTGCGCATAGTTGGCCATATCACCGATTAATTCAATGACCTTATAAACAAACATAATATCAATAGGTGGATAATCCTGTTCCACAGTGCGTAGCTGGCGACGAACCTTAATTTCTAACTCATCTGCCTTTTGTTCCGCTTTATCAAGCTTTAAAATAAGACCTGACACTAATTTAACTTCTCGGGATCCAAAACCGGTTTCAAACAATTCATCCAATTCTCTTAATGCAGTCAACGCACTCTCACTGGTTTCTATAGAAGATATGATGTATTTCCTCATATTCTTTCTGATTTTCTTTGGAATCACCATTTCACGACCTAGCATTACACCGGAAACATCTTTGGCAGCATTAGCAAGCCGATCTTGCATAGTTAACAATTCAAGCAAGTCTGATCTTGGTACTGGCATAAACAAACTGTTTGGCAAGTGGGCTCTAATGTCACGCTTTAGATTATCTGCGTCGTTTTCCAAATCAATAATACTCTGCCTGACTACTGCTGCGGCCTCATAGTCTTTTTCGACTGCAGCGTCATAGAAATCCAACAGCTTGGTTACACACTGATGTGCTATTTGTATATGCTCTTGCATTGGCTTGACTGGAGAACGTCCAAACAAAGCCATTAAAGGACTATCTGCTGCCATAATATTTCTCCAACAAATTTAGAGGCGGGATTATAATTATTTTTTACTAATAAAAACCAAATTCGAGCAATTAAAATTAAATAACTGTATCGATTTTTATACCATCGACCAGAGAGTATCAAACATCAGTTGCTGGGTGGCAACTATCGGAGCCGACTCTATCACGGTGGCGGTAGGTAAATCACCCTTGGTTAGACTAATCATTGCCATTTTTGGTGGATAAATTGCAATATAGGCAGCGGATTGAGTCAAGGGTGTTCCACTAATCCACTTTCGTTCGGATAGCTCGGCTCCCTCTCCTCCCTCACCAATCGCCAATACATTAACTTTTATACCCGCTTTAATACGTTGTCTGGTGTAATTGGGAAACGGACGATATAAAAAGTTACGTATCAACTTGGTTGAGATTACAGAGTATTCCTTGGTATCGGATGCTGAAACAGTTGCCAGTATGTCTTTAAGTACCCATTCAATACCATTATCCCCTTCATAGTAATGAACCAGCGTGCTCGTATTCTCGGGGCGCAATGCCTGGAGACTGGGCAAAATCTCGGTTTGTAGCCTGATGACTGCCTCATCGACATTATGTTTTTTTTGGTTTGCCAGAACCAATAACCGTTCGGGAGGCTCTGCACTGAAGAATCGCCTTTTTCCTTTTGGGAAATAACTCACAATCCCTCTTTCATGCATATTTTTTAATAACTCGTATGCAGTCCCTCTATTTAGTCCTGACTTATCTGCAAGTTCTCTAATAGAACCTGGCCCATTAGCCAACAAGGCCATATATAGGCGACTTTCGCGAGGTTCAATATCCAGTTGCCGTAAAACTTCAATTGCCGATTGCTGAGACATCAAATTTACTTCCTAATATATGTAAGCATGTATTTCCGCAGCTAAACTGCTTATTGCAAAATAACGGATACTATTTTTCATCACAAATTGATACAGTAATTCATACTATGTGAAAAACAGCTTGCCATTCAATGAGGCCTTTTATGTACGAAAATATTAAAGCACTGGGTATAGACGATACCAATTCAATTGAAAGCTACAATCTGCGTTCAGAAGCTGAATTCGATATCTTAAAGATTTACCATAAAAAAGTGAAAGGCGAGTTTTTTGCGCGCAGTGAAAAATTTAAGTTTCCAAGACAGCAGAAGCGTGTTCGTTTTGATAATAATGGTCGAGAGGATTATCAAATTGTTTCAGAGATATCACCGACACTTAGATATATCGTTGATGAGTTGGATCAGGTCTGTAAAAAAGAATCTGGCCAGGTTGACGTAAAGAAGAAAATCTTGAAGGATCTTAGGCATCTGGAACGAGTGGTTTCCAGTAAAATTGCTGAAATTGAAGCTGACCTGGAAAACCTTTAATTCTATTCGATACTGCCGGATTGTTAGATCCGGCTAATATTGCATACCGGTTTATTCCTTTGGAATAGCTCTCAATCGTCTATCTGCATCAATGGCTACATAGACAAACTCTGCTTCTGTTACTTTATTGCGTTCATCTTTTTCAGGCATTCTAGACCAAACTTCAATATTAACTTTCAATGAACTCCGGCCTACATGGGTCACTTTTGCATAACAGCAGACTACCGAACCCACCTTTACAGGACGAATAAAAGACATTTCGCTAATGGCCATTGTCGTCGCCCGACCCTGCGCAATTTTCGCTGCCATAATAGCAGCGGCCGTATCCATTTGAGTCACTAACCAACCTCCAGATATATCCCCAAACGGATTAGTATCACTTGGCATGGCCACAACTCTGATTACCAACTCCCCTACAGGGGTCGGATTAACATCTTCAATATTCACATCGGCCTCAATTTTATTGTTAGTTTTTTAAGACATTATAAACTGGATTGTTATGCTATGCCCAACACTGGATGGATCAATATGAATATAATGAGTAAATTTACAAGAAACATCGATTTGTCATTGTTATAGAAACCCATAATTCAAAATAATTAAATAAATAGTTAAAAAATTCAAAAGGTTATTGACCGATATATAATTCATAAGTATAGTTCGCATCGCCTTAAGGGCATGGGCCGGCTTAGCTCAGTTGGTAGAGCAACTGACTTGTAATCAGTAGGTCGCCAGTTCGATTCCGGCAGCCGGCACCATTCTTAAAATAACCCGATTATATCGGGTTTTTTTATGTCTGAAATTCGTTCATTACAACTCTGGTGACGTTCTACAGTTGATTTCCGTGAGCGAATACGTCACCTTATAAAGCAACCGTAAAAATATTAAGTGATATCATGAGTAACAACTTTTTTCGTCTCATCTCATTTTTTATACTCACAGGCGGCCTGCTGTTTTCATCCAGCTCACAGGCCTTCAATAAAACGGGACATCAAACCATTGCATCGCTGTCTTACAGACTACTTGATGATAATGGCAAGCAGTTTCTTGATGAAATACTAGGGCCAAACGCCCGACAAGAGTGGGTCTCAAGCGCAAACTGGCCTGCGGAGCAGTCTCTGCAGGAGGGTTCAGAGTGGAGAATTCCGTTACACAGGGTATGGTTTGGTGAGAACGACACACGCTTTGAAGCCGATCAACACTGCCCCTTCAACTCATGCTCAGTTGCTGCAATCCTCGAAGCCAGATACGTACTGGAAAAAACAGAGTTTAGCAGCCAACAAAGGCGGCAAGCAATCAAGTACCTGGTGCACTACATCGCCGATGTCCACCAGCCGACTAACTGTGGCCTACTATCTGATCGAGGCGGACGTGATATTCTGTTAAAGACGTCAAATTTAACCAAAGTAACCCTGCATTGGATATGGGAGCACGGATTAATTCAATTAAATGAAAAAAACTGGAGCCAACTATCCAGCTCTATTCGTTTCAATCTGGATTCGAGCTTGATCGCTGAGTGGCAAACAGAAACATCACCTTCTGCCTGGGCTTGGGAATGCCATCAGATAGCAAAAACTGTCGCGTACCCTCTGGCAGAACCCGGGACATGGGGCATGACTTATTATAAAAAGGCATGGCCAATTTACGAAGAACAAATAATGAAAGCTGCATCCAGAGTAGCGTCAACAATAAATGCGCTAGCAGTTTTGGCAGGCAAATAGAGAAAATCCGACGGCTGAATATTTTCTATAGAAAAACAAAAGGGGTGATATCAATCACCCCCAAAAACCAACAAAGTTTAGTCCTTGTAGCCCGTCCTGAGCCTGACATCCAGTCAATCCTGAGCATCCGGCTCTCGAGACCCGCTCCCTTGAGAGTCTCTTATGATAACCACTGGTTCAACCCTGAACCTGTTCCTTGTTATCCCTTCCAGATCCATCTGGAACGTCTAGGTCCCTACTATCCTTAACTTACATCCGGGTAAATCGTCCATCCTTGTCTTCCTTGAATATTCCTTACGTTCTTTCCTTGACGCTTATAAAATAGCAAACTTTCGCCCATGCATCCGACCAATATCTGTATGATTTTTAACAGCATGTGACTTCAAGTTTATTAAAAGCCCATTTCATGCGGATCAAAGTAACAATTATCGTCATTTTCTGGGTAAAACTTCTGAAAAACCCTACACTCATGTAGGTATATTCCTACAAACATACAAGTGGGACATTACTACAAAAACATTATCTAAGGGCAAAATCTTACAACCTTGATAAGGACATGCTGACAGCAAAGACTTTGCGGTGCTATTATTGCTGATAACGAATTAGCAAATTTATTATGGGTTTTTACATGACAAAATTAAGTGTCCTTACTGTTGATGATGCTGCGTTCATCAGAGATCTCATTAAACGCACACTTCGAGGTTTTTTCCCCGATATCTATATTGATGAAGCCCCCAATGGCAAAAAAGCCCAGACTTTACTCCAGCGTAATCAATACGATCTGGTTCTATGTGACTGGGAAATGCCGGAAGCCAGTGGCTTAGAAGTACTCAACTGGCTTCGAGAGCAAGAAAAAGCTGACGGATTAGAAAAAACACCATTCATCATGGTCACAAGCCGAGGTGATCGTAAAAATGTCGTAGAAGCCGTCGAGTCCGGGGTTACCGATTACATAGGAAAACCCTTTAGCAACGAGCAACTTTTAAGAAAGGTGGTCAAAGCGTTAAGCAACCATCATAAATCTTACATTGCGGGGTTATTATCCAGGAACAAGGATGTCAGTGATCCGTTTGCAAAAAGAGCGGAAAAAACGGCAACTCCAGAAACTCAGTCAGGAAGCAACCTGTTAGCTGCAAACAGCTCTACTGAACAATTTTTGACCAAACCTATAACAAGCAAACCGAGTAAACTGGGGAAATCTAACAAGGGAAGCGCTGTATTCAGAACATCGAATTCCGAGTCTGTGGGTAAGATCCGAGATATCACTCTGCACGAGATATTATTACAACTCCCTCGAAGTCAGGATATACCGGTATTGTTTGATCAGGTAGTAGTTGATATCGAAATAAAAGATCAATCAGGTGGCATTGCCCGCATTAATGGTTTTGTATGGAGCACATCGATTCCAGACAAACAAGAAAACACGGAGCATATTCAGGTTGGTATAAAATATGTAGATGCCGACCCCGAAAAGATGGAAATACTAGCTCGTTTTATTAACCACAATGCATAACGGGCCTGTTAATGTTTAATACCTGACTCTAAGTACATTTTGAGTCAGGTATTAAAAAAGATAGTCCAGAAATATCCCAAAGAAAATAACAGCGCCTACCCAATTGTTGTGCAAAAATGCATTGAAATAGTCCTTGGTATCCTGTGTCCGAATGAGCCATTGCTGCCATAAGAAAAATCCTAGAACGACGACTAGAGACAGATTAAATAACAGTCCCAACTCCGCCTGTCTGCCGACCATAATCAGGGAAATCAAACATAACAATTGAAGCAAGCCGACAATAACTCTATCTGCATCGCCAAAGAGGATTGCGGTAGATTTTATACCTATTTTTAAGTCATCTTCTCTATCAACCATGGCATACAATGTATCATAAGCAACTGTCCACAATAAATTCGCTGTAAACAACAACCACACAGTGCTTGTTAATGGCGAATTTTCCGCTGCAAATGCCATTGGAATCGACCACCCGAATGCCGCGCCCAAGACAACCTGTGGTAAATAGGTGTAACGCTTCATAAATGGGTATATAGCGGCAAGGCTTACAGCAACAACCGAAAGTAGCACTGTTGTCCAATTGGTTAATAACACCAAAATAAGAGCTACCAAACATAGTCCAATAAACAAAAGCAAAGCATCCCGCACTTCGATCTTACCGGTAGCCAACGGACGGTTAATGGTTCTCGCAACAGCGCCATCTACGTGACGATCAGCGAAGTCATTAATGACACAACCTGCACTCCTCATCAAGATTACCCCTGACGTAAAGATGAGCAGGTTGCCTAAATCAGGGAACCCTTCTGCAGCTATCCACAAAGCCCAGAGCGTAGGCCATAATAACAAAAAGATACCTATGGGTTTATTCAGGCGCATTAATGAAATGTAGGCATCTAATTTAGGATGTTGCAATATTGCTGTCATCATCTGGCGTTCACTCTGTTAATAAAGTCACTTAAAAAATATTCTGCCACCACAAGGGGCTGGTTATATAAAAAAAATGTAGATCGACGCCCCCAACCGGTTTGAGTTCTGCATATATAAATTGCCCCCCGCACCATGGAGGGTTCAGAAAATAACAATTCACCGAGTGGCTGGTCATTCAAACTCAATACGCTGGAAAGCCGGCCTGCCATACTTTTCTCTGAAATACTGGTATGAGCGACTACCCAGGGTCTACCCATCCCCCTTAGAACGACCCGTCGGGACCATACACGTTCATCAGGTTTGAGTTTAAACTGTTTAATCTGGTCACTATCAGCCTGAGACCAGGATTCATCCAAAACCTGAACATCAAATATGCCTTTACTTAAATGCCTTAAACGACTGGTTAATGACCCCCCATCTAATAACCAATCCAGCCAAAGTTGCGAGGGATTCTCTGTGTACTCATTTGGAATGAACCATTTATAATCTGTATCAATAAGGTCAGGATACGCTTGGCTCCAACTGATATTATGCAATGTATTAGCCTACCTTCAATTAATGCCAACATGATAACAAAACGAGCACTTGCAACCAACGCCTGGCTTTAAACTTAATGAACCCTGAAAAACTGACGAACCCTCTTATTAATACAGGTAATAAACTAATTTACTGACTTAAATCCCATATATTTCAATCATGTTAGATCTTTTTCGAATAAGAAACCCTGTTTTTTAGTTTGAGTTAGAAATATTTTAAATAATTAGTAATTTCTGCTTATGTTTATCCTAAAACCATTGTAGGATTAAATGTAGTCTGTTCAGTATAGGCCTGTTGAAACCCTTTGGTTTAGCGCCTATCCTTCATTTCTGAACATACCTATATAAGAATTTACATCTTAAAGTCTATTCAACCAGACTCTAGGACTGATAATAATACGAAAACACATATACAATTTGTTATTGAATTGAGGAAATTAACATGCGCAAACCAGATCTTGCTGCAGCAATTGCTGATAAAGCTGACATTTCAAAGGAAAAAGCGGCAGAAGTTTTAAACGCCATTTTGGATCAAGTTCAAAACTCTGTAAGCAAAGGAGAATCTGTTAGCCTAATCGGATTCGGTACATTCGAAAAGCGTAGCCGTGCGGCACGTACAGGCAAAAACCCACAGACTGGGGCTGCAATCCAAATCCCTGCAAGCAACACGGTTGCGTTTAAGGCCGGTAAGGCATTAAAAGAGTCTGTTAACTGCTAAGTTTATGTACTACTAAAAAGCGGGTTTCCCGCTTTTTTTTTGCCTGAAATAAATAAATTATTGGTTTAAGTAGATCTGGAGTAACGAATGAGCAATAAACAAGTCATTACTACCGAGAATGCACCGGCTGCAATTGGCACCTATTCTCAAGCCGTTAAAGTAGGCGAAACAGTTTATATGAGCGGTCAAATTCCTTTAGACCCAAAAACAATGGAGTTAGTAAGTGAAGACTTTTCTGAGCAAACACATCAAGTGTTCAAGAATTTAAAAGCTGTTGCTCAAGCTGCCGGTGGTGACCTTTCAGATATCGTAAAACTAAATATTTTCATGATAGATTTAAGCCAGTTTGCCACCGTAAACGAAATCATGGCACAATATTTTAGCCTACCTTATCCAGCGCGCGCCGCCGTTGAAGTTTCGGCACTGCCCCGTGCTGTAAAAATAGAAATGGATGCGGTTCTCGCACTATAATGATAATTCGATCCTAATATCCCATTATTTAATCTTGAGAAGGGAGAGTACATGTCCGAAAACAAATGGAAAGAAAAGTACCTTTCTCTTCTCGACAAAGAAGAAAAACAGCCTGATATCATTGAACATCTTAGACGAGGCCTAGTTGAAGTCAGCCTCACCGGATCTGGTATTGACGTTACACTTGATAAATATTTAGCCAATTTGCGCAAGCTTTTAAGGGCGACTCAAAGTGCATCAATTGACATAAACAAGATCAATGACATTCTTGAGGAAATAGCAAAGCGACAAGTAGAGCTTGAATCTACAAAGGATACATTCGGTGCCGATGCGGCCCAGTCGCTAACCGAGATCATACGGCCTCTTGCAGAGCTTGGAGTCAGCAAGACGCGGGGTAAAAAAATCATCTCGGCGTTATATGCTAAAGATTATCCGATGTTTGAGTTGCCCAAGTTATTAAATGAACTCTCTGAACTTGCGGCAATGGTAGATTTTTCAAAATCTTCAAGTATGGCAACCAATGCACTAAAGGTAATACGGTCTAAAACAGAGTTTCTTATCAATAGCCTGAGTGTTCCACCATCAATGGAATCCAGACTAGCATCAATTAAATCAGATCTGGAAAGCATTAGCGCTGAAGATGATATCTATGGGTTTATTGAATTATTTAGCCAATTCATTATTGAGCTGCTAAATTCAGAACACAATACATTAAAAGATTATCTGGAAAATCTGGATGCCCCTCTAAAGGTTATTGAGAATCTGCTTCAGAGTAATGATGCTCATATTGCCAAACGGGATACTACCCAAAACGAGTTCAAAAAGGGGTTAACATCTGGACTTAGTGACATAAAAGACAGTCTTGACTCAGGGTCTGATATTGAAGCGATGAAAGCCAAAATTCAAAATAGAGTCGAACAGATTACCAAGGAGTTTGTAGTCTACGAAAAAGAACGAAACTCCCAGGAAAATGAACTATTGAACCAGTACCAACTGCTAAAATCGGAATTTATTGCTCTAAAAAAAGCACAAAAAGCCGCCTTGGTCGATATAGAAAGGTTCCAGCAGAAATCATTGACAGATCCCCTTACCCAGCTACCCAATCGTTCCGCATGGGAACAATACGTGGATATCGAGTGGCAGCGATTCCAGCGCTACGATACTCAATTAAGCTTGGCCATTGTAGACATAGACTACTTTAAAAAAATTAACGATAATTACGGCCACAAAGCAGGAGACAATGTGCTGAGGGCCGTAGCGCGTCAGCTCAGAAAATATCTTAGATCTACTGATATTCTCGCAAGATTCGGAGGTGAAGAGTTTTCATTACTACTGCCAGAGACCGACCTAAAGAACGCTACCATTGCTCTAAATCATGTCAGGGAAAAAGTTGAAATGTCGAAGTTCAAATATCAGGGACACCAGGTACAGGTTACCGTTTCAATTGGCATTGCCGAAGCTGACAAATCCCTAACAATGGATCAACTTTTTAACCTTGCCGACGACGCAATGTATCGAGCCAAGAATTCAGGCAGAAACAAGGTGTGCACCACGCTCGATATTTAAAAAATAGTCAGGTTAACGACCTGGTATTATTCTGAGGTAAGGTTCTTCACAATCATATCAAGCTCAGGAATTGACTCCCTTACTCGTTTGACCGTTTCAGGAATTAACTCTTTGTCTATATGCAACGAATCTAGCAACTGATTACTAATTTTCCCTGGAGTTCCAGGCAGTATCCCCTGAGATTTCAAAAAAGAAAGGGAGATATGATTTAATCGAGAAAAGTCAAAATATAAACCCTGATAATAGAGAGCATTCTGATAACGAATACCATATATCACTTCCCCGGGAAGGTTCCATCCTTTAAGCAACGCTGCTGCAATTTGATCCCTATTGATTCCCAACAAGTGCATTTCTAATTGCTGGGGGCTTAGGTGGGGATTTACCTCTTGCAAACGACAGTATTGCTCAAAATGTGGAGGAAATGCATGCGACAATATGAGATTACCGAAGTTATGCAGCAAGCCACTTAAGTAAGCCATACCAAAAGGCGGTCTCAATTCCTGGGGAATCAAGTTCAGTAATTGGGCCTGCATAGCGGCGACATATACGGCCTCCTGCCAATATGACTTATAACCTTCCGGCGAATCCTTTGGCATTGATAATGACTTTCCCAAGGAAAGTCCAAGCGCCAGATTCATAACCAGGTCGTATCCTAAAACTCTGAATATAGCATCCTGGATGGAACGGACACTGCCTGGTGCGGAATAATATGAAGAACTCGCCCAGCTAACGACTTGTGCTGCCAGGCTTGGGTCCTGCTCAACTATTTTACTCAATTTGTCGACATCTGCATCCGGATCGGATCTAAGATTTATAATCGCTTTTGCGGTCTCTGGAAGTGGAGGAATTTCCAGGGTTTCTTGCAGACGTTTTTGGATTCTTAAGGTAGTAAAATTCGCCAGACTATTATTAATTGCCGCCTCATCACGCTCCAGAAATTTTTCGTAACTTAAAGCATCGTCTGGCAGTTCACAACAAACATCGAGTACACGGGAAGCCGCACTCTTTTTAAGTTGGCCCGGATCACTAATTTTAAAATATTCACCCGCATTACCTGAATACAGTATCAGTGAATCAGTTTTCAATAATCGCTCATCAATAATAGTTTCGAGGTTCAACAGTTCGTCGAACGCAGGAATAGTAGCCAATCCGGCTCTATCCAGTATTTTTTTTAGACTTTTAAGACTTATTGCTCGTAAATTACGTCCAGTCTGCTGACGGAGTTTATTTAAATCCAGCAAGTTATCGGACGAAAAAAAGACCTGAACCCTTCCCAGTTGATCTTCGAGCACAGAAACCTCTACCCACCGAGAAGCAGAAGCTTCTGCCTCACTCGATTCATGGGCAATAACGTTATGCTGATTTAGATACTTCTTTACGATTTTCGGCAATGCACTCATTAATAATCTCTCGGCCAACCTAAATAAGTCATATTTAGGATCTAAAACATAATACTTACCAATCCTGTTTACAATAGCCCATACCTGTAGTGTAAATTAAATTTTCAGGTTAGGTTGCAATATAGAACATCACCACAGTACTTCTTCTTTACTCTTGAATTATATGTGAGCATATTTTTCATTACGATTTAACCAGCGCTGAGTTAAGGGTTCGATGATTTCCGGGTACTGGGTCACTATTGTATCAGCCATTAGCTGAATATCAGGCAACAAAATTTGATCACGCTGCAAGTCAGCTACTTTAAATTGCTGCAACCCGGTTTGGCGAACGCCCAGAATTTCACCAGGACCGCGAAGTTTCAGATCCATTTCGGCTATCTCAAATCCATCCTGAGTTCTTCGCATGACTTCAAGTCTTTGGCGACCAACATCTGACAAGGTTTCTCCGTATACCAATAAACAAAAACTTTGCTGATGGCCTCGGCCGATCCGGCCTCGTAATTGATGTAATTGGGACAATCCCAGTCTTTCCGGATTTTCGATAATCATCACGGTAGCATTTGGCACGTCAACGCCTACTTCAATAACGGTCGTCGCTACCAGGACATCCAAGTCACCTTGCTTGAAACTGTTCATAACCTGATTTTTTTCCGTTGACTTTAACCGTCCATGTATCAGACCAATACGACAGTCTGGCAACGAGTACCTCAGCATCGCCAACGTATCTTCTGCTGCCTGGCACTGTAGTTCTTCCGACTCTTCAATAAGCGTACACACCCAATAAACTTGCTTATGCTCCCTGGTGGCATTATCGACTCGCCCGATAATGTCTTCTCTACGCTGCTGACTTATCACCCGAGTAATAATGCCCTGCCTTCCCGGGGGTAACTCATCAATCTGCGAGTAATCGAGATCGGCATACATGCTTTGCGCCAATGTGCGGGGTATCGGCGTGGCAGTCATAAACAATTGGTGAGGCGTCCAGCCATTATGATCGGCCTTATTCTTTAACAACAAACGCTGCTCAACGCCAAATCTATGCTGCTCATCAATAACAATAAAGGCCAGATTGTGAAACTGAACACGCTCTTGAAACAATGCATGGGTGCCAATAATTACCTGTGCATCACCCGATGCAATCGCCTGTAAATTGGCTGTTTGAATACCCTTTGCTTGCTTACCCGTCAGACACACAACCCTAATCCCGAACGGATTAAGCCAAGCCTGTATATTTTGAAAGTGCTGCTCTGCCAATATCTCTGTTGGAGCCATCATCGCGAATTGAAATTTACTTTCTACCGCCTGTAATCCCGCCAACAAAGCGACCAGTGTTTTGCCTGCACCTACGTCACCCTGTACCAACCTCGCCATAGGAAAGGGTTTCATTAGATCTGAGCGTATTTCTGACAGAACACGTAACTGAGCACTGGTAAGCTGAAAACCCAATTGGGCCTCTACACGGGTTGCAATGGAGATCTCCCGGCCAAGTGCCGGGGCCTGCTCTATCATTTCATACTGCCGTTTTTTTCTGAGACTAAGATGATGCGCCAATAATTCTTCCAGGGCCAATCGTTGCTGACTTGGGTGTTGACCGGATAAGAAGACATCAACAGGTTCACTGGAAGGAGGATGGTGCAGCATTAACACGGCAGATTGCAAACCGGGTAAGTTTCTTTCAACCAATAGCGCCTCTGGCAACCAGTCTTTCAATTCTGGTAAATCATTCAAACTCTGGTTCACCAGATCTCGCATACGGGCTTGCTGAATGCCTTCTGTCGTAGGATACCAGGGTGTTAATGTTTGCTCAGCCTCAAAGCGTGCACTTTCTGCCAATAATGAATACTCGGGGTGAACCATTTCATAACCGGAGGGCCCTCTGCGAATTTCTCCAAAGCACAGCAGTCGGGCACCCGTAGTTAGCTGATGTTTTTGTGCGGCTGAAAAGTGGAAGAAGCGTAAGGTCAATGAGCCGGTATTATCCCGTACCCTGACTACCATTGAACGACGCCGACCAAAAACAACCTGAGAGCCCGTGACTCTAACGTCGACGGCAACCGCCATACCATGGTGCAGTCCCCCTAATGGAGCAATCCGGGTACGATCCTGATATCGGTAGGGCAAGTGAAATAACAGATCCAGAACAGTTTCCAACCCTATCCGGGATAATTTCTCGGCCAGTTTCGCACCAACCCCTTTGAGGCTTGTAAGATCACGATTTAATGAAGGTAACTCAGAGTTCAATGTAATTTCCTAAGCAAGTAGTATCGTCCCTTTTTATATACTACATAAGTAAAAGTTCGCAATCGCTAATCACATTTAAACAACGTATTGGGTACATTTTCACCTAAGTTCAATAGAAAAGTTAAAGATCTATTATTTCAGCTAGTCAATTCATATAATTCTGATAGTCTGCATCTTTTACCCAAATGTAATAGAAAATATGAAAGACATTGAGGTTTATTGGGATCTGATCATCGTTGGACTCGGCGATTTGGGATCTCGTGTCGCAGAAGAATGCCATAAAAAGGGCCTAAGGGTTTTAGGTGTAAGAAGACAAGTGTCTGTTAAACCTTACGCCACGCTCGCCTTGGATATTCATACCGAATCTATTGAAACCCTGAATCTTAAATGTCGGTGTCTGTTATTTTCTATTTCGGCCGACAATAGAACCGATGATGGTTACTACAAAAGCTATGTTACCGGGCTAAATCGCGTTCTCAGATGGATTAAATCTGATACCGTTATTAATATTAGTAGCACACGAGTTTTTGCACCTACGAAAGAAAACTGGATTACCGAAAAGTCTCCCCGGAATCCGATAGATTCTGGTGGAAAAATTTTAGATAAGGCCGCATCTCAATTAGGTACCGGAAGTTGCAACCTATATCTGGGAGGGATCTATGGACCTGGAAGAAACCGCCTGATTACACGAGCGAAAGAGGGCTATTGGTGTCTCCCCGGCACGATAACAAATCGCATTCACATTGAAGATGCGGTAGGAATTGCGAGCCTGCTTGTCAGCATGGCCGTAGATAGACTGCCACTCCCACCCTGTATTATGGGTGTCGATGGGCAAGCCTCTGATCAATCAGATGTATTAACCTGGCTAAGAAATGCCGTATCTGTTTCAACGACTCAGAGCAACGAAATTAAGATCACCGGTTCTGGAAAAAAATGTAAATCTATTGAACTGGAAAAACTGGGGTATCGATTCAAATACCCACGATTTGAGAGTGGCTATAGCGCCATGCTAGACCTTGAGGAATACTCTATGAATAATTCGGCAAGAAGGCCGGTTAAAAATGTGTCTCTGTCTCCAAGAGGAAGTCTGGAAACATTGTCACACTCAGAAGTTCAGATGTTGAAAGATACTAGCGGCACAGGTATTTATAGAATTTTTCGTCAATGTGCACTGGCTATTCTAAATACCGGCTCCGATGTAGATAACGCAAAAACTATATTGGAAGCCTATCCAGATTTCAGCATTGAAATTGAATCTCAGGATAGAGGGATCAGGCTAATTTTAAAAAACGCACCTGCAGACGCCTTTGTTGATGACGAGATGATTACATCGACACGGGAAATGCTGTTCAGTGCTCTTCGTGACATCGTTTACAGCAAAAGTGTATGGGCTCAGGCAGGCCACGACATGAGCTCTGAAGGCATAACTAACAATGTTTTCCAATTCTTGCGAAATGCACGGGCCATGCGACCGGGTGAAGAGCCCAATTTAATAGTGTGCTGGGGCGGACATTCCATAGGAGATGTAGAGTACGGTTATACCAACGATGTTGGACATGAATTAGGTTTACGCAGGCTCAACATTTGTACTGGCTGTGGACCCGGTGCCATGAGAGGGCCAATGAAAGGTGCTACTATTGCGCATGCAAAACAACGAATAAAGAGCGGGCGGTATCTGGGTCTTTCAGAGCCTGGCATTATTGCCGCTGAAGCACCAAACCCTATTGTAAATGAACTGGTCATACTCCCAAATATTGAAGAGCGTTTAGAAGCCTTTGTTCGTATGGGTCACGGCGTGATTATTTTTCCCGGCGGACCAGGAACGGCGGAAGAGCTCTTATATATCCTGGGCATATTGTTACACCCTGCTAATGAGCAAATTCCATTTCCACTCGTACTCACCGGACCAAAAGAATCTGAACGGTATTTTCAGAAATTACATGAGTTCATTAACCAGACATTGGGATTTGAAGCCCAACAGCGTTATAAAATTATCATAGACAATCCAGCACAGGTTGCGCGAGAAATGTTGCAAGGTGTTCATGACGTGACAGAATTCAGAATTAAAAATAACGATGCGTTTCATTTCAACTGGATGTTAAAAATAGACCAATCATTCCAGCACCCTTTTGAACCTACTCACGAAAACATGACCCAGCTAAAGTTAAACAGGGACATCCCGGTTCATGAACTGGCTTCAAACCTTCGTATGGCGTTCTCAGGTATTGTTTCAGGAAATGTAAAAGAAGACGGCATCCGAACCATCGAAGAAAAAGGCCCTTTTGAAATTTATGGCGACGAGAGCATCATGACGCCTCTGGATGATTTGCTAAAAGACTTCGTTGAACAAGACCGTATGAAATTACCTGGTGATACAGTATATGAGCCTTGCTATAGGGTGTTAACACGCTAGTCATGGCGAAGAATGCGGGGCTATTATCCCTCTGGGTCTGCCCCCTGGTGTTATTTCGCTATGGCTAACCGGTAAACCGTGTAACCTTGATGAGTTGTTTTAATTGCCTGATTTTCTTCATCACTCGAGACAGATGCACGCGATCTGTAACGGCAACATCCAGATTAATACTGCCAGTTGACGAGTCTTTTTCTAAAATATCAATACTTTCCACATTGGCATCTGCTGCAGCGACCGCACTGGCAAGCATCGCAATAACACCTCGGCCATTTTTTACTAAAATCCTTAATTCAGCGATATATTCACCATTCATGGTTTCATCCCATTTGAGTGGTATACATTTATCCAAATCACGGCGATGATCCAGTATGTTTTTACAATGATCATGGTGGACGACCATTCCCTTACCCGCACTCATCAACCCCATAATGGGATCTCCAGGTATAGGACGGCAGCACTTGGCATAACTTAGTAACATGCCCGTTGAGTTAGTGATCGTGATTGAAGGTCTTTGTGTAAGGTTACCGGACCCTGTCACCTTGTCTGTTAACCGCTTGGCTACGATAAACGCCATACGGTTCCCTAATCCTATGTCTTCCAGAATGTCATCAAAACTGGAACTATCTGAGTCCTGAACAAGTGCATCGATATTTTCTTGCGGTATATCTTCAAGCCTTAGTTCAATCGAAGACAATGCCATCACTAAAAACTGGCGCCCCAATTCTACAGATTCACTTCGTTTCCTATTCTTGAGGTAATGCCTTAAGGCAGCTCTTGCCTTACCTGTAACCACAAAACTTAGCCAAGAGGCACTGGGATGACCATTGGGTAACGTCATTATTTTAATGGTGTCACCACTGTTTAACACCTGACTCAATGGCGCTGTCTTTTTGTTAATTAAACAGCCAACACAATTATTACCCACGTCGGTATGCACGGCATACGCAAAATCGACGGCTGTTGCTCGTCTGGGTAATTCCATAATCTTGCCTTTGGGGGTAAAAACATAAATATCATCCGGGAATAAATCGATTTTTACATTTTCAATAAATTCGAGCGGGTTACCTGCCTGATGCTGCATTTCAAGCAAACCCTTAATCCAGGCTCTCGCTCGGGAATGTGAAATATTGCTTTGAGCATTACTACTCTTATAAACCCAATGAGCAGCAATGCCATTGCTGGCCATAATTTCCATTTCTTCGGTTCTAATCTGAACTTCAATGGGAATTTCATTCATGCCCTGAAGACTGGTATGCAGTGATTGATACCCATTGACTTTAGGAATCGCGATGTAATCTTTAAATCGGCTATAAATGGGTTTATACAGGTTATGGACAATCCCCAGAATACGATAGCAACTGTCGACGCTATCAGTGACTATTCGAAAACCGTATACATCCATAATTTCATTGAAAGACAACTCCTTATCTTTCATCTTCTTATAAATACTATAGAGATGTTTTTCCCGACCGATCACTCGCCCCTTAACGCCTTCACTAGCCAAACGATCTTCAATTCTGCTTTTTACTTTTTGGATAAGCTCTTTGCGGTTTCCACGGGATCTGGATACGGCGGTTTCAATAAAGCGTGAACGCATTGGAAAAATAGCTTTAAAACAAAGGTCTTCAAGTTCAACACGAAGATCATTCAAGCCCAAACGAAGTGCAATCGGCGCATAGATATCGAGAGTTTCTCGGGCAATACGGCGTTTTTTGACCGGTGGCATAGCACCCAGGGTTCGCATATTGTGTAAACGGTCAGCTAATTTTACCAGTATGACTCGGATATCATCAGCCATGGCTAAAGCCATTTTCTGAAAATTTTCAGCCTGCTCTTCTTTTTTTGTTTCAAATTCCAGGTGGGTTAATTTGGTGACGCCGTCAACCAACTCGGCAACTTCTTCTCCAAATTGCTGGCAAATTGCCTCTTTAGAAACGGGTGTATCCTCAATAACATCGTGCAAAAGGGCGGCAGTCAAACTCTGACAGTCCATATTCATGTCCGCCATAATGGAGGCTACAGCCAATGGATGAGTCACATAAGGCTCACCCGATCGACGAAATTGTCCATCATGCGCCTGTTCGGCGTATAAATAAGCACGTCTAACTTTTTTAACCTGATCAGGCTCTAGAAAAGTTTTTGTTTTGCTCACAAAGTCTTCTAACGTAGGCACAGGGCTTTAAAATTTCCACTAGATGTCATTGGTATTAATTCTAGATGGATTTGTGGCAAAACGGGAGAGATATGTGGATTATTTGATGATTATTTAAAATAACCTGCAATCAAGCGATCACAGGTGGTCAAAAATGCTAATACTAAACTTATTCTTCTACAACATTCAGAATTGATGCGTTGATATGGCCTTCTGCAATTTCACGCAAAGCAATTACCGTCGGCTTGTCGTTTTCTGGATCAACCAGCGGCTCTGCGCCTTCATTAGCAAGTTGACGCGCGCGTTTGGAGCTAACCATGATCAACTCAAAACGGTTATCTACATGTTCCAGGCAGTCTTCAACTGTTACTCGTGCCATTTTGTTCTCCAGTTTGGTAAAGGGCGGTCAAAAAAGAACCGCGCAGTTTACCCGATTTCAAAATTAAGACAATAGCTCAATCAGCATCTTTTGGTGTCGCTGGCTTTGTTTGTCAATTAATAGACGCTCTGCAATGAAAATTGCACTTAATTCATCAAGCGCCTTATAAAAATCATCATTCACGATCAAATAATCAAATTCATTATGATGTGACATTTCATTAATAGCTTCAGACATTCGCCGATTGATTACTTCTTCACTATCCTGTGACCTTTTTTCCAAGCGATCATGCAGTGCTTCCTTCGATGGAGGCAAGATGTAGATACTCCGACAACCTGGCATTAAATGTCTAACTTGCTGGGCACCCTGCCAATCAATCTCCAGAATAACATCATGTCCCTTGGCAAGTTCAGATTCGACATAGCTCTGTGATGTACCGTAAAAATTTCCGAATACCTGCGCATGCTCCAGCAAATCACCTTTGCCGATCATGTCATGAAAGTCTTCTACAGAGGTAAAGTGATAATGTTCCCCTTCAATCTCACCAGGACGCATTGCACGGGTGGTATGGGATATTGACAGGTAGACAAAGGATAATCTTTTTATTAAAGCGTTAACCAGACTACTTTTACCGGCTCCAGAAGGAGCGGCGATAATGTACAGAGTACCGGGTGTTATTGGCTGTTCCACTTCCACATCCTCATTAAAACCAATCATATTAACAACCACCACAACGTATTTTCAGGTCATATCAGCAAAGCTGCCTGATTCCTTAAATTTCTGCAAACAGTCAACACAGATACAGACATCTGTAATATTTCGCCTTTTTAATGCATCCATTAATTCATCAGAAAATTTGTATTGCTGACACCAACATGCATCTATCTGTTGCGCGGAACATTCATTTGATTGATGGCAAACCGGACACTCCACTGAAGAGATCGGTTCGTCATCTAAACCCTGCCGCGAAGTATCGCCAGCCGGCAGGGTTTTTTGAGTATTAACGATGATATTCAGGACCCAACTCGACAACCGCCTCTACAAATGCTTTTGCATGATCCGGGTCTGCAAACTGGTGAATACCATGCCCCAGATTGAATACATGCCCCGAACCCTGTCCATAGCCATCGAGAATACGTTTCACTTCAGCACGAATTTGCGTTGGAGACGCATAAAGAACCGACGGATCCATATTGCCCTGAAGTGCTACCTTATCACCAACGCGACGACGGGCGTCTGCAATGTCTGTAGTCCAATCCAGTCCCAGCGCATCTGCGCCAGTATCGGCCATTGCTTCAAGCCACTGGCCAGCACCCTTGGTAAACAGGATAACCGGAACCTTACGACCATCATAGTCCCTGATTAATCCATCAACGATCTGTTTCATATATTTCAATGAAAATTCGAGGTAGGCATTGTGTGCCAATGCGCCCCCCCAGGTATCAAATATCTGTACTGCCTGAGCACCCGCTTTAATCTGCTCATTTAAGTAGTCAATGACCGATTTCGCAAGCTTATCCAATAATTCATGCATAACTTCAGGCTGGCCATATAACATTGCCTTGGCATGACGGAAGTCTTTCGAACCTCCACCTTCAATCATGTAGGTTGCAAGCGTCCATGGACTTCCACTAAACCCAATCAAGGGAACACGGCCATTTAATTCACGACGAATAGTGGAAACGGCATTCAATACATAATTTAAGTCGGACTTGGTATCCAGTATACCCAGATCAGCAACATCTTTTTCGGTTCGGATAGTCTTTTTAAATCTTGGACCTTCACCTGTTTCAAAATACAGACCTAAATCCAGTGCGTCGGGAATTGTCAGAATATCAGAGAATAAAATTGCCGCATCTAATGGGTAGCGATCCAATGGTTGAATCGTTACTTCGCAGGCTAAATCGGCGTTTTTGCACAGACTTAAAAAATCACCCGCCTGGGCTCTGGTAGCACGATACTCTGGAAGATAACGTCCCGCCTGGCGCATCATCCAGATTGGCGTGCGATCTACAGGCTGCTTCAAAAGTGCTTTTAAAAATCGATCATTCTTTAATTCTGACATAACTGAGCTCTCAAATTTGAATGTCGCAAGTGTAACCCGAAACAACTATAGACCCAATGGGTTCTGGCTGTTTGCTTGCGTTAGCGCAATTGTGACTTACATTTTCACTAAACCGATAACAAATCTAATAGAAAATCGATTTAGTCTTCTAACAAGTAATCAATAATACCTTCAGCGGCTTTACGACCTTCATAGATGGCTGTTACAACCAAATCAGAACCTCGAACCATGTCTCCTCCGGCAAATATCTTTGGATTTTTGGTTTGGAACGGATAGTCTGATTTTTCAGGTGCGGAGACCTGGTCCCACTGATTCACTTCAACGCCGACCTCTGACAACCAGTCTGGCGGGCTGGCTTCAAAACCAAATGCAATAATTACTGCATCAGTTTCAATAATCTCTTCACTACCCGGTATAACCTGTGGGCGACGGCGGCCATTTTCATCAGGCTCACCCAATTCCGTGGCGACAAACTTAATACCCTCAACCTTTCCATTGCCTACTATTTCAATAGGCTGTCGATTAAAGTGGAAATTAACTCCTTCTTCTTTCGCGTTTGTAACTTCACGTTTTGATCCTGGCATATTGCTTTGATCTCGACGATAGGCGCAAATGACTTTGCTGGCTCCCTGTCGAATGGCGGTACGATTGCAGTCCATAGCGGTATCTCCACCACCCAGTACAACAACGCGTTTGCCTTTTAGGTCAACAAAATCCATACCCTCAATGGTCCAACCCTGATTATTATTAATAGTTCCAATCAGATAGGGGAGCGCTTCATGAACACCGGGTAGGTCTTCACCGGGAAAACCACCTTTCATATAGTTATAGGTGCCCATTCCCATAAACACAGCATCATAGTGTTTAATTAATTCTTCAATTTTTACATCTTTACCTATCTCGGTATTTAGCCTGAAATCAACCCCCATATTAGTGAATACTTCACGACGTTTGGTCATCACTGACTTCTCTAACTTGAACTCGGGTATACCAAAGGTTAGGAGGCCTCCTACTTCCGGGTTTCGATCATAAACAACAGGCTTGATACCATTACGCACCAATACATCAGCACAGGCTAAACCCGCGGGTCCGGCGCCAATGACCGCCACACGTTTGTCTGTCCATGTCACATCGGACATATCGGGCTCCCAACCCAGTGCAAAAGCGGTATCGGTGATGTATTTCTCAGCGGCGCCTATGGTAACAGCACCGAAACCATCCTGAAGGGTACAGGCACCTTCGCACAATCTATCCTGCGGACAAACTCTCCCACAGACCTCAGGTAAAGAATTGGTCTGATGACTCAAAACAGCCGCTTCTATGACGCGCCCCTCTGAAACCATTTCTAACCAATTTGGAATGTAGTTATGTACCGGACATTTCCATTCGCAATACGGGTTGCCACATGACAAACAGCGATGAGCTTGCTGAGACACCTGTTTTTCGTCAAACGCTTCGTATATTTCGATAAATTCTGTTTTACGACTTTTTAGACCCATTTTTTTAGGGTCCTGTCTACCAACATCGACGAATTGAAAATCGTTATTTAATTTTTTTACACTCATAACCTCTACCTCAATTCGAAAATATTATTCGGGACGTGAACGCGTAGCGCTCAACAACTGGTCCAGACTTGCCGCTTTTGGCGTAACCAGCCAGAATCGACTTTGATAATCGTCGAAATTATCCAGCAACTCTGCGCCCCAGGCACTCTGTGTCTCTTCTACATGCAACGATATTAAATCGATCAAATACTTTCGATATCCTTCTGTAGCTTCACTGCTGATTCGGTGAATTTCGACCAGTTCAGCGTTATAGCGATCAAAAAACGTCCGTTCAAGATCCAGTACAAATGCAAACCCGCCCGTCATACCTGCACCAAAGTTGCCACCGGCCTCACCCAACACGGCAACCATGCCTCCGGTCATATATTCACAACAGTGTTCTCCTGCGCCCTCAACAACAGCCATAGCACCCGAATTACGCACTGCAAATCGCTCTCCGGCACGTCCTGCGGCATACAACTTACCTCCGGTGGCACCATATAAACAGGTATTACCTACAATACTGGTTTCCTGTGTCGCAAAGGAGCTCTCCTTTGGCGGTTTGATAACCAGCTTGCCTCCGGTCATTCCTTTACCTACATAGTCGTTAGCATCCCCCTCTAACAAAAGATTCAGGCCGCCAGCGTTCCAGACACCAAAACTTTGACCGGCAATGCCGGTCAAATGCAGGCTTATAGGTTTATCCACCATACCTTTATTACCGTGATGCCTCGCGATTTCACCTGAAATACGCGCGCCTATAGAGCGATCGCAGTTACCTATTTTGAAGCTAAAATCACCGCCAGATTTAGTAGCAATCGCCGGCATCAACACCTTCAACATTGCTTCAGCGGTCTTACCTTCGTCAAACGGAACATTTCTTTCAACCTGACAGGTCTGAGGTTCGTCTGCAAACGAGGCATCTCTAAACAAAATCGGACTCAAATCCAGACTCTGTTGTTTGCCGGTTTTACCTTCAATCGCACAAAGGAGTTCGGTGCGACCAATTATCTCTTCTAGCGTTTTATATCCCAAAAATGCCAGATGCTCTCTCACTTCTTCTGCAACAAAGCGGAAATAATTTTTAACCATCTCAACAGTGCCACGGAAGTGATTATCCCGTAAAAATTCGTCTTGAGTGGCCACTCCTGTCGCACAATTATTAAGATGGCAAATTCTTAGATATTTACAGCCCAGTGCTACCATGGGTATGGTACCAAATCCGAAACTCTCGGCACCTAAAATGGCTGCCTTAATGACATCAAGGCCGGTTTTTAAACCGCCGTCCGTTTGCAGCCTGACTTTGCCGCGCAATTGATTACCCCGCAAACTTTGCTGCGCTTCACTCAACCCGAGTTCCCAGGGGGAGCCAGCATGTTTAATGGAGGTTAATGGACTAGCTGCTGTACCGCCATCATAGCCAGATATGGTAATCAGGTCTGCGTAGGCTTTAGCCACACCCGCAGCAACAGTGCCCACCCCTGGCTCTGAAACCAGCTTCACAGAAATTAAAGCGGTAGGATTCACCTGCTTCAGGTCATAAATTAATTGCGCCAGATCTTCAATCGAATAGATATCATGGTGTGGTGGAGGCGAAATTAGCGTTACGCCAGGAACGGCAAAACGTAATGTGGCAATCAGATCATTGACCTTACCACCGGGCAACTGACCGCCCTCTCCGGGCTTAGCTCCCTGAGCAACCTTAATCTGTATGACTTCGGCGTTAACCAGATATTCTGGTGTAACACCAAAGCGTCCCGATGCTACCTGTTTTATTTTTGAACGCTTCATGGTGCCATGGCGTGCCGGGTCTTCTCCACCCTCACCTGAGTTACTGCGCCCGCCGATTTCGTTCATTGCCACAGCCAGAGCCTCATGGGCTTCTGGCGACAAGGCTCCAAGCGACATTGCAGCCGAGTCAAATCGTGTATAGAGAGATTCAGCCGGTTCAACATCTTTCAGAGAAATGGCTTTCGATGGATTCAGTTTAAAAAGGTCACGAATGGTTGCGGCGGGTCGCTCATTAACCAATCGCGTATAGTCTTTGTAGCGTTTTTCATCGTTATTTTGCACGGCGTCCTGAATGGCCTTCACCACGTCGGGATTAAATGCGTGATATTCACTATCGTGAACATACTTTAGAAAGCCACCAGCCAGAATTGGCTTTTGTTTTTTATTCGCAAATTTGGCCAACTGCAAAAGTTCGTCTGTAAACAAACCAAATCCAGCGCCCTTAATTCGACTGGTAACGCCTTTAAAACATAGATCTACAACTTCCTCAGCTAGACCAATAGCTTCAAACAGCTGTGCTCCACGATAGGATGCAATGGTCGAAATGCCCATCTTGGATATAATCTTGAGTAGACCTTTATTGATGCCTTTGCGGTAGTTTTTGTACAAAGTAAACGGATTGCCTAATGTATCACCCTTACGGATCATATCCGCAAGCACTTCATAGGCAAGATAGGGATAAACTGCCGTAGCACCAAAACCGATAACTACCGCAAATTGGTGAGGGTCTCGTATAGCGCCGGTATCTAGAACAATGTTGGTATCACAACGTAAACCTGTATCAACTAGTCTATGATGAACCGCACCCGTAGCCATGGCAGCAGGAATAGGTATTCTTCCATTGGCCAGATTACGATCAGAAAGAATTACAACAGCGACTCCCTCTCTAGAAGCTTTCTCGGCGTCATCCGCCAAATTTTGAATAGCCTCAGCCAATGGTATATCCGTGCTATAGGTTGCATCGATAATACGATGACTGAATTCTTCACGTTCAGTGTGTAATAAAGCGCGGTACTTAAGTGGAGACAAAACCGGTGAAGAAAGAATTAGCCGTTTCGCCGAGTCTTCAGATGGGGTAAACAAGTTTTGCTCTGCCCCCAAGCAGGTTTCCAGCGACATGACAACAGATTCTCGAATAGGGTCAATCGGTGGATTGGTCACCTGGGCAAATTGTTGGCGAAAATAATCAGTAATGGGGCGAATGCGCTCCGATAGCACCGCCATTGGTGCATCATCCCCCATAGACCCTACCGCTTCCTGTCCCAACTCTGACAGGGGACGTAATATCTGCTCTCTTTCTTCTCGAGTAACCTGGAACATTTTTTGATGAACCAACAGTTCGTCGGAAGACAGTGTTGCACCTTCCGCTTCATTGGTTAGTTCCAGGTTAGTTCGCAGACGCATGGCATGTTTGCGCAACCACTGCTTATACGGGTATCGAGACTTGAGACGATTGTCGATTTCTTCAGTTTCAAGGAACTCACCAGTCTGGGTATCTACAGCAATAATCCGCCCTGGGCCGACACGCCCTTTCGCGATCACGTCGGCAGGGTCATAATTCCAAACCCCTGTTTCTGATGCCAGAGTAATATACCCGTTTTTATGAATCATCCAACGCGCCGGACGTAAACCGTTTCGATCCAACAGACAAACAGCATATCGGCCATCAGTCAATACAATACCAGCCGGACCGTCCCAGGCTTCCATATGCATGGAATTCAATTCGTAGAATGCTTTTAATTCATTATCCAGGTGATCTACGTTCTGCCATGAAGGGGGAATCATGGTCCTTACGGCTCGAAATATATCCATACCACCGGTTAACAACAATTCAAACATATTATCCATTGATGAAGAATCTGATCCTGTTGTGTTTACAACAGGCTGCAACTCAGCCAGGTTTGGTAAAAGTGGTGTTTTAAATTTTGGGGCACGGGCTCTAGCCCAATTACGATTTCCCTGAATGGTGTTAATTTCACCATTATGCGCCAGCATTCTGAACGGCTGAGCTAACGGCCAACGCGGCGCTGTATTGGTACTAAATCTCTGATGAAAAACCACGATTCCCGTTTTAAGGGCGGGATCATCAAGGTCTGGGTAGAAGCTCGGCAAATCTACCGGCATCATTAAACCTTTGTATGAAATAACTTTTTCAGCTAGAGAACAGACATAGAATTCATCAGCATTTTCATCCATCGTTTGCTCGGCAAGCCGACGTGCAGCAAACAATTTAGCGGCAAATTCGGTTTCGGTATAGCGTCCTCCGGTTACAAACACCTGTTTTATGCCCGGTAGCACATCTAATGCCATGGGGCCCAGGCAATCCGGATTGGTTGGCACTTCTCGCCAACCAACAACACTCAACTCCTGATCGAAGAGCGCCTGATCCAATGCCTTAATACCCTGTGCAGCACGCTTGGCATCCTGCGACAGGAAAACCATACCCACAGCATATCGCTGACCAAGATCTGCATCAAAAAGCCGGGAAGCTTGTTTTCTTAAAAATGCATCGGGTTTTTGAATAAGCAGGCCACAGCCATCACCCGTTTTACCATCAGCAGCGATACCACCTCTGTGAGTCATGCTGGTTAGTGATTCAATAGACTTCTGCAAAAGATCATGACTTGCTTCACCCTGCATGTGAGCCATTAACCCAAATCCACAGTTATCTCGAAACTCTTCCCGATCAAATAAACCCTTACTCATATCTTTTCAGCTCCAGCGACATACTTTATGGAATGCAAAATTAATAGTTACTCCAAATTTCAGGTGAAATTGGATCTATTATATGAATTCCACTAAAAAAATTAGCATTAATAGTACATCCTTGATTAAAATCGCACAAATTAATAACACATATTTGTGCAAATTAAATAATCTATAACCATTTGGAATAGGTTAGTTGTCCTTCTATAAAGTAAGTGTAATTTCAGGCTAGATTGAAAAACAATCAAATTAACAGTTATCAATACTGAATGGGATGATTTAAAAGCCTGGGCACAACGCATCAGCCCCCCCTATGAAGAGGGTCGTCATATCCGGAGACTCATCAAGCGGGTTTGGGGATTGAGCAAACGAGTGTTGAAGGGCAACTTTGTGTGCAAGATACCTAACCAGGAAAATAAGCGTCTCTTTCACGCCTATTATGTCCGATTAAATAAGGGAAAGTTTACGGCCTACCATCCCGGATACTTTGAATGCTTCGAATCCAGGGATTTTGTTTCTTTAAACTATCAGGCATTAGCGCAATAGCTTCTACTGCACGGGGTTTTTCAGCAAATAAACCATAGGTAACTATAAACCAGTCAGCCCCCTGATGTTGAATTTTATGATAACGAAAAGAGTCTGGCCTTAGCTGGTTATCGATAAACTGTTTAACGGCCTTCTCGGTACGAGCACCTAGAAGCTGAATAGTAAAAGACGTTCCCTCAACCTGATCCAACCAGGAAGGTGCCTCAAGACTGGCAAATGTATTTTGTGTCACAGCCGCTTCTGTTGCCAGTTCGACTGCACGTTCATCTTCAGCAACTGCCTCTAGTGACTCTGCACTTGTCGGCTCAACAGCTACAACCTCTATGGGAACTTCAGCCTCGATTTCCACAGCTCCAATGGGCAACACGACCTTCGATGCGATAGGAACAGGCTTTGACACAGCTACCGGTATTTCAATAACGTCACCGGCATTCTGACTTTCTGTTTCTGACTGGTCTTGTTGTCGCGCCTCTACCTCTGCAACGGCACTATTCAACCTATCCTTGACCGAATTTGGCGTTAGCGTTACTGCCGTATCAATCGCTAACGGCGGTGCAACTGATTCAGGTGTTTCTGTATTCAATATCTGGAATAACAGGGACCCTAATATGACCAACACCAAAGCAGAAATAGACAATATATGCAGCTTTGGCACTGACCCTTTAACTTCTCCGGATACCTCGCCTGCCTGAGCAAGCATATATTCACGGGTTAAACGCTTTACCTCTGACGGTATACCTTCAGAAGCGATGTACAGTTTTTCAATGACCTCGGCCGGAAAAGGTATTCCCTGTTTGTGCCCTGCGGCAATAAAGTGATCCTGTATAAATCCAAATACGTCCTTATTAGAAAGGGCCTGCATATGTATTAAATGCAGGCTTTCTGCAGGCTTATAAATAGTACGCAGATCAACTTTTCCTTCTCGACAAAAAAGTGTCAGTCCAATCGCCTGTTCCTCTGGAAGACCGGAAACTAATTCATGCAGTGTATACAGTCCGTCCTGACCCAGTTTTTCTGCATTATCAATCAGAATACTATGTTTCAAGCCCATAGCTGAATGGGCCAGGTTGTGTGATCGTAACTGACGCAATAGTTGTTGCTTATCTGATGAAATATCATCCAGATGCCAAGCGACTGCTAATTGCTGAAGCAGATCTAACCCTGCTTTAGGTTCATCGGGTGAAAATGTGACAACCTGCATATCCGTTTGCATCTGAAGCTGCCTGGCTAACATTTTAAATAACGTAGTCTTGCCATAACCTTCAGGTGCCAGGACGCCTAGCGCCATATGACCGAATTGATTTAAATGAATAAGTTGCTCAAGAAGCTCATATCGTTTACCAACCGGACTATAGGCATCCTGAATGGTAAAGGGGTCTTTTTTGAGGTTATAAAAAACCAACATTGCCGTTTGAGGGTCAAGGCTCATGTCCTGCTCCTAAAATACTAGTGCACGAATTGTTGAAACACCTGGCTCAACAATTGTTTTGAATAAGCTGATGTCAAATAGGCTTTACCCAACTTCTTTAACAGAACAAGCCTAATAGATTCATCTACATTTTTTTTGTCAACCGACATGCGCTGTAAAAAGTGATGCTGAGTCATGCCTTTAGGCGGGCGAACGGGTAAATCAAACTGTTCTGTTAGCAATTGTAAACGCGCAAAGGTACTGGCTTCAACCTCATTTTCCGACATAGCCACAGCCATCAGCATACCAGTTGCAACTGCCTCGCCATGCAGCCAGCTGCCATAACCCGTGTGCGTTTCAATGGCATGACCAAAAGTATGGCCCAAGTTTAGTGTTGCCCGTATACCCTGTTCTGTTTCATCTTCAGCCACCACAATGGCCTTGATTTCACAAGATTTAGCTATCGCATAGGCCAGTGCATCCGAGTCTCTATTCTTGAGAGGTTCTACATTTTCCTCGATCCAGTGAAAGAACGATGCATCCCAAATCAAGCCATATTTGATGACTTCGGCCATGCCGGCATTAAACTCACGATCTGGCAATGTTTTTAGTGTTGCGGTATCAATAATCACTGAAGTAGGTTGTTTAAAAGCCCCTATCATATTTTTTCCCAGCGGGTGATTCACCCCTGTTTTGCCACCTACTGATGAATCTACCTGGGCTAATAGGGTTGTGGGAACCTGAATAAAATCAACCCCGCGTTGATAACATGCTGCGGCAAAACCGGTCATATCACCAATAACACCACCACCCAGGGCTATTAATGTCAGAGTTCTATTTTGCCTCTGCTCTAACAGAACGGTCATTATTCGCTGAATACTGTCCATCGTTTTATAGCGTTCACCATCAGGCAAGATAATATGGCTGCAATTGAATTCAGATAGGTTTTTCTTCAGGGTATCAAGATATAGAGGAGCAACAGTTTCATTGGTAATAATACAAACATGTTCGCCCCGTATTTTACTGGATAGATATTCGGCTTCTATAGAAGTTTCTAATATATTCTTGCCAATAACTATAGGATAGCTACGAGGGCCAAGATCAACCACAACTTTTGTCAGTTCACGTCCCATTCTCGGGTTTCCATATATTCAATAATTTTTTTAGTTATGGCTTTAGGGCTTAATTTATCTGTAGATACAATAAGATCGGCATTTTGTTCGTAGAGAGGCCCACGAATAGTCATCAAGTCTACAAGCGTCTTCTTTCTATCTCCAGACAATAATAGCGGCCTGCCTCGATCCTTTTCAGTTCGAAACAACTGCTGGCGAATGGATGTTTCTAAATACACCACCATCCCTCGACTACGAAGCCACCTACGATTATCTTCACGTAAAATTGCCCCACCGCCTGTAGCCAGAACAGTTTCAGTAAGCTGCGTAAGCTCGTCTACGACGGCAGATTCCCTTATACGAAAACCTTCTTCACCTTCAATATCAAATATCCAAGGGATATCAGCACCAGCTCGATCAGCAATGACCTTGTCTGAATCAAGAAATTCGTATTTAAGCGATTCTGCCAACATGCGCCCGATGGTGGTTTTTCCTGCTCCCATCGGGCCAATCAAAAATACATTTTGGTTCAATGCCATCAACGTCCCGAAAGTTGCTCTTCTACCAGTTTCGGCGTGATGAATATTAACAACTCATTCTTCTCTTCTGACCTGGTAGTGCGCGAGAAAAGGCGCCCTATATAAGGCAAGTCACCGAGAAACGGTGTTTTATCAGTTCTTTCTACTTCGTTACTCTGGAATACACCACCCAGAACAATCGTCTGACCATTATCTACCAGCACTTGAGTTTCAAGTTGGTTTTTATTAATGGTAAAGGCACCGTTGATAATATCGCCTACAGAGTCTTGAGTAACTGCCAAATCCAGAACCAGTCTATTGTCTGGCGTAATCTGAGGTAAAACTTCAAGCGACAGTAACGCATCTCTAAAGGCAACCTTACCGTCAGTATCTACATAAGGAACTTCGGTACCGCTCAGTATCTTGGCAGTACGACCATCGGCAGTCAGTATTTTTGGCTGAGAGACAATCTCTGCATTGCCATTAGACTCAAGGGCTGACAATTCCAAATCAAGAATGTAATCCAACGCGGTAAAGCCAATTGCCAATGATGAAGCAGAGGGATTCGTCGAAGGCAGATTTACCGCCAATGCATTAGGGTAACTCATATAGGTTGTTGTCGTTGGATCAGATACAAAGTTACCAATTTCAACATTGGATTCAATAGAACCTGATACGGTTCCGTAGTAGCCATCTCCCTGTGTCAATCTGGAACTATCGCCACCCACACCCCAGCGAATACCAAGATCAGAACCAACGGTTGAACGAGCAACAACAACACGGGCTTCAATTAAAACCTGCCGCACCGGCACATCAAAAACTGAAATAGCCTGACGAATTTTTTCCAGGTTGCTGGCTGTATCGCGGATCATAATGGTATTGGTCCGTTCATCTACCGCTACCTTACCACGGGTTGAAATTAAGCCACTGGCCGCTGTATCTACAACTTCAGAAGCATCCGCTGAACCACCACTATTAGACTGCTCTTGCAAAATGGCTACAATATCAGCGGCTTTTGCATAGTTAATCTGGATAAATTCAGTCGTTAATGGCGCCAGTTTTTCTAATTGACTCTGAGATTCCAATTCAAGTTTTTCGCGTGCTGCTATTTCTTCGGCAGGTGCAACAAGTAGCACATTACCATTTTGACGCTTATCCAGACCCTTGGTTTTAAGTACCAGTTCTAACGCCTGATCCCAGGGCACATTTTTTAGCCTTAGCGTAATACGACCACTAATTGAGTCACTAGCAACCAGATTTAGGCCGGTAAAGTCGGCAATCAGCTGAAGCACGGAACGCACAGGAATATCCTGAAAATTGAGAGATAGTTTTTCACCGTTATAAGGGAACTTCTCTTTGCGTTGCTCGTCTTTCTCTTCTTCTGTTAACGCCTTTATATCAATGGTCAATTGATTATCAGCCTGGTATGCAAGGTATTCATAGAAGGTTGTGGGTTCAATATTTAGAACCGTGTCCCGACCCTCAGAATAGACATCGATATACTCAACTGCGGTTGCAAAGTCGATAACATCCAGTCGACGCTGTAAATCAGCGGGTAACTTAAAGCCAGGAATTCTAATATGAACATTACCGCTAATTTCCTGAATCTCGGCATTGGCTGTTGAATTACTAAAGGTAACAACAACCTGACCCTCACCTGATGGACCTCTTCTAAAATCTACCGCATCGATAGCATTGTCAGCGCCACTATCAGATGAGTTATCAAATCCGGAGGAAACAAGGGGTTCAGCCGAACTGGATACCAGCGACTGAAGCTCATTACCATATTCCTCACCAACCAACATAACTAACTGATTGCCACTTCGAACCATTGAATAAGGCACTAAATTGGTTAGGTTCATGACCAAACGAGTGCGATCACCCGCGGTGACAATGGTTGCACTTCGTGCATTGCCAGAGCCGATTGCGTGGTATTTATCAACCTGACTTTGGGTGTGTGGAAAATCAACCGATATTCTTGCTGGCGATTCAATAGCGTAACTTCTTGGCTCTGCGGGCTGCTCGTCAAATGTTAAACGAACCTCAGTTCGATCACCAGTTAACGACGAGAACTCGATTGCTGTTATATTGGCTGCCCACACTGCGGGTGCAGTTGCCAAACATGCAAAAATGGCTGAGAACTTCAATAAATTACTCATGGCAATATTCCTGAACATTGTAATCCTGTTTATCCGTTTCATTGGTTTAACCCCGCCAGCGTCATAGACCTTGGACGTTCCAGCCAGCCACCGCGCCCATCAGGCACAATTTCCATTACATCAATCTGAGTGGCGGTAATATTGAAAACTTTTCCGTGGTTTTTACCCAGATAATTTCCAATACGAATTCTGTGTACATCAGATGATGAGTCTTGAATTAGTGCCCATAACTCACCATCGTCATCCTTAGTTATTGTGCCCACCATAGTCAAAGATTCAAACCTGAACTCTTCCAGAATTTCCTGGATACGATCGAAATCCGGAGTGACATTACTTTTCGGTTGCGCACCCACAACAGCCTCGATTTCCAAAGGAATCTCAAAGGGTGCCCTCATGCTCACCGCGCTGTAGGTAAAAAATTCATAGGCTTCGAATTTAGGCGGTGGCGCCATTCTACCCCTGGGTTTCGAGTCTACGTCGGTCACATATTGTCTAAGGTCTGACAAGCTGTCACCCGAAGTGCAGCCAAGCAGCGTCAGGCTGGACAAAAAGATAATTAATAATCTCATTGTTCACCTCCCGGCTTATAGCGATAGGTTTTCGCTTTGACTTCCATGACCAGAGGAGCCCTAACTCCACCTTCGCTACTGGTTTTACTCACCCTCGAAATTTTAAAGTCATGTAAGGTTACAATACGCGGCAGAGCAGCCATGCCACTAACAAATGTCCCTAACTCATGGTAACCACCGCGGACGGCTATCTCTATAGGTGTTTCAATAAATAATTCAGACGGAATTTCTTGACCTAAAGCCAACGAGTCAAAATCCAGACCGCTTTGAACACCAGTAAAGGTTATATCATCTAACAATCCGGAGATTTCCGTTTCGTTTGGCAATTGCTCTAACAAAGCACCAAAGGTATCCTGCATTTCTATAAGCTGAAGTTTAAATGCGTCCAGATTAGCAACCTTGAATGCTTTTTCTTCGTAGGTTTTTTTTAACGTACTTTCGGTTCTAACGTCCCTTTCAAGTTGCCCATACTGGTCTTTTATGATGAAAAAATATCCGCCAGCCGCAACAAGTGCCATGATAAGGATACAGAAAACAATTTTAATACCCGCTGGCCACGAGCCCATGTTGTCAAAATCTACATTCTGATAATCAAACTTTTTAAAACCGTCTATAAATTCCTGGCGATTCATTGGCTTCCTCCTTCGGCTTCATCTTCGGCTCTAGGAGAGGTCTGTTTCACATTGATATTAAATTCATTACCAATCACTTCACCACCCTGATCTTTAACTGCCTTAATATCCGCCAAAAATGCATCTTTAAACCATTCGGATTGGTCCAGGTTTCGTAATAAATCAGAAATACTATTAGGCTTATCTGCTATTCCATGTATCAGGATCAGATCATTCGTCTTGGTTAACTCCTGGTAATACACACCATCAGGCAAGGTTCTTACCAACTCATCAAACACCCGGACAATAATGGGTCGGTCACCCTGTAAACGCTGGATAACGGTCATACGATCAATCAATTTAGCTCGCTGTTCCTGCAAACTGGTAATTTCGGCAATACGGCTATCCTGGGCAACTATTTGTTGATTTAAAAAGGCATTTCGCTGTTTTTGCAAACTAATGTCACCTGCAACATCTTGCTGCCAGGTAAACATACTGGCAGAGGCAGCAACAACAACCAACAGAATAACGTAAATAAATTGCTGTTGGCGCTCCTTACGCCGTTCCTCTCGCCAGGGTCTAAGGTTGATATTAGACATTATTAAAACTCCTTAACGCCAATCCACAAGCGATCATCAATGCCGGAGCGTCATTAGTCAGACTGACAGCATTTACTTTTGAATTTAATGTCATATTGGAGAATGGATTTGCAACCAGAGTAGGGGTGCCAATTTTATCCTGAATTAATTGTGCCAATCCAGGGATTGACGACGTACCACCGGCAAGCACAATGTAATCAACATCATTGTATTGACTGGCTGCAAAAAAGAATTGTAATGATCGGGTAACCTGCTGGACCACCGCCTCTTTAAAAGGCTCAAGCACTTCCTGATCATAATCATCTGGAAGACCACCCTGTTTTTTGGCAAGACCCGCCTCCTGAACACTCATACTATAGCGGCGCATAATCTCTTCTGTGAGCTGCTTTCCACCAAACAATTGTTCACGGGTATAAATCGTTTTACCATCCGTCAGCACACTCAGGCTGGTCATGGTATGGCCTATATCTAATACAGCGACAGTAATCTCGCTATCCTGAGTGTCAAATTGAGGTATCAAAAGCTGAAACGCACGCTCTAGAGCAAAAGCTTCTACATCCACCACCTTGGTATTCAGTCCGCCAATCTGCAATGCATCTTCTCGCAGTTCAACATTCTCTCGACGACAAGCAGCTAACAAGACCTCTACACTATCATCACTACCTTCTTTGGAGCCCAGCTGCTCAAAATCTATAGCAACCTCGTCAAGAGGATAGGGGATGTATTGATCCGCCTCTACGTTAATCTGAGTTTCCATGTCTTCGTCAGATAAACCGGCACTCATCTCAATGGTTTTAGTAATAACGGCCGAACCTGCAACAGCAACAATGGCATTCTTAACACGTGTGCGTGTCTTGCTAACCACCTTTGCAATGGCTTCGCCTACACCTTCGACATCATTAATATTTTTTTCAACCACGGCATTTTCCGGCAAAGGTTCTACAGCATAACCCTCGACCCGAAAGCCGTCATTGTTCTGACTTAGCTCTAACAACTTCACGGAAGTAGAACTTATATCTACTCCGAGCATGATGTTATCCTTTTTCTTGAAGAGACTAATCACGCGCATTTTCCTATCTGAAACCGATACTTACGGAGGTTTTATCGGTATTTACTTTAGGTATTAGATAACAGTGTAGCTTAATCCGCAACGTGTTCTCATTGACAAATAACAGTATAATGTGTGTTCTTATGCATTGCATCACTGCTAACCTGTTCATTTTATAGGAAAAATATGAATTTTATCAGTCTAACAATTCGTACCATTTTTTGGTTAATCATGGCTTCTTTTTGCGGTATTGTTCTCGTTTTTAGCGCAATTTTCCTATATTTAGGCCCTAGTCTACCTTCTGTCGACACATTAAAAACCATAAAATTGCAAACTCCGCTGAGAATTTACTCATCTGACAATAAACTAATTGATGAGTTTGGTGAAGTCAGAAGAACCCCAATTCGCTTTGATCAAATTCCTTCTCAATTTGTTCAGGCGCTCATAGCGGTTGAAGATCGACGTTTTGAGACCCATATAGGCGTAGATCCAAAAGGTTTTTCCAGAGCGATGTTGCAATTTCTAGCCAGCGGCAGAAAAGGCGGCGGCGGGAGCACACTGACCCAACAGGTTGCCAAAAATTATTTTTTATCGAACGAAAAACTGTTTACTCGGAAATTTAGAGAAATTTTACTCGCCATCCAAATGGAGCGAATTTTAAGTAAACAGGAAATCTTTGAACTCTATATTAATAAAAACTTTTGGGGACATCGCGCTTACGGTATTCAGGCAGCAGCCCAAGTTTATTATGGTCGAGATATTAATGATCTAACCTTACCAGAACTTGCCATGCTTGCGGGCATTCCGCAACGGCCATCCAGAGCGAACCCCCTAAGCTACCCGTCATCGGCGTTAAAACGCCGAAATCAGGTACTGATTGATATGCATGAACTCGGCTACATTACCGAGGCAACATACTATAGAGCCTATCAAGCGCCTCTCACAGCCGGATACTATGGTAATAATCCTGAAGTTTCCGCTCCCTGGGTTGCCGAAATGGCTCGAGAAGAAATGTTTGAGCGCTATGGTGCCGATGCCTATAACGAGGGTTATCGCGTATACACGACCGTAAATTCAAGACTACAGAACAGTGCCAACACAGCTGTCAGGGAAGGTTTACTAGCCTATGACCAACGCCATGGCTTTAGAGGCGCATATAGTAAACTTCCCATCGATGAAGCCTTTCTTATTGACCATGAAGCCGAAGAAGCATTAGCAGAAGCCAAACTACAGGCTACGCTCAATGGTGAAACATTGGTTGAAGAAGTAGCAGAGGCCCTGACATCCTCAACGCAAGATGAGCTCGATGTTCGTTATAGCAAGATGACAGAAGCCTGGAAAGATAGCCTGAATGCAGAACTAACCTATGGGGGCTTACGCGCAGCCGCTGTGTTAACTAATCGTGACCAGCAGGTCACTGCATTGCTTTCGGACGGAAGTGCAATCAATATTGATTGGGATGCCATACAGTGGGCCAGACCTTACCTGGATGCATCAAATTTAGGACCCACACCCGAAAAAGCACGAGATGTCATACAACAGGGTGATGTGATCTGGGTTCGTCAGGTTGATGATGTTTGGCAGCTCAGCCAGATTCCGGCAGCTCAGGCGGGTATGGTTTCACTTAACCCAAAAAACGGTGCTATTGAGTCGCTAGTTGGTGGTTTCGATTTCAAGCAGAGTAAATATAACCGTATCACTCAGGCAAAAAGACAGCCAGGATCAAACATCAAACCGTTTATGTATTCAGCCGCTCTCAATGAAGGTATGACCGCTGCCAGTATCATGAACGATGCACCCATAACCTTGATCGACCCTGTATTGGAAACAACGTGGAGACCCAAGAATTCAGGATATATTTTTGATGGTCCCATTCGGTTGCGTGAAGCCCTTTATCGTTCGAAAAACGTAGTCAGTATTCGCCTGTTGCAACAAATTGGAGTCGGAAGAACCATACGCTATATGGAAAACTTTGGCCTCAACCCTGAAGACTTACCTAAAAACCTGACTTTAGCACTGGGTAGCGCCTCGTTAACCCCACTGACCATTGCGGAAGGTTATACCGTTCTGGCAAACGGAGGCTTCAAGGTTGAGCCATTTCTGATACAACGCATTGAAGATCGGGATGGCAATATTATTTTTGAAGCGAATCCTGCTGTAGTTTGCCAACAATGCATTGAACGGGAAAATCTGAACGATGCAGAGCAGGCACTATTGAATCAGCTTAACGAAGAACTGATGACAGAGCCTGTTATTGAGATACCCATTGAGCTTATCAATGACCAGCTGGCTTCAGAAAAACATGCGGTGAACCCGGAAACAAACTATGCACCCCAGGTTGTAGACCCTCAGGTAGCCTATGTTATGAATTCAATTCTGCGTGATGTCATCAAGAAGGGAACGGGCCGCCGTGCTTTAGTATTAAACCGTAATGATTTAGCAGGTAAAACCGGAACCACTAATGACGGCAACGATGCCTGGTTCACCGGGTTTAATGCCAATGTAGTAACCAGTGCCTGGGTGGGCTTTGATCAGCCTGCGACGCTAGGGGCAAATGAATGGGGCGGCAGTGCCGCCTTGCCAATCTGGATCTCCTACATGGGTGAAGCATTAAAAGGGCAACCTGAAGCCATAATGGCTCAACCTGAAAACATGGTAACAGTGCGCATAGATCCGGCGACAGGGTTACTAGCATCACCGAGCCAACAGAATGCTATTTTTGAAATATTTCCAGATCATCTGGCGCCACAGGAATACGCACCTGATTCAACAACGGATCTGCTATATGATCTGAATTCTGACGAAAACGATAGCCTCCAGGAAGAAAATACGCCGGAGTTACTGTTCTAGATTTTTGCTCTGAATGACAGAAAGGGACCCTTCATCACGCGCTACCGAAGGGTCCCTCCAGGTAAGGATACCAAATTGGGTAAAACCCCGGGTATCCTAAACAATAAAACTATCTACCCTCTCATTCTCGCGTTAAGCTTGGCAACGCTTAATCCAGAGCCCCATAGAAAGCGCATTATCATCCTTACAGAACAAAAATATCTTAGAGGAAAACTCTTGCAAACACATCCGCTAAAAGCCGATTTCATACTCATTTTAGTGACCCTGCTAGCCGCTGCCAGCTGGATATTTTCTAAAGAAGCACTAATGGGCATTACTCCCCTGTTGTTTGTTGGAATACGATTTCTAACGGCTGGATTATTACTTGGTATATTGGCAGCTCCTGAATTGCACAAATTTCAAAAACGCGATCTGTTACGCACGGCTCTTGTCGGAGTAGTTTTTGGTTGTGCAGTCATTAGCTGGATATTGGCATTATTACACTCCAATAATCTCGGCGTAGGCGCATTTTTAACCAGCCTGGGTATCGTATTGGCACCACTGGTTGCACGTGTCTTTGGAGAACCCGTTCCGCCATCAACCTGGCATTCACTGCCTCTTGCGGTACTGGGTCTTGGATTTTTAACGTTGAACAATGGCTTCTCGGTCAATTCTGGAGATATGGCATTCTTGTGGGCAGCCTTGTTTTTTGCCATTCACTTTTACCTGAATAGTCGCGCCGCAAGCCGGACGCCAGCCATTGCCTTGACCTCGGTACAACTCATGATGGTTGGCATCATAGCCTTGCCCCTGTCATTGATATACGAAGGTTGGCACATTAGTATCCCTCAGGCTATTTGGGGATGGATTATCGCCAGCATAATTTTTGCCACCGGTCTTCGTTTCTTACTACAGACCTGGGCACAGGGAATGGCTCCTGTCAGCCATGTGGCTTTGATTATGATATTGGAACCTATTTGGGTCGCCATACTCGCCGCGTGGTGGTTTCACGAGCAGATGTCTATCATGCAAATTATTGGTTGCACGCTGATTTTTACCGCATTACTGCTTAGTCGGTGGCGCCAGCTAAACCCCAGGATAAGTCTTGCCAAGGCTTAACCTGTTATCTAAACAAAACCGACAACAAAGCACAGCGACGGTGTTTTTTCAGACCAAAAAAAACCCGCATCAGCGGGTTTTTCCACAACGGTGAGGATTAACCTCGCTTGTTATCAACCCATTTAACCAGGTCTTTGACAGCTTCAACCGATACGTCGAATGCTTTACGCTCTTCTTCATTTAGTGAAACTTCAATAATACGCTCAATACCGCCTGCACCCATTACAACAGGTACGCCACAGTAAAGGCCGCCTTCAACACCATATTCGCCATTTAACTGAGCAGCGGCGGTTAGAACACTCTTCTTGTCTAACAAGTAGGCTTCAGCCATGTGTACAGCAGAAAGACCAGGAGAGTAGAACGCAGAACCGGTTTTAAGCAGTGCAACAATTTCACCACCAGCCTGTGCTGTGCGAGCGGCCAAACGGTCAAATGTTTCTTTATCCATTAATTCAGGAAGCGGGATACCAGCAACAGAAGCACCGCCGAATACAGAAACCATCGTGTCACCGTGTCCACCCAATACCAGAGCACGAACGTCTTCAGCAGATACATTCAGTTCGTCAGCAATGAAACATGCCAAACGAGAACTATCCAACACACCAGCCATACCCACAACCTTGTTAGCCGGGAAGCCAGTAACTTTCTGCATAGCATAAACCATTGCGTCAAGCGGATTAGTTACCACGATAACCAATGCATTAGGAGCGGTATCACGAATAGCCATACCTACTTTTTCGATGATGCCATAGTTGATGTCTAACAAGTCATCACGGCTCATACCTGGCTTACGAGGTAAACCAGCGGTAACAATTACCACATCTGAATCAGCCAGAGCCGAGTAGTCATTTGAACCACTCAAATGAGTAGATGTTGGAATCACAGAACGGCCTTCCTGAATATCCAGAGCCTTACCTTGTGGCATGCCCTCTGCAATATCAACTAAAACCACATCACCCAGCTGCTTTTGAGCTAGTACCAATGCCATTGTGCCGCCGATCTGACCGGCGCCAACTAGTGCGATTTTTTTTCTGGCCATGTCTTGTTTCCTTATCTTCAGTTGTTTAGATAAATCAATTTTAAGAATGCATTGTAGCCATCCAGATCATTCTGGCAATGCTCCGATAGTAATAGATGAATAATAAATGGCATTTTACTGATGTGAATAGCCATTAGGACCAAAAGAAGATCAATATCACAAAGGATTACAATGAGATCCAATATCTGGCGATAGCGCATTCAAAAACCTTACCCTGAACAATCGAATCCAAAATACCGCCATTGGATTCAATGACGTTGCGTGAGGCAACATTGTCTTCATCCGCTGAAATCATAACGCGTTTGAGGCCTATAATAGCAGCGCGTTTAAGACCAATCGCCAACATTCGAGACCCAAGACCCATCCGACGAAATCGGGGAGCCATGTCATAGCCTATATGACCGGCTTCTTCTCTTAAAAATCTGGATTCAATATTATGACGGATTCGAATGACACCAAGGATACTCCCTGAGGCAACCAACCAATAGTGATTACAAGGCACATGACCGTCCAGTAAATCAATACCCTGTGCTTCTGCGTGTAACGCCATCACATAGCGTTCGAAATCTCTAACGCCTTCGACATAAAAACCGGAATTTACCGGATCATTTTCCCAAAAATCGGTATAAAAATCTAAAAAAGCATCTTTATAGTCCTGGCAGGGATCAATCAGCTGCAAATCCATGTGCTGGGTTATTCCTCTTGTTGTTTATAGAGGTTAAAGCCACGAGCCTGATAGTTAGTCAATGCACGGTCATGATCCAGAGTACAGGTATGCACCCAGACTCTTTCGGTGCCTTCCAGGCTCCAGGCATGCTTAATGGCAGTGGATAACAAATAACCCCCAAAGCCCAAACCAATATATTCTGGTGCCAGCCCAAAATAAGCGATTTCTACCTGATTATTATCCTGTTGTTGTAATTCAAAATACCCTGCAATAGACCCTTTATAATAGGCCACCCAGGTACGTAAATTGTCATTTTCTGCATAGGTTTTCCATGCCGCGTCGGGTAAAGTTAATTTATCTGTCCAATGCCATTGCTCACCCACAAGCTGATATAGATACCGGTTAAATCGGTATTCTTTCAGTTCTGCTTCAATGATGGCTAAACCCGGAGGCCGGGGTTTGTCCTTTAGCTGATCCGGCGAATTCATTTCCAGATAGTAGGTAGTCACAGTGGCCATATCGTAAGTCCTTTGGTGAACATGAGATGATAAGGGGAATAAATTATTTTAAAAACATACAGAAATCTAACATAAAACCGTTCAATCTAGAGGGAATCGCATCGCAATAATCAATAAATGAACATCTGAGTCATGATTACTGCCACTGATAGCCTGCCTATTCATTTTCATAAAATTAACAGTCATGACCGATAATTGTCTACTGACATGGCCACAGAAAGTACTCAAGCTACCCTTTGGCCTGCAAGCCTTGAGTAAACTAGTCACTGGTCATGTCCAGCCTAGCTAGCCACCCACTATAAGAAAGAAACAGTAATCTAAAAGAAAATTCAATTAACGTTATTGCGGATAATTACTATTCCGTTTGGCATCCATTAAATTATGGTGTTTAAGTCTAAATCAGCTTATTCAGTCCGTGCGGTAATCTCAGCTGCTGCTGATCGAATAATTTATTGCATAACGTGCTTTTGCTACTGAAACAGTGCTCGGCTAATGCTTATTCCAGGACTTCGTTTATAGCCCTGCCGCTCACAATTTTCTTTTATAGCAACAGCATCGCCAACAAAGTTCTTGAAATTAGCTTCAAATCGCTGGCTCAATTCACGCCATTGTTTGGGTTCAATGCTGAGTCGCGACAATATAGGTGGGTAAGTTTCTTTAATACTCCCTCGTTTATCTTCCCGAATGGTGCGCCCTGTCCAGTCAATAAGCTCCATGTAGTCTTTGAGTTTAAACATGAGCCCTTCAGGCATATCTAAGCGTTCATCACCAACGAATGGCATTAAGTGGTCTGGTTGTGTTTTTTCAGAGGTATCCTGGATCTGGGTAATGCGATCTTGAATCGACGTGAAATCGGAGGCTTCTGGTGTCGTAGCCATTTTCGCTCGTATTGGATTGAGATCAACATAGGCCATACAAGAGAGTATGGCTTTGTCATCCAATAGTGCTTGTGACTTAAATCGGCCTTCCCAGAAACGACCGGTACATTGGTCTTCTTTA
>Ga0224506_10000325_pt1 | contig 43685 bp, 39 predicted proteins | sample SF_Jan12_sed_USG_2_FD_169108 | JGI IMG/M metagenome (GOLD analysis project Ga0224506, IMG submission 169108) | Sediment microbial communities from San Francisco Bay, California, United States - SF_Jan12_sed_USGS_8_1 | ecosystem: Environmental > Aquatic > Marine > Sediment | place: USA... | reverse complement strand
TAGGGTCTGGATATATCTGGAACAGTTCTGCGTATGTCTTCCTCAAAGCAGAAGCCATTACTTGTTTGGATTTGGCTGTTCTGAAATCGTTGAAACTCTGAGTTGGCACACCATTGCTATCTATAAATTCTATTGACTGCAGTATGCGAACTATCGGGCGGTCGTTACTGCTTTTGTATCCAATAGATACTAAGTAACGTGTGGTAACTCTGTCTGGAACTCCCAATTTTTTAGATTTTATTCTTTGCAGGAATTCCTTAAGTGAACCCAACTTTGGTGTGTAAGTATAGGACATGACAATTCACTTTCTATATAGTATATTTGTTGTATATTTAAATTCTTCCAAAAGTTGTTTTCATAAGATAACAAATACGGAAAACCTTATAGTTGAACCCAAAGAACTAATTACTGAGGAGTATCAAATTTGGTAGAACACTATTTCGACATGGAGACTACTGGCTTAGCCCCAGAAAAAGATAAGATTATCACAATTCAAATTCAAAGATTGGTTGGACGAACTGGAGAACCAATTGATGAAATAGAAATATTCAAAGAGTGGGAGTCTTCAGAAAAAGGAATAATCAAGAAAGTACTGCCACTTCTAACTTGTGAAAATCCTTTCAGTTTCATAATTGTGGGAAAGAACCTATTGTTTGATTTCATGTTCTTGAAAGAAAGAGCCAAAAAATATGGTTTGAGAGGTCTGGATTTGCGTTGTGTCTATAATAGAGCCTTCACAGATTTGAAGCATGTTCTTGTTATGATAAATGAAGGCAACTTCAGAGGTTATAACAAAATTCTCAAGGAAACAAAAATAACGAATGAGCAAATTCGTGAATTATACGAAGAAGAGGAGTATGAGGAGATAATCGAATACATAAAAGAGGAAGCAAAGATATTTACAGATGCTTACAGAAAACTTAGAAAGAAAATGCCTCCATTGGCGAAACATCTTTGAGCCAAAAGAACTAATTAGAATTGAGGAATAAAGAATGAATGAAGACGAAATAGTCAACCAACTAAAAGAAGCAAATGAGAAACTTGACAGAATTCTAACTTTCCTAACCCAAGGACTTGGCCAATTAATAGACCTAAAACTCAACGCCCATTGTAAGCAACTTCTGATAGAAATAGATGAAAAACCAAAACAAAAAAGAACTTAGCATCCACTTGAAACTCCCCTAGCCCTCTGTGATTTCTTCTCACGGTATTGTGTGAAAATTCTCATTAACTCAGCAAAACCACACTAAAAAAGCCATACTAAACAACTCACAAGATTTAAATACTGGAACGACTGACCGTTAATTGGAATGCATCATTCAGAACTAATCAGTGTCATTGCTGACTTGTTATCGATATTGACATTCATGAGCTTTTTGTATTCAATAATAAAAAAAGCTAAAAAAAATGTTCAGACATATTAGTCATTAGTGGAAATCAGCTTGGGGTTAGAAGAAGCCAAGACATATGTGTGAAAAACCATAATGACTATGCGTATTGATGAAGCCCTAAGCTGACCACAAACTAAAAGACTCCTGCATCCCCCTAGTTGGCCAACCCTAACGTTTCCCTCTACATTTTTCCTTTAAGAATCGACTTATATGTGCAAATAGTCTCATTTTGTGCTTTAAAACGTAAAATAAGCCTAAATCGAAGCGTTTATTAGACTCAATCGCCCTAGTTTTAGGTAGCAAAACATGGACGCATGGAAAAAATGAAAGCAACTCAGAAGGTGGACGCACTACTCAACCACTCCTCTGAAAAGCAACAAAAGAATGTTGATTCGATAGTTCATGATGTGCTAGACTTTGGAGACTTGTTACTAATCAGTTCAAAAGGTCACGGAAAAACTGAAGCATTGAAAACCCTAGCCTCACGGTTTAGAGCAATACCAAACACTAGAGTTATAATCTTTGAAGACTTTCCCAAGTGGATTCATGAGTTTCAAGCTATTCCATTCATGCGAATAAGAGACAAAGACGTTATCGAAACAGAGCATACTATCAACTTAGAAGATGTTTTCCTTAGACATGATAAGAGTTTCACGGTCCTTAGAGGTCCAGAAATCGAACAAGCTCTCAAAGAACATAGAGATATAATCTTCTTACTCCAAACCGAGAGTATAGAGAAAACTGCATTCTTCATTTACAGCATAGTCAAACACTTCTACAGAATAGCTTATCTCAGAGCATACAAAGGGTATCAGAAGCATGAGAGAATAGTTTTCTTTGTTGAAGAAAGTCAAAACTGTTTCGACAGTTCAACCATAAGCAAGAAAATCTTTAACCGACTTAGGAAAATTTTCTCTGTTGCCCGAAACTTAGGCTTACACTTCGTCATGGCTTCTCAAAGAATGCAAGACTTGAACCCTAGAATCCGAGCTAGGACCAGACTAATGCTAGGAAGAGTTAGCCAAGACGATTATGAACTGAAAATACACAGACTTCTAAGACATTCAGAACACAGAAAAGAAATCCTAGAGTTCAATAAAGGTGAATGGCTTTACGTAGCTAAAGACAAAAAGACAAAATTCCCTATGCTTCCAGAACCACAATACAAACCTTATGAAATCTGCAAACCAAAAATTCTAGTTAGAACAGAAAGACAACCCAACGGATTGAAAGAGAAATTCATGAGTGCTTTAGGTGAAAAGTTCTTTGAGGAATCAGAAGAAGACGAAGAAGAGACAGAATGGGATGAATTCTTAACAACTGAGGAAGAATGGCTTATTGATGAAGAGGAGTGGTAACATGCAACCTCTAGATTTACAGTTCAACTGTAGAAATCTCTCATACCTCTACTTTCTACAGTTCAATTGTGTCTCTTCTATAGAGGGAAGGGTTTAAGTCAGCCTATTCCTCACCGTTCTAAAATATAGAATTAAATAGATCTAAACAAGCTTTACAAAATATTGATGCAAAATGAATAAAACTGTTTTAACTTCCTTCACAATTTTGTGTTTGTTATCCACCATGCTTATAGCGGGATTAGCTTTCGGCATTCAAACAGCCAACACAAGCGAAACCATATACATTAGAGCTGATGGCTCAATCGACCCCCCAACAGCACCTATTTCGAGCTTTGATAGTGTCATATACACCTTAACTGGAAACATTACGAGTGACTATAATGGAATTATGGTCTATAGAGATAGCATCGTAATTGATGGAGCAGGCTACACTCTTCAAGGAAAAGGAGCTCGAGGTAGAGGGATATCCTTTTTTGACCTTGGCCATGGAAGAAACAACATAACAATCAAGAACATGGAAATAAAGGGGTTCGCTTATGGTATCGATCTATTCTTTTCCTCATATGCTGACATTTATGGAAACAACATAACAAACAACAATTGTGGCATTTCTATACGTGAATCTTCAGATTACAACATCATTTCGGAAAACACCATAACAAACAACACCTACGCTGGCGTCTGTATCTGGAGTTCTTCAAACAATACTGTTTCTGAAAACTACGTAACAAACTGCAGGTATGGCATCGAGCTATATTGGGCTACTAACAACAATATACTTGGAAATAACGTATCGAAAAACACAGTTGGCATAGAGATCTGTTCTTTTTCGTCGAGTAACAACATATTTGGAAACAAGATAACAGCAAACGATCCATCCGGAATTTCGTTATACGTTTCAGGGAAAAACAACATAATCTACATGAACAATTTAACAAACAACTACAACGGCATTTATCTCTCTAGTTCTTCAACAATATAATATTTCATAATATCTTTATGAACAACACAGTTCGTACGTATGCATCTGTTAATATTTGGGACAACGGTTACCCTTCTGGCGGAAACTACTGGACTCACTATACTGGTATTGACTTGTCTAGTGGTCCTTATCAGAACGAGACAGATGGTGATGGAATAGGAGACACCTCATACCTTATCGATGACAACAATCAAGATAAGTATCCATTAATGACGCCGATTACTCCATTGTATTATGAGTTGTTGGAGAAGTATAATGATCTCTTAGCAGATTACCGCAACTTGAACTCAACTTATCATGGTTTATTGGATAGTTATGCCAAGCTTCTAGTGGATCTTGAAGCCCTAAATGCAACCTACTACAATCTTCTAGCAGATCAAGAGACACTCATAAATGAACTTAGCACTATCCGAAACCTAATGTACATCTTCATAGGAACAACAGTGGTCTTTATAGCAACAACAGTCTACTTAGCAATAAGAAAACCAAAGATAACACCATAAACACAATAATCTCCTTTTCTTTCTCTATTTCCAACTGACCCACACAGAAACAACATAGAGATGGAAAAGAAGAATTGAATCTTATATATCTAAACAGTTTAGACAGAGATTATTAAGATAACAATCACACATTCATAAATGTTGGAGAGATAAAGCTTGAGGAAAGAGTTCGCAGGCTACAAAGGCAGAGCATTACAAGTTCTAAAAAAAGCAGAAGCTGAAATCGGCGACATCATCCGCATCACAAGAGATAAAGAAGCATACGAAGGTGTGCTCATCCCCCGATCAGAATATGGCGACGACAAACACATCGTAATCAAACTACAAAGCGGCTACAACACCGGAATAAAAATCACCTCCACAACAAACATCAAAAAAATCGGCACCGGAACCAAACCCACCTTCACCCCACCACCCCTCCCCACACAAAAACCACACCTACCCAAAGTCGCCATCATAAGCACAGGCGGCACCATCGCCAGCCGAGTCGACTACCGAACAGGCGCCGTACGCCCAGCCCTCTCCGCCAGCGACCTCTACAGCGTCGTCCCAGAACTCTCCCAAATCGCCACCATAGACGCCGAGATTCTCTTCAGCCTCTTTAGCGAAAACATCACCACAAAACACTGGACAGAAACAGCCACAACCGTAGCCAAACACATCAAAAATGGAGCCGCAGGCGTTGTCATCGCCCACGGGACCGACACCTTGGCATACACCTCCGCAGCACTAAGCTTTGCATTACAGGAACTGTCTGTACCTGTAATACTCGTTGGCTCTCAAAGGTCTGCCGATCGCCCTAGCTCAGACGCCGCCACAAACCTAATAGGAGCAGTCAAAGCAGCCTCTACCGCTCCCTTCGCCGAAGTGGTCATCGCCATGCACGAAACCATCTCCGACAAAACCATAGTCTTCCACCGAGGAACCAAAGCCAGAAAGTGCCACACAAGTCGACGCGACACCTTCAGGTCTATAAATACAACGCCAATCGCCAAGATAGAAGACGAAAAAATCACCATGCTAGCAGAACACTACCAGAAAAGACATCCATCTAGACAACTAGTCTTAAAACCGAACTTCGACGAAAAAGTTGCGCTCGTTAAGTTCCATCCCGGTTTGAATCCAGAGACCATTGAATCATACATCGAAAAGGGATATAGAGGCATCATTCTCGAAGGAACCGGCCTAGGTCATGTAGGCAACTACTGTTTCCCTGCCATCCGAAAAGCCATAGAAACGGGGATGGTCGTTGCCATGACTTCCCAGTGCATCTGGGGACGCATAGACATGAACGTTTACGATCAAGGTCGAGACCTTTTAGCGATGGGAGTGACGCCTCTCGAGGATATGTTGTCCGAAACCGCCCTTGTAAAACTCATGTGGGTTTTCGGACAGACAAAAGACACCGAAGAAGCTAAGAGAATTCTCACCCAGAACACAGCCAACGAATTCTCTCCAAGAACCCTCCTCAAAGAAGACGAGTAAAGGAGACAACGACATGAGTGTGAACTATTCAGAAATAGGTTTGAAAGTCGGACTCGAAATCCACCAACAATTAGACACCAAAACAAAACTCTTCTGCTCCTGCAGACCCAAACTCTTCAAGAAAGAGCCAGAAATCACGTTTATACGGCAACTGAGACCCACTCAAAGTGAACTTGGTCAGATCGATCCCGCCGCGCTCTTCGAATTCCAGAAGGGCGTTAAGATACTTTATGAGGCAACTAAAGAAACCGCGTGTCTCGTGGAGATGGATGAGGAGCCTCCCCATGATCTTGATCGAGAGGCAGTGGAAATTGCGCTCACGGTTGCGCTCATGATCGAAGCAAAGCCTGTAGATGAAATTCACGTTATGCGGAAAACAGTCATAGACGGCTCGAATACAACGGGTTTTCAAAGAACCTGCATTATTGCCCTCGGTGGAGCGATAATCACTGGTGAGAAGAAGATTCCCATACAGCACATTGACCTTGAGGAAGATGCCGCCAGAAAAACCGAAGAAGAAGGTTCCACAATTGGCTACCGCATTGACCGCTTAGGAATCCCCCTCGTCGAGGTTGCAACCGCTCCCGTTCTCTACTCTCCTCAAGAGGCAGAGAAAGTTGCTTTGGCAATCGGGAGAATTTACAGGGCCACTGGAAAAGTCAGACGTGGATTAGGAACCATTCGACAAGATTTGAACATTTCCATTCGAGATGGAGCTCTCATTGAAATAAAGGGTGTTCAAGAACTTGAATTGATTTCTAAGGTAATTGAGAACGAGGTACAGCGGCAGCTCAACCTTCTCCGAATAAAAGAAGCGTTGAAGAAACGTGGAGTTGAGGAAAAGGATGTTGCAGACGAGTTTGTCGACGTTACCTCGGTGTTCAAACAAACTAGATGTAAGGTTATTCAAAGAGTTGTCAAGGAACATAAGACGGTGTTGGCAGTAAGGCTGCCCAGATTTGGCAGTCTTCTTAGAATGGAGCTCGCTCCTGGTATGAGACTTGGAGCGGAGATGGCTGATATCGCTCGTTTCTGGGGACGAGTTGGAGGCATTTTTCACAGTGATGAGATGCCTGCTTACAGGATTACTAAGGAGGAAATGAATAGGCTTAAGGGTTTTATGAAGGTTGAACCACCGGATGCTGTGGTGTTTGTTGCGGACACTTTGGAAAACGCAACCGACGCTTTGAAGGGAGTAACCCAAAGAGCCAGAGACGCCTTGAAGGGAGTTCCTGAGGAAACTCGTGGGGCAAAGCCTGACGGAACCACTCGCTATCTGCGACCAAGACCTGGTGCTGCTCGAATGTACCCCGAGACTGATGTCCCTCCGATTCGGTTGAGTGGGGAGCGTCTTGAGAAGTTGCGGGCTTGTCTTCCAGAGTTGCCGGAGCAACGGTTGAAGCATTTGATGGAAGAGTATGAAATTAACCAGAAGCTTGCGAGGCAGGTTTTTGATTCTGAGTATGGCGACTTGTTTGAGGTGATAGTTGGGGAGACTGGCGTTTCGGCTACTGTTGTGGCGGCTATGTTAACGGAGACTTTGAAGGCTTTGAAACGGGATGGTGTTGATGTTGAGAAGGTTGCTGATGAGCAAATTATTGAAATCTTTCGTCTTGTGGATTCTGGTGAGACTGTTAAGGAGGCAATTCCTGAAATTGTTGGTTGGTTGTCAAAGCATGAGGGAGCTGCGGTGAGAGGTGCGATTGAGGATCTGGGGTTGGGGATGATTTCGAGAGAAGAGTTGGAGTTGATGATTGAGGACTTGTTGATAGAGAATAGGGACTTGGTTGAGGAGAGGGGGAAGGGTGCGTTTGGTGCTTTGATGGGTATGGTTATGGACAGAGTTAGGGGACGCGTGAAGGCTAAACTAGTTAGTGAGGTCTTAAGAAGGCGTTTGAATGAGTCTGGAGGCCGATGAGTCTGTCTGCACACGTTGACTTCTTTAAAGAAAGATGTTATGGATAGATACCTTAGGTTAAGCGTCAAAAAAGAGTGGAGGATGCTGGGATTTTCTTCTAGTTTATTTGGCACAGCAGTCTTTGTATTTCTTTCCGCTTCCACAGCCGCATGGATCATCTGGTTTCGATTCTGCTTTCTTTCCACATCCACATGACATTTTTATCACCTTCGGTAACTAGTTCCAAGTGCAATATTAATCTATTGTGGAAGTTCTTTGACATGACGATCGATCAATAAAAAAGATGCAGAATCATCAGTCATGTCTGACGAAGATCACGTTTTCAGAACGTTTTGATTCAAATACCTTTGACATATCAGGTCTCAGTTTTGAAGTGGCATTTGGCGATGTAATCCTTAAGGTTGTTATCCGTTTCTAGAGCGGAAAGTTCTAGTTTTGCATTCTCAAGTATAATGGTGAAGGTCTTTTGGGTAAACTTCTTCTTTAGGCCAGTGACCATTATTCTGGCATGTTTTTTGCTTACTCTTTTTATTTCCTGTAATGTTACGAGAGGATTCGGACTGTTTTGCAGAAGAGTTATGGCAAATGTTATGTTGAAACTCCAGAATCTGAAGGGTAAATGGTCTGCATCTGCAAGTAGAATGTGGATATTCGAACAGCATTCTTTGCGTGTTTCTGCTTTTTTGAGAAGTTCTCGGGATATGTCGATGCCTATGAACAGTTGAACTTTATTTGCTATGTATGGGAAGAGAAGTCCTGTCCCACATCCTACATCAAGTACAAAATTATTATTCTCTAAAGCCACCTTTTCTAGAACTGCTTCTATCTTCGCTTTCTGTTCATCAGCATATTGAATATCATAGACTGATGCCAGCTGATTGTAATGGTGCACGATGTTGCGTTTCTTTTTCCATTCAGCCATGTTTATTCAGAAGTTTTATGTGTAGTTTCTGCTTCTAAAATTGTTGGCAGAGAACGATGAATAAACACAAGACGATTATTGTGTTGGAAAGACCAAGCCTTGAAGAAGCCGAAGAAGTAGTTAGGCGAGCGTTTTCAGAACGTAAGAGTCTGGTTATTGTAGGGAATTGTTGGGTTGATTATAAAGGACGAGCCAGTTCCAAGCTGAAGGCTGGAGAACGCATCGTTTTGATTAAAGAGGATGGTTCTGTTCTGGTTCATCGTCCTACAGGTTACGAACCTGTCAACTGGCAGCCGCCTGGTTGTATCTTTCACACTCAAGTCCGTGACAAGGTTCTACAGATTCGAGCAGTTCGGAGTAAACCTCTGGAATCAGTTAGGCTGTTTTTTGATCGTGTCTATTTGGTGTCGTTGTTGGGTTTGGTCGATGCTGGCAAGTTTTCCCTGTATGCGAGCGAGGAAGATATGCAGAAGGCGGTGTTGCTTAGGCCGTCGTTGATTGAAGCCGAGTTTAAGCCCATCTCTTATGAGAAGAAGGTGGAGCCTGGGTTCATTGACGTCTATGGCATTGATGGGAACGGGAAGTTTGTGGTGGTGGAGATTAAACGTAAGACAGCAGGTCGTGATGCGGCTTTACAGTTGGCTAAGTACGTCGAGTCCGTAAGGAACTCTGTGAATCGTAAAGTCAGAGGAATACTGGCAGCTCCCCACATGGGAAAAGGAGTCCAGAAGATGTTGGCAACTTTAGGTTTGGACTTCAAACCGCTAGACCCAAGAAAATGCGCTGAGATTTTGAGTCGATCGGAAACCAGAAAGCTGGCCGATTTCTTTGAGCAAGATGAATAAGGGATCTCAGTGACGCTTTTCCATGTATGCCGTAGAAATTCTAAAGAATGCAGAGACTGCGGTTTCTGCACCGAACATTTCAGTTGCCCAGGTGTTGATAAGCCTAGCATAGAGCGTTTTGAAACTGCATGCATCGATTGTGACGTCTGCTATGTTGCCTGTCCTCACAGCGCGGTTGAACGAGTAAAAGATGTTGTTCCCAGAAAACAGATCATGATAGTCGTGGATGGCGAATATTTTGCGGTGCCAGAACGAACTACGGTAAAACATGCTTTGGAACTACTGGGTTTAGAATTTGGAAAATTTCCTGACGAAACCAAGATTTTTGCTCCATGCGAGACTGGTGGATGCTTCGCATGCGCTATGCCCATTAATGGAAAACCCAAACCAGCGTGTGTAACACCCGTTCGAGACGGCATGACCATCGATCTGGAGCTACCTAAAGATTATGTTCCGCTTCGGAGGATTTCGGGGTTTCAGCCTCACTCGGTTGGTGGTGTGGGTACGCCTTGGTGGGTCAAGAAGAGTAGCCAACGCTATGTGGAGGTTGCATGCTTCGCTCACGGCTGTAACTTAGGGTGTCCCCAGTGTCAAAATTACATGGTTACATACGACAATGTGACGCCGGCGTTGACGCCTTTTGAGGCAGCTGCGGTCTTGACGGCTGAACGAAACAAGTATGGCGTAGACCGCATGGCGATATCTGGAGGAGAACCCACGTTGAACCAGGCTTGGTTGATCAGGTTTTTTGAGGAGTTGCGTCAGTTGAATCCTGATGAGCGGGCTCGATTGCATTTGGACACGAATGCGACGGTTTTGACGCCTGAGTTTGTGGATGGTTTGGTGAAGGCTGGGGTGACAGGTGTTGGTCCGGATTTGAAGGGACTACGGACAGAAACTTTCATGAGGATAACTGGAATCATTGATGACGGGCTTGCTAGGCGGTATTTGGAAAACGCATGGTCCATTACAGAGTACATCATTGATAGTTATTATCCTGAGTCTTTGTTCGTTGGAGTTGGCATTCCCTATAACAGGTATTTCATAACGTTGGAGGAAATTCGAGAGATGGGAGAAAGGATAGTAGGCATAAACCCAGAGGTTCAAGCATGTCTCCTAGACTATTTTCCTAGCTTTCGTCGACTAGATATGGAGCGACCGTCTGTACACGAGATGAGGAAGGCACGAGAAACATTGGTGGAAGCCGGACTGAAAACAGTGCTAGCACAGACAACAGCAGGACACCTAGGACCATAACGTCCAATAGAAGAGTGTAGGTCTCTTGAAAATTCTCGGTCTTTCAATAAGGAGTCCTGTAATTTTTCTGGAACGAACTCCATGGAGTCTTCGGGACTTTTAGCCTAATCGCGTGGACTGTTAACTATCGGGACTTCTTCATGCCTCTCAGAAGAAGTTTGCGTGTCTTTTCATCAAGGTTATGATAGTAAGTCTTCCCTCCTATCCTCCTTGCCTTAACGTACTGCCTCATACAAAATTTATCCAGTGCTCCTCTCTCTTCTGCGGTAAACTGATCTACGGACACCATTGCGGAGTCTTGAAGTTTCAAGAGTTTCATGCAAAAGTTTCTCGGCAAGAGCATGAAAACTTTCTTATCTTCATACAAATACGCTTTATCTGTTTCCAAGTAGATTGGAATCAAGTCACCCGCCCGTTCCCTAGCATCCCCTGATCCCTTCGCATGGATTATACCAAAGGGTCGAGGAATTTCACCTCTTTTCTCCAACTCTTCCTGCCTCAAGATCAGCTTCAACTGATTATCCACCCACCCAGAATCGATATCAAAAGTCTGCTCAATCACTCTGCCAAACCTACTACAAATATGATTAACAACTTGCTCCACAATCCTCAAAACTTTATTCACATCCCCTTCCAGTTGGGATGCCTCTGTGACTATCTTGGACAACTTGAAGTTTCTACGATTCACCGCCAAACCGCCATGCACATCGTCGTCCAACTTTACGTCATCGAAAATCTCAAAGCCAATGGGCTCTCGAAACAATATTTCCGTGCTGATCTCATAGCCGAACCCTTCAGCAGCAACCACAACGGGACCCACAGACAAAAATTCCAAATCCACACCCAGAAAAAGTTCAATCGAAGTATTCGGGTTCTCTTTAAGAAACTCTCTGAGTCTCATGTAATCCGTTTCTTTCAGTTCATTCTTTATCTTGAATCGCATCGAAATGCACCTCAACTTTGCGCAGCGGCTTTTAAGATGTTGCTAACTTCCTCTACTTCAATATCTCTGATCAGAATCTTCTTTTGTCTACTACTGAACCCTGAAAGAATCTCAACCCTTCTGCCAAAAAGCCTCGAAAGTTCTTTTATCAGTTCCCTATTAACTTTACCCCTTACTGGAGTCTCTCGACAAAAAACTACAAGTTCGCCTGCTTCAACAACTGTTCTGAACTGTTTCGACTTGGGTCTCACGTGAGTACCCACGATTACACCGCCACTGGTTTTCTGTAGTCTCATGCCTTCAAGTCAGTTCCCCAATTTGCTTATAAGAAGTTCCATTGTTAGAAACTGTATGGAGGAATTGAAGTTGGACTTCTACAAAGTAATTCGAACGAGAAGAAGTGTCAGATCCTTCAAGAAAGAACCGATACCCGACGAAGTTTTAAACCGAGTTTTGGACACAGCTCGTGTGGCACCTTCTGGCGGCAATCGCCAACCATGGAAGTTCATCTTAGTCAAGGATGAAAGATTAAGGCAAAGGATGGTTGCAGCCTGCAACGACCAGAAGTTCATGATGGACGCACCACTAATCGTCGTGGCTTGCGGACAGAAACTGCCCATCAACAGAGGCGGGTACATGGGGGAAATGAGCATATTATTAGACGTGAGTATCGCGTTCACCCATTTAATCTTGGCAGCAAGAGCCGAAGGTCTAGGAACCTGCTGGATCGGAGCCTTCAACAACAAAGAAATCAAGAAACTACTGAAAGTTCCTAATGAGTATGAAGTGGTTGCGGCAACTCCGCTAGGATACCCATCGACAGATGTATTCACCAACCCTGGGAACAGAAAAAACTTGGACGAAATAGTATCGCTGAACAAGTTCTAAACGTAAAGAAACACGCACGCTTACATTGGCTTGGTTAGCGTTTCCTTCAGCCTAGCAACGAAAGCTTCGTCATCCTCTGTTATTTTCTTCTTCACTTCTCTCCAAGCAGCCGAGCAGTTCTTGTACTCTACACCTACGATGTCATGAATGACCTTGTCAATTTCTCGTTTGTTCTCTCCTGTAACCTCTATTCCAGCTTTCTTGAAAATATGTTGAATATGCTAAAATAACACGTCACAACAAGCCACCTCTACACGTAAGTGGGCTTTCTAAGTTTATATCTTTCCCAACAAAAAATGGAGATTTGTAAATCTCAATTTGATTTATAGTTATGGAATTGAAACTTAAACTTCTATCCATACGCTTTCGAAATTGCTTTAAGTCAATGAAATATAGGAAACTAAGATGATGAACAATGTCAGAAGACATAGTAGAGACAAATGCCACAAACTGGAAAGAGGAGGTTCTGAAATCAAAGGAACTGGTCGTAGTTGAGTTCTGGCACCCACAATGTCCCTACTGCAAGATGCTCGAACCAGTTTACACTGAACTTTCCAGGGAATATGTAAGTAGATTGAAATTCGCAAAATTTAACGTTCTGCAAAATCAGGAGAACCAAGAACTTGCTGCCACGTATGGCATAATGGGGACACCTACCTTGAAGTTCTTCTGTCAAGGAAGACCTGTTCAAGACATTGTGGGTGTGCTGACAAGAGATTATCTGCGCCAAGGAATAGAATACGCAATCAAGAAACATCGAGAATGTGCAGAAAAGAGCACTCCTTTGAAATCGCCTTACATAAGCTAATGAAAACGCACTTGAACCACATTGATACATGCATGCCTAACAAGAAATTTAAATATGACATACGTCATAGATTATGTGGATGAAAAACTAATGCATGTGCTTTTCGACAATTCCAATCACGACTTCTTCTGTTGGAATTCCAACTGTGCGACTAAGAGGAATGGAACGACCATAAGCAACGGGGATCCAGAGACCGGTAAAACCTCCTTAACCGCTGATGGCTATCGTTCTAGACTTGACAAAGCAGGCGGATTCAGCCAAATCTGGGAAATAGTCAAAGACGCCGTTCAGGATTCCTTGGGCGAAAACAGGGGGAGCATGATGCTCTTCTTAGACGATTTGCCTATTCATCTTGGCGCGTATCATCCTTTAGGTACAAATAACATAGTCTTGAACCGCACCCTCATCCAGATCGTTGAAGCCGCCACAAAGTCGAAACGACTTGTAAATGCATTTGTCTACAGCTTGTTAGTCCATGAGTACATACATGCTCTAGGACACGTTTCAGAAGCTGATGCCCGGAACCTAGTCTATGAGATATCAAAGAAATGTTTCGGTGAAGACCACATAGCGACAAGATTGGCAAAAGAGAGCCCATGGACACTCTTGAGAGACATTCCACTCAACGCGATAGAAATGCCAAAACGAGTGATGGAAATCGTCAAAGACTTTGAAAAATCGAACCAAAAATACATAGTCTGAGACGCGCGCGCGGAACCTAGTCCGTGTTCAGTGAAATTAGAACTACGATTCAGCCAAATCCGAAATATTTAATAACGGGAAATCACTATTCAGCGGAGGATGTGGATCATGAGCCGCACTAATGACAACTTAGTCTGGGATACACTAACGAAGTCTAGCGAAGACGTCGCCTTCATTCTGGGGTCTCTGGCTAACAAAAAAAGGTTGTTGTTGCTCACAGCAGTTCTAACACGATCACGGACTTTCAGAGAACTGCAAGCTGTAACAAAGCTTGGCAAGACAGCATTAGCACACCACTTAGGAATACTGGTAAAGTCAGGCCTCCTGAAACACACAGGCAAAGGACAGTACGAGTTGAGCCCTGATGGCACTGAGTTTCTGCAGGCCCTAGCGACGGCGTATGCCAGATCAAGAAAAAGACGCGAACTAGAAGCGGCAAGACGAGCAGATTACATCCTAAGAACACATACCAAGGAAAAGGAAAGAAAAATGAAGAAATTCGAAGTGAAAATCGTGAATCTTGAACCAATGCGTGTGGCCAGTGTCTGCGCGACAAGTACGACACCAGAACATGATGCATGGGAGAAAATGCGTTCATGGGCTGAACCTAGGGGTCTACTTGAAGACATCGACAAACACCCGGTATTCGGTTTCAACAACCCAGATCCTTCGTCAGGTCGAAAGGAGTATGGATATGAGTTCTGGATTCGTGTGGGGCCAGAAACACAACCTACCGGAGATGTTGAAATCAAGAAGTTCCAAGGCGGACTCTACGCTGTCACAACGTGTAAGTTGAAAGAGGAAATAGAGTCCGAATTCTTCAAGAAGGAAGGCTATCTAGAATCTTGGAAGAACATCGTAGACTGGGTCAAGTCAAGCAAATACAAGCTCGGTAAGCATCAATGTTTGGAAAAAGCGCACGAGCCCGGAGCATCAGAGGAAGAACTGATTCTGGACCTGTACTGCCCTATCGAAGAATAGCAAGAATAACGCATACCTGAAAGTCCTACGTTAAGAAGATTTATCCCCTCCCTTTTTTTCTACGCTTATACGTGCGACGCTCATTTCCATTTTCCCCGCGCTTGTTAATACCAGAAGAAAACGATTTCCATGCAATAATCTTCAAAAACAGCAGTCAATGCACGTAGTTCTCCGAAGAAAAATCCTCAAGAAAATAGATACGTGTGAGTGCGTGCATATATTCTACAATTTTGCCAATGACTTTTCGTAGCCGGTAACAACACATTTTTTGCCTTTATGAATCACCGTGTGTCCTTCTTTCTGCAAAAGCTTCTTTTGGGCTTCGGCTCCGCCAGGATATTTCGGATTTATCACTCCGCCAGTTTTCAAGGTGCGCCAATAAGGAGTAATGTCTCTTTCACCCATTTGTCTCTGTTCCTCAGCGGCGTTGGCTGCAATCCAAGCGAAAATGCCTGTGGTCATAGGACAACCAATAGTCGCTCCGTGTTTCTTAGCAAGGGCGACGCGAATTTCATTAATGGTGATAAGCTTTCCTTCAGGCACTCTTCTCATCATTTCATTCACTTCCATCGGTGCCGGAATAACCACTGTGCCTGTGCCCCATCTCTTGCTCAACTTATCAGTGATTTTTTCTACCTTTGGCAAATCCTTGCTATTCTTTAATTTTTCAGTCCAACTTTTTCTTTTTGACATAGTTTCCCTGAGATTAGTTTTTCATTTTGTTAATAAGCCTTCAGTGCTCTAGATTCTGACTCCATAAATTTCTAGGCAACGAAAGAATTCTAGAAATTTATAAAATCTCGACTAGTTATAGACTTAGGACTTGAGTGAATAGCATGAAAGTCTTGTTCGTGTGTTCCGGTAATGCTTATCGAAGCCCTGTAGCAGAAGCCCTACTGAAGAAGTTGAAGCCAGAGATCGATATTGACTCCGCAGGGGTAGATCCAGCAATTCCAATTTCAGTGGTCGCGAAGAACTACGTAACAAGAGAGAACGCCCAAAAGTATCTAAAACACGCTCCAGAGGGTTTGACAGATAAGAAACTCAATACCTATGACCTAATCGTCGCCATGAAATCTGAACACCGAGACATCATCTTAAGCAGATGCCCCGAATGTGCAGATAGGATAATTGTTTGGAACATCGACGATCCATATTTCTTCCCGCATGGATATGCTGAAAAGATATTCAACCAGATCAAAGACAAGGTTTTAGAACTGGCTGACTCATTGTAAACCGTGTATTCTCAGTGCCCTTTCACATACTCTGTGATTTTCTTCTGGAATAGGGCTTCCTGTAGTAGATTGCTTCTCTTTATCCATGCTTTAAGGGGAATCTGAAATTGACTAGTTATCCGTTGAAGAGCCTCTTCTAACGTGTTGTATTTTCGTGGCCTCTGTTTCATGGCGTTCCTAACATTTTCTCTCACCTGCCAAACGCCCACGGGCATGATGTAACCAGGATGGGCCTCTCTCAAAACCACCACCACTGCTTGTCGTCTCTCCTTTGCCAACAGCTCACCGACAGCTAGCCGTGCCGCATAATAGCACCCCCCAATGCTGGCGTAGGTGGTGCGCCCCGCAAATCCCTCCCAATCAGAGAAGACAACAATGTTGCGACCCGTTGGATTCCAAACAGTGCCTGGATACCAAGCCTCCATAGCCTCATAACTCCAAGCCCCCGGCATCATCAAAACTTCGAACCTATTATCCAGATACCTTGATTCGTAAACACGAAACTCATTGATCTCTGGGAACATTTTGATTTTTCGAATCAAATCCTTTGAAATGATGCTGTCAACTGCCGTAATGCTCCAACGAGTCGGCACCAAACGCCTGTTATCCTTCAAACCAAAGGAACCAACGCTAAAGGCTCGTTGTATCCTAGAAACAAGCACGTTCTTCCTATACAATGCAGTTACGGCTTCTACAGCCTTGAGGTCAATGTCACCGTATGCTTTTTCTATTTGCTGATCCCAACGAGAGGTCCCAACTCTTACATCTCTCAGAAGGGCTGAAGGTCCAAAGGGCTGAATCTCATCATCTAGAACTAGGGCTCGTTGCGGCTTCTTCTTCAAAGCCAATTCTACATCCACCGGTCCCACGGATAAAGCCAACTCTCGGGTTCTCTCCATAATCTTCCCAGCCTCCTCAAACTTCTTCACGTGAACCCGATGCTTCCCACGTATCAACATTGATCTAAAAGCCACAATGTCATCGATGGATTTACCAAACCATAGTTCCGGCGAGTCGTACACGCTGGTGTCTTCATGAATCGGTGGAACCAAAGGTCCCGCATAAACATATGGATATCCAATGCGCCCTACGAAAACTCCCGGTGGAGAAGCCCCATCAACACCCAAACTATCGATTAGAGGCATTGTCTTGAAGTAATATTTTAATCTAACAACCAGCGGGCATCTTGTCTTACCACACAGGAATTTGGCGCCCTTACAAGCAACGCACAACGCATCCTTAGCAGCCTTTGCGACTATATAGTCTGCGCTATAATTTATGTCGGCCGCGATACTTGGACTTCCTCCAAGTCGGAGAATCCAAGGATTATCCTTGAAGAATACTTTGGCCTTCTTTGGTTTCTTAGTCCACATCGCGCGCGCTCTCATCTATTCTATTGCGTTCTTATCCAAAAAATCCTTTCTCCCCTTCTTAGCTCATAGATTAAGATTAGAATGATGATGCCATATCTCGCTAGGTTTATCTATGCCCAAAAAAGTAGAATACTGTTCCAAAAGGTGAAAACCTTTGGATGCGGGGAAAGTGTACAAACACCCTCTTAAACACAAAAAGTATTTACTATCCATGTCAATATCAAGAAAAGAATAGGCTTTGTGAACGGGGAGGAAACTTCAGAAGTGGGCACTGAAAAACTCAGTAAAATCTTCAATCCCCAAAGAATCGCCGTTATCGGAGCAAGTGACAGAGAAGACTCTGTAGGCACCAAATTGCTTCGAAATCTGATTGGCGTGGGCTACAAAGGGGTAGTTTATCCCGTCAATCCTTTCAGACCCACTGTACACGGCATAACCGCCTACCCCAATATTAAGAGAATCCCACGACAAATAGATCTGGCGATCATAGCAACTCCGGCACATACTGTTCCGCAGATCGTCGAAGAGTGCGGAACGGCCGGAGTTTCAGGAATAATTATTGTCTCAGCAGGTTTCAAGGAGGCTGGAGAAGAAGGAGAAGCTTTTGAGAAACAAATTCTTGAACACAAAAACCGTTACAACATGCGCATCATTGGACCTAACAGCCTTGGCGTGATGCGCCCAAGAATCAAGTTTAACGCCAGTTTTGCGAACAAAGCAGCCAACTCCGGGAAGATAGCATTCATTTCACAGAGTGCGGCGTTATGTGCTTCCGTGCTAGATTGGGCTTCGGAAGCTCACGTAGGATTTAGTGCTGTGGTTTCCGTGGGGTCAATGCTCGATGTCGATTTCGGAGATTTAGTCGACTACTTTGGGACTGACCCTCAGACAACAAGCATTGTGCTTTATATCGAGTCTATCAAGAATGCACGGAAGTTTGTGAGTGCAACGAGGGGATTTGCTAGGACTAAACCTATTATAGTCGTGAAGGCAGGGCGCTTTCCTGAAAGCGCTGAGGCAGCGTTGTCTCATACTGGGGCTCTGTGCGGAGAGGACGCTGTTTATGGTGCTGCTTTTAGACGCGCCGGAATAGTTCGTGTTGAGGCGATAAACAATCTTTTTAGCTGCGCCGAAGCTTTGGCCATGCAGCCGAACCCTAAAGGTCCAAACCTCACCATAATCAGCAATGCGGGCGGACCTGGAATTATGGCTACTGACTTCCTCATCGCGAAAGGTGGGAAGCTTCCAGCGCTAAGTAGCAAAACTATTCACGCGTTGGACAGTGTTCTACCTTCTTACTGTAGCACCCAGAATCCTATTGACATCTTGGAGGAAGCTACTGCAGATAGGTTTAGGAAAGTTATGGAAATCTGCTTCAAAGATCTTAACAGCGATGGCTTCTTAATCATATACACCCCTCAAGGCGCAGCGGATCCAGATGAAACCGCAAAGATAATCGTAGAACTTTCGACACAAATCAAGAAGCCCATCCTTACCTCTCTAATAGGTGAGGACAGCTGCCGGAATGCCAAAAGAATCCTACGAAAGAACGGTATTCCAGCATTCGCGACACCCGAGCAGGCGGTTTCCACCTTCATGTATATGCATGGTTACACGAAGAACCTAGAGCTCTTGTACGAAACTCCCGAGGAGTTTTCCGTGGACTTGTCCATTCCCAAATTTCTCAAAGAAGTTTTAGAAACGGCCTTTAAGAAAGGACAGAAAGTTCTAAATACACATGAGTCTCTGCATTTTCTTGAAGCCTACAAAATCCCGACAATAAAGACCCTTGTTGCCAAAACTTCGGAAGAAGCCATAACTGCAGCCTCTAAACTGGGGTATCCTGTCGTTCTTAAGGTGCTATCGCCACAGATAGTTCATAAATCTAAAGTTGAAGGAGTTGTTTTGAATGTGTGGACACCTGCACAAGTCAAGAGGTTCTTCAAAGAGTTGGCGGAAAAAGTCAGGGAATACAAATCTGGAGCAGAATTTCATGGTGTTGCCATCCAACCGATGATCCAGAAGAAAAGCGGCGAAATTTTAATCGGTTCAAAGAAAGACCCGCATTTTGGTTCAGTCATCGTCTTTGGCATGGGCGGAGTTGCCACAGAGTTGTTAAAAGACGTAAACATAGGATTTCCACCGCTAAACCAGGTGCTTGCAAGGCGGCTTATGGAGAAGACCGCTATTTACAAACTTTTGGAATCAAGTGAGTGTCCTGTTTGTGCTAAACTTGAAGAAATCTTGGTGAAGTTCTCTCAGCTTGTGATCGATTTTCCCGAAATAAAAGAAATAGACATAAACCCAATCATGGTTAGCGAAAACGATGCTGTGGCCGTGGACGCTCGTATAGTCATAGACACGGAAGTAATTCTGCGAAAAGTCCAACCTCACGAACACACCGTGATTACTCCATATCCCAAGAAGTATATTGCCCAATGGAAGTCAAAAGATGGAACATCTGTTGTTCTCCGCCCCATAAAGCCTGAAGACGAACCTCTTCTCTATGAACTGTTTCAGTCTTTTTCAGAGGAAACGATGCGGTTCCGGTTCTTTCAGGTGATCAAAGATATGCCCCACGTAACCTTAACTAGGTATTGCAACATAGACTATAACCGAGAAATCGCTATAGTAGCAGAAGAGAAGAAAGACAAGAGAAGAATTATTGGTGCTTCACGACTCATCCTGGAACCTGGGCAGAAACGCGGCGAGTTTGCTGTGGTTGTGGGAGACCAGTGGCAAGGGCTTGGGCTTGGGTCGAAATTAGTCGACTATATCCTTGAGATTAGCAGAGACATGATGTTGGAGACAATCAGTGGGGACATCCTGTCAAGGAACCTTAAGATGATTCGTCTTTGCACTAAGAAAGGATTCAAGATAGAGTCTGTTGACGAAGACACTGTCAGAGCAACAATGGGACTATTCTAATTTTCATCCACTTCTTTTGGGCTGCGTAATATAAGCCCATTCCCTACATGGGTTCCTGACTTTGAAATTTCAATTTATTCTATAGAATTTCCTAGATCTATCGAACGCTTCTTTTCATAAAAAGCGTGGGTAAAAAGAGGGGGTTATTCCTTGTAACCAACCTCGTCTTTAAGTAGCTGAACCGACTCCGGGTTCATGAGCGTTGTAGTGTCTCCGATGGGTTCGTTTCTGACCAAGGACTTCAAGATTCTTCGCATGATTTTTCCGCTTCGTGTTTTTGGCAGTTCATTAGTAAATACTATCTTGTCAGGTCGTGCCGTTGGTCCAATCGTTGCGTCAACATGCTTTATCAGATCTTTTATGAGCTGATCTGAAGGTTCTACGTCAGATCTTAGAGTTACAAAAGCTACAGGTACTTCACCTTTTATTTCGTGTGGGGCTGCCACAACTGCACATTCCACAACCGCTTCATGGCTTGTTATCGCGTTTTCTAGCTCTGCCGTTGACAGCCTGTGGCCTGCTACCTTCATTACATCGTCAACTCTCCCAGTTAACCGAATATTTCCAAGTTCATCCCACCTTCGTGCTCCATCACTTGTGTAGTATTTTTCGCTATAAACGCTGAAGTATTCCTTGTATCTTGCTGGGTTTTTCCATACGTTTCTAAGCATTCCAGGTGCAAACGGACTTTTCTGCACCAAATAACCTCCTTCGCCAATGTTCATAGGGCTTCCCGACTCGTCTAGCACATCATGGTTTGTGCCTGGGAAGCTTCTACCAGCAACCGTTGGGATGAACGGACCTATGCCTGGCAATGAGTTGATCAATGTTCCTCCGGTTTCAGTTTGCCACCAGGTATCAATTACTGGGCATCTTCCACCGCCGATATTGTTGAAATACCATAACCAAGCTTCTTCGTTTATTGGTTCACCTACTGTTCCGAGTATTCGCAGACTGTTTAGGTTATGCTTTCTAGGCCATTTTTCGCCCCATTGCATGAACATTCTTATCGCTGTCGGAGCCGTATAAAAGACTGACACACCATATTTTTCTACTATGCTCCACCACCTGTCTAGTTGTGGATGGTTTGGGGCGCCTTCATACTCTAACATCGTGGCACCGCATAGTAGTGGCCCGTAGCAGCCGTAGGTGTGACCTGTAACCCAGCCAATGTCGGCAGTGCACCAGAAGACATCTTCATCATGAAGATCAAAGTCCCATTTTGCCGTCCAGTACGCTTGTACCGCATATCCGCCCGTGTGGTGTTCAACTCCTTTGGGTTTGCCTGTTGTGCCGCTTGTGTAAAGAAGGTACAATATGTCTTCGCTGTCCATGACCTCGGGTTCACATGAACTGTCTGCATTTTTCATTAAATCATGCCACCAGTAGTCTCGACCTTCAACCATGTTCACATCCATTCCCATTCGTTTCACAACTACAACTTTCTGTATCGGTGTTCCTTCAATTCCCTTGTCTGCTTCAGTCTTCAAGGTTATTTGTTTTCCACGTCTGTGATATCCGTCCACTGTTACGAGGACTTTAGCTTCAGCGTCAAGCATTCTTTCTTGCAAGGACTTGCCACTGAAGGCAGAAAAGACTACGCTGTGTATGGCTCCAATGCGGGCGCATGCCAGCATGGCTATTTGGACTTCCGGGATCATTGGTAAGTATATTCCAACTCGGTCGCCTTTTTTCACTCCGAGTGTCTTCAGTACGTTAGCGAATTTGTTGACTTCACGGCTCAAGTCAAAGTACGTAAGCACCCTTTCTTTTTCATCCAGAGGTTCGGGCACCCATATTATTGCCGCTTTGTTTCTTCTCCAGGTTTTTACGTGTCTGTCTAACGCATTGTACGAAATGTTTAGTTTTCCGTTAACAAACCATTTGTAGTATGGCATCTCCTCTCGGTAGGCTTCATCCCATTTTTTGAACCAGTCAATTCCTTCACGGGCAAGTTTTGCCCAAAAAGCCACACGGTCTTTCGCTGCCTCCACATAGATTGAATCCGCATTTACCCATGCTCTTTTTTTGAGTTCGTCCGAAGGCCAAAACACATTGCTTTTTTCTGGGTCTTTCTTGACCCAGGTAATAGGTTTGAACAGCATGTCAATCACTTTAGATATGCTAGAATCTTATTGAGAAAAAATTATATAGCATATAAACTTTGTTGTCACAGCTATGTACCATACATACTATTTCTAAGCACGTAGAACCATGATGAAAGTCTGTTATTTTGAAAGAAAAAGTGTGTTTATAGTTTGCTGTCGCTATTACTTCTTAGTTGAGAATAACGGTAAAACTATTTTTCCATGCGCTTCATTTAGCACTTCCGCTAATGCCGTGTATACTGCGCTTAATCCGCAGATTATTCCCTCGTATCCCGCAATAATGCCTAAGTCCGTGCTTCCCGTTAGTTCTTTTGCGGTTAATAGGAAGAAGAGCACAGCTAAACTTAAGAATACGAACTGCAGCGCACGGTTCGTTTTCAGTGTTCCAAAGAACATTATGAAAGTGAACAATCCCCACATAAAGAAGTATGCTGCCATGGCTGTGGAATTGATTACTGCAGGCACATCCCAGATTTTTGTTTGTGGAAGTACAAGTAGAAGCACAAGAGACCACCAGAACAAGCCATACGAGCTGAATGCTGTTGTGCCAAAGGTGTTTCCATTCTTATACTCCATTATGCCTGCGATCACTTGGGCTAATCCACCGTAAACTAAGCCCATTGCCAGAATCATGCTGTCTAATGGATAGAAACCAGCATTATGCAGGTTCAGTAGCACCGTCGTCATCCCAAAACCTAACAGTCCAAGGGGTGCTGGGTTAGCTATTTTTTCGTTCACATCATTCACTCCCAAGATGCTATGTGAAGGATTTCATCACATAGTGATGAAACTATAAAACTTTTTCTAAAGATTTTTGAGGTCTGGACAGAATTAATCTATTGCACAGACATGACCTATTTTAGATGATTGCGAATGGTTTATTTAGACTCAGCACCAAAATAACTTTCCAATTTAAAAAGTTGGAGATAGAAACGACATCCAAACGGGTAAGTAGACACTCTAGGGGGTGTCATTCAGGAAGAATAACCGGTGATTAATGTTTTACTCTCGTTGCCCTTCGTATTCATCGTTTCATTAGGATTCAGCATCGTACTCTATTTAGTTGGGGCAGTGATTTCCCCTAAAAACAAGAAAACCAAGGGCAAATTAGCCCCATATGCCTGCGGTGAGGAACTTCCACCACAGAAGTTTCAAGTAAATGTTAGAAGTTTCTTCTTATATGTAACCTTCTTCATGATTTTTGACATCTCTGCGTTTCTGCTGGCAATGTCTTTTAGCGTTCATGGACCTTACCCAGCGATTTTTGGTGCAGTGATAATACTCGCCCTGGTTTGGTTGCTTATGACTTGGCGGAGGGAAAAGAAACGGGCTTGATAAGTTGGGCTAGAGCCAAGTCGCCGTGGATACTGCACTTCAACACTGGATCTTGCAATGGTTGTGACATTGAGTTGGTGGCTAGCCTCTCACCGCGGTTTGATCTTGAAAGATTTGGGATACTTCAAAAGGGAAGCCCCAGACACGCCGATGTGCTTGTAGCAACCGGTCCCGTAACTAGACAAGCTAAAAATAGGCTTCTCCGCATCTACGAGCAGATGCCAAGTCCGAAGTCAGTCATCGCCATCGGTTCATGTGCGACTAGTGGGGCTCCCTTCAACGGCTCTTACAACGTCTACGAGGGTGTCGACAACGTTATTCCAGTGGATGTCTACATTTCAGGCTGTCCTCCTAAACCCGAAGCCATTATTCATGGTCTCCTTACACTTATCCAAAACTGGGGGAAAAAACAACGACAACAATGAAGTTTACAAAGGGCAGGCTTTTGGAAAAAGCGAAAGAAATCAGCACCCCCCGTGCCCGAAGAATGTCCATGACAATTAACAAGACTGATTTTCGGAAAAGCATGAAAAAACTGGTTGACTCTGAAGGGTTTAAACACTTGTCCACAATAACAGGGATCGATGTTGGACCTAAAATCGAACTCATATACCACTTAACCCGTGAAAATCTTGTGCTTTCACTGAAAGTCAAGACGTCTAAAAAGAACCCGGTCTTGCCAAGCATTGTGAATCTGATTCCCGGTGCAGTCTTGTACGAGAGAGAGGTTCACGACCTTCTCGGTGTTACATTCAAAGGAAATCTAGACCTATCTCCCCTTCTCCTGCCAGACGGGTGGCCCAGTGACGTCTATCCCATGAGGAAGGAATGGGCTCCTCAAGATATTCGGAAAGCAATGGAGAAACCCTAACTTGGCAACACGGATTCCCTTTGGCCCGCAACATCCCGCCCTCAAAGAGCCAATAAATTTCATGTGTGAGGTCAGTGACGAAAAGGTTCTTTCAGTGAGACCACGTCTTGGATACATCCATAGAGGAGTCGAAAAACTGGCAGAGAACCGCACTTACAATCAAAACCTCTACCTCATCGAGCGAATATGTGGAATCTGCGCCTTCGCCCACGTTACATGCTTCTCCCAAGCAGTGGAAGAAATCTTGAACATTGAGATTCCATCGCGAGCAAAATACATCAGAACGATTCTAGCTGAAATGGAGCGAATCCAAAACCACTTCCTTTGGTTAGGAGATGTCGGTCATGAAATGGGGTTCAACACACTCTTCATGTACTCGTGGAGAGACCGCGAGCTTGTGTTACAACTAATAGAGAACATTTCAGGCAAGCGCGTGAACTACGCAATGAATACCATCGGAGGCGTACGCCGAGATATAACCTCCATGATAATGCCATCTTTGAAGGAGGGCCTTAACCACCTTGAAGAAAGGGCGAAATATTATACGGAAATGTGCACGAAGGATCCCACAGTTCTGAGAAGAACCGTTGGGGTAGGGATGCTAAGCCCCAGCGACGCCTTAGAATTATGTGCAGTAGGCCCAACCATAAGAGCGAGTGGCATCCCTCGTGACGTTAGGGCAGACGACCCTTACGCAGCCTATGAGGAAATTCCTTTCAAAGTGATCACTTATGACGGACGTGATGTCGCAAGCAGATTAATGGTGAGGCTTGACGAAGTCCTTGAGAGCATCAGCATAATTCGGTATGCGTTGGATAACCTTCCAAATGGAGATGTTAGGGTCAGGGTTCCGAGGCGGGTTCCAAAAGGTGAAGCCGTAAGTCTAGTGGAGGCACCACGTGGAGAGGATCTTCACTATGTGAGGGCGGATGGCACTGAAAAACCTGTGAGGGTAAAGGTGAGAGCTCCAACACTTGCCAATATACCGACTCTCTGTAAGATGCTTATCGGAGAGAATATCGCTGACATACCAGTTGTCATAGCTGGTATTGACCCCTGTATAGCCTGCGCCGAACGGTTGGTCTTCGTAGACACGGCAACAAGAAAGCGTTGGATGTGGAATAAACAGGAGTTAAGGAAGTACGCTACAAAATGGTACCGCAAGAAATAGTAACTCTTCTCCAAGTATTCTTGTTTCCAGGATTCTTGTTCTTGTTTTGCTTAGCCTTCTTCAGCGACTGGATGGATCGAAAACTTGTGGCTAAGTTTCAGAACCGCTATGGTCCATTGTATACTGGACCTAAAGGGATACTTCAACCTGTGGCGGATTTCTTTAAGCTTTTGGCGAAGGAGGATATTATACCCATAGCCGCTGATAAGACTGTATTTTCCGTCGTACCCATGCTGGTACTTGCCCTTTCCATGACACCACTTTTCCTGATTCCCATGATCGACTATTCAGCTCTTATATGGTTTGAAGGAGACTTGATCGTAATTATGTTCATAACGACTTTGGTTATCGTTGCCATGTTTATGGGTGCTTGGGCTTCTACAAATCGGTTCAGCACTATAGGTGGAATGAGGGTTGGGCTTCAAATGCTCGGATATGAGATTCCGATGACGATTGCAATGATTGGCCCAGCCATCTCAAGTAAAAGCCTATCTGTAAGTGGAATTGTCCAGTCGCAGGCTGTGGGAATTTGGTATGTGATAACTCAGCCACTAGGCTTTGCTGTAGCGTTGATATGCTTGCTTGCGCACCTTCAGAGGGTTCCTTTCGATGTGCCAGAGGCTGAGAGTGAAATTGTAGCAGGCTGGCTGGTAGAGTTCAGTGGCAAGAAGTTGGCTTTGCTGAAGCTTTCAAAGAATTTCGAGTTAGTTTTGGCTGGCTCGTTGTTAGTATCTTTGTTTCTGGGAGGACCATTAGGTTTCTGGCTACCACACCCATCTGTCTACTTTTTTCTAAAACTCATCGTTTGCATATTCATACTTTCAAATCTACGTGCGTTGTTTGCGAGATTTAGAATTGATCAAGTATTAGAGGGTGCTTGGAAGTATTTGACCCCCCTAGCGCTTTTACAGATCATATTGGTGGTGATCTAGATGGCCATGGAAAGGGAACTTCTGAAGAGCTTGGCCAAGAAACCTGCAACATTATGTTATCCCTCAGAGAAGGCGACGCCAGTCGAAGGAATACGAGCTAAAGTTGCTTGGGACATCGAGAAATGCATTGGATGCGGCCTTTGTCCTCAAATTTGTCCGTCAAAGGCCATTGAACTGACCGGCAAAGGCTCAGAAGCAGAGATTACATATTATCTGGACCGTTGCCTTTTCTGCGGAGAGTGTGTTGATGTTTGTCCGACAAAAACTATCAAAACAACCTCTGAATTTGAACTCGCCTTCACTAGTCGCACAGAGGCAACTATTCATTACAAACGGTCAAAGCCTTCATCGAACCGCAAAGAAAAGGGTTGTTGAACGGAGGACAGCAATCATTGTTTCCATATGCGCCATGGCTTTGTTGGATCATCCCAATTATAGGAGCTGTAGTCACTCCACTTATTGGCACAATTCGTCGAAAATCCAGCAGTTACTTGGCTGTGTTGTCAATTGGATTGAGTGTTTGCTTCGCCTTTTCGATGATTCCAGATATTCTTGCTGGACAGATTGATCCTTTGGGAATTCCATGGCGTTATCCTGAGCTGTCGGTTTTGATTGATCCGTTAAGCGTGCTGATGGCATGTGTGATTTCTTGCATAGGGTTTCTAGTTACTGTTTTCTCGGTGGCGTACATGCAGGAAGAGCCGAGTTTGGCTAGATTCTGGTTTCTGATACAGCTTTTCATAGGCGGATACTTGGTAATAGTGCTGGCAGACAACCTCCTCTTCATGTTTATAGGCTGGGAAACAGTTGGAATATGCTGCACCGGCCTCGCCGCGTTTTGGCACAAAGACCCTAAACGAGCCCATATGGGCCTAAAAACTTTCATGGTCCTACGTATTGCAGACGTGCTTTTGCTGGCATCTATTTTGTTGATATACGCCTATTCCGATCCTCAGACCCTTAACCTCACAGAACTCGCACAAAATAACACCTTAATTGGAGAATTAGCGAAGTCTGGCATGCTTTTTATCACCGCCTTCATGTTCTTTGGTGGGGCTATAGGAAAGGCGGCTCAGTTCCCTCTGCAAGAATGGCTACCGGATGCACTGGCTGCTTCACCTTCCTCCTTCAACGCTCTGACTGAGTGTTTGGCTGGTCCCTTTCTTATGGCCAGAGTTCTTCCTATCTTCCATGGAGCCAGAGGATATGGTGACATGGTCAACTTCTTCTTAGTCATGGCACTCGTAGGTGCACTCACTGCCGTGATTAGCGCTCTCATAGCAATGGCCCAAGATAATATATTCAAAGTTCTTTCATATGGTATCTCAAGCGTGATCGGGTACATGATGGCAGCGTTTGGCTTAGCAGGATTGATGGCTGACATAAGCTTTGGATACTTAGCTGGCACCTTCCTTCTCACAGTGGACGCCTTCGTCTCGGCACTGTTATTCCTCTCTGCAGCTTACATTTCCTATACAGTTGGATCAGACAATATGCACCATATGGGCGGGTTCAAGAGCAGGATTGCACATAGAAGTATGGAAGTGGGAGCTCTTGCTCTGGCAGGGATACCGCCCCTGAGTGGGTTTTGGTGTACGAATTGGATTCAAACAGTGGCTTTAGATTTCGCCTCAGAGGCAGGAATTTTTACACACATGATATTAGGCTACTTGATTTTTGCTCTGTTAATAATTGGAGCTGGTATCACAGCCTTTTACGGTCTTAGAATGATGGGACTTGTTTTTAGAAAGGAGAGTTACAAATCAGATGGAAAGGGCATCAAGAAGCCCCCGTCTCTAATGCCTATTTCCCTTACTGCAACTCTTGTATTAACGGCGTTCATAGATTTCTTGGCCATTCTTCTCATCTGGCCTTTTAACAAGTTTCTTCTACCGATGCCATTCTTAGGGCAACTGACTTTCAACAACATTACGGAAGTTCTTAGATACATTATTCCTTCGATTAGCACGGTCTTGACATGTGTGGCGGTGGCACTTGGAGGCTATCCAGCCTACAAAATTTATATAATGCATGAAGCTGACGCTGGGAGGTTAATGGAAAAATACAGTTTTCTGAAGACAGCCCATAGGTTTTTGCGAAATCGCTTCTACATTGACGCATTCTATTATAAAGTCGCCTCTTCTGCACGGTTTTTCTCACAGAAAATACATAATAGTTTAGAGTATGGCCTCAATTTACTTAACAGTTTCACGGCTAGCCGCTTTCTGTCTCTCGCAAGAATCACTCATAAATACGTGGAGACGGAAGGAATAACAAAGCCACAAATTATGGGCTTTAGGAAATTTCTTGACACAGCCTACAGAGGAATGGCCATGCTTTCACAATTGGCTTACCCCCGCTTAGAACTCGGAGGCTTAGAGGGCTTCAATAGGCTAATCGCCAAAACGGTTACTAATCTTTCCGAAAAGTTCAGAAAGATACAAAGTGGAGTTTTATCCTACAACATACTAGCAGTGTTTGCTGGCTTTATTTTGCTAGCGATTCTCTTGCTCTTATTTGGAGGAGGGTTTTAGGAGGGCGCTCCCATGATTGAGCATGCGGCTTTGTTGGCAACAGTCATTCCTGGAATTGCAGGAATTCTTCTCTATGCTTTCAGTAGGCAGATAAGAAGAGGCGTGGGGTGGATGGCAACAATTGCGGCCTCTTCATCTGTTGTTATGCTTATCAGTATGGGTAGTGACGTAATGGAAAAGCAAGGATCCATAACGTTCAGATATGCTTGGATACCTTCCATTAAGGTAGACTTTGGATTCTTGGTCGACACGGTTAGTTTCCCAATAGCGTTGATCGCAGCGGCCGTCAGCACTCTCTGCTGTTTCTATTCCATCAAGTATATGGAGAAGGAAAGAGACCAACCTGCTTATTACGCCAATCTATTGCTCTTCATGACGGGAATGATTGGGGTAATACTGTCTTCGAATCTTATACAGTTTTACCTCTTCTGGGAACTGATGTTGATTCCATCTTACCTCTTGATAGCGAACTGGGGAACCTCCAAGAACAGATTGAACATTGCTTTCAAATATTTTATATTCACCCATATCGGCGCTCTTTCGATGCTTCTTGGCATACTCGCCGTCTTTTCTTACACTAAGACCTTCAACCTCCTAGAGTTGCCGTTGGTAGCCGGTGACATCCCCTTAAACATGGTTGGCGTAATATTTGTCATGTTACTGATTGGATTTCTTGTGAAGATGGCGGCGTTTCCAGTTCATACGTGGCTACCTGACGCACACTCGGAGGCTCCTACCCCGATAAGCGCAATGTTGTCAGGAGTCATGATTAAATGTGGAGCTTATGGAATGGCTAGAATTCTATTAACCACTTTTGGTCAGATTGTGTTGCAAGCATCAGACTATCTTGCGATTCTTGGAATCATCACAATTGCTTATGGCGGCCTAATGGCTCTAGCACAAACTGACATTAAACGGCTGTTGGCTTACTCAAGCATCAGCCAGATGGGTTACATCCTCTTTGGACTCGGCGTTGCCTCTGAATTGGGAATTATGGGTGGCCTCCTACACATAATCAACCACGCTGTCTGCAAGAGCCTCCTCTTCTTGTGCGCTGGCATAATCATACACCAAACAGGAACACGAGATATCAGAAGGCTGGGAGGTCTAATCGGAAAAATGCCGGTCATGGGTATTGCATGTCTCATTGGTGTCTTTAGCTTGGCCGGAACTCCTCCGCTGAATGCTTTCTGGAGTGAGTGGATGATTTTTGGTGGAGGACTCGCTGCTGGAAAAGGCCTGATTACTATTTTTGCTGTCCTCAGCACCGTGATTACCGCTGGTTACTATCTTTGGTTCGTTTGGAGAGTTTTTTTCGGTCCTCTTCCAAAAAGACTCAATGAAATGAAAGAAGCCCCTATCTCCTTACGTGCTCCTGTAATCATTTTGGCAACAATTTCTGTTTTGCTTGGAGTGTTACCTGGACTAGTCTTAGAGTATATTGCGCCCGCTGCAGAATATCTTTCAAGTTTGATTCTCGGTGGTTGATTAGGTTGGAAGAGTTGCTTCAGACAATTCTAATTGTGGTCATAGCTTCTCTAGCAATATTTACTGTTGAGGTTAAGGACATGCTATATGCGGTTATTTGTTTATGTGGAATGTGTATTTGCATTGGAATTCTCTTCGGCTTCCTAAGCGCTCCGTATGTCATGGTTTTCCAGCTGTTGATATATGCGGGCGCCGCGGTGGTTCTCTTCGTTTCAGTGGTCATGCTAACAACGAGGAAAGAAGAATGAAAGTTGATCTGTTAAGAATCCTTGGAACCCTTGTCGCGGTGCTTACCTTATTTCTGTTTCTCCTAATGGCTCAGCAAGATTTCGTACCCTTTGAATATGCCAAGTTTTCTATAGCCGAAACCGTGGTTCCAGTTAATGAGGTTGGAACCGCAGTCAGTTATACTCTTTGGGGTCAGCGCCAATTAGATTTGATTATCTTAGCTTTCTTGTTGTTTGTATCTGCAGCTTGCTGCGCAACAGTTTTGCGGATAGAAGAAGGTGATCACAGTTGATACCCCTAGCCTATTACCTCGCATGTTCTTTAGTCCTCTACATCATAGGGCTTTACTGCCTTTTGGTGAAACGAAATATGATCAGACTTCTTATCGCACTGGAGATCATGCTGAATGCTGTGAATCTGAACTTTATAACCTTCTCAAGTTATGGTGTCTTTGGAGCCACGCATCCATTAGGTCATGCTTTCACGGTTATTTCTATTGGGATCGGGGGATGCATAATCGCATTGGGATTAGCAATTACTCTTCACGCGTACAGACATTACGGGACTCTAGATGTCAGGGAACTTAGGAGGCTCAAAGAGTAGTTGTTTACACCTCTGCTGGACTCACTTCTTGTCTTCACAATTACCACTCCATTGATCAACGTGCTGGCCCAGAGGGTTGCTTCCAAGAAACTCGTTACTGGATATGTCGCATTTGGACTTGCACTTACTCTTCTGCTTCTTCCAATCTACTATATGGAAGGCTTCACTCAAGGAAAAGTAACAACAATACTGAATTTGTCTGCACCACCAATAGGCGTCTGTCTAGAGATTGACGCCTTAGGGCTCTTCATGGTTCTGATATTCCTCCTCATAGGGCTCGCAGTCTCCATCTACTCCTTTCAACACATAGAGCCCAACCCAGGTCTTATCGGATATAACACACTCCTTTTGGGCATGATCACGGGCATGGTAGGAGTGGTCCTTGCAGGAGACCTCTTCACCCTATTCATCTTTTGGGAAATCATGTGTGTAAGCTCATATGCTTTAGTAGCTTTCAGAAAAGAGGAATGGGAACCAGTAGAGGCAGGATACAAGTACCTAATCATGAGTGCAGCTGGGGCAGCTACCTTGCTTTTCGGCATGTCTTTCTTGTATGGTATGACTGGAACGCTCAACATTGCATACTTGTCTGCAAGCTTCGCTCAGTCCGAAGGCACAGTCTGGATGTATCTAATTCTTACCATGATCATTGCTGGGTTTGGACTGCAAGCAGGAATGGCTCCGCTCCACATGTGGTTGCCAGATGCTCACTCTGCTGCACCAAGTCCCATAAGCGCTGTGCTCTCGGGTGCCATGGTTAAAACAGCTGCGTATGGGCTTATCCGAGTCCTCATGTTTGTGTTTCCGATGATGCATGGAGCCTGGGGAATTACGCTTGCAATCTTCGCCGTTCTCACCATGTTTACCGGAAATCTTATGGCGTTGTTGCAGGACGACATCAAACGGCTTCTTGCCTTCAGCACCATCGCTAATATGGGTTACATTTTATTAGGACTGTCCATTGGATCCCTACGAGGATTGACCGGAAGCATGTTCCACATCTTCAACCATGCCCTTGTGAAGGCATTGTTATTCCTTAGTGTAGGTTCCTTTGTCTACAGAACAAAGACACGAAGCCTTAAAGAGTTGGCTGGAATCGGGCGTTCAATGCCAATTTCTAGTGGACTTTTTGCCATAGGAGTCATAGCGTTAGCTGGTATTCCTCCCCTGAACTTTTTCTGGAGCGAGTTGACAATTGTGACAGCGGGTGTAGAAGCTGGGATGCTTCCTTTTTCCATATTAATGATCCTCAATCTAGCACTTTCAGCTGCTTACTGTCTGCGAATGATCCAAACAATCTTTCTGAAGGAAACTACAGCAATCTCCGAAAAGGCCACAGAGGCGCCTAAAATTATGCTTGTAGCCACAATAATTCTTGCATTCCTTTCCATCGTTATTGGGTTCTATCCAAGTCCTTTTCAGGACATGGCAGGAAATGCTGCTGGGGCAGCGGTTGATCGCCAAGCCTATCTCGATGCTGTATTTCGCGAGTAGGATGAAGAGAACAACGCGTGCATCAGATTTGGCGGCTACCTTTTTTGCTTATGGAGACAAGGCGAACATGACAATCAAAGGAGCGAACACCGAAGCAACCAACGACATAACTGTAATCATGGTGTTAAGAGAAGGTCCCGCCGTATCCTTAAATGGATCCCCAACGGTGTCGCCTATAACCGCAGCCTTATGAGGTTCTGAACCCTTACCTCCGAATGCCCCTGCTTCAATGTACTTTTTGGCGTTATCCCATAGTCCGCCAGCGTTAGCCATCAAAAGGGCAAAGATCAAGCCAGAAAATATACTGCCGCCTAAATATCCGCCAAGGGCTTCTATACCACCAACGAAGCCTACAACCAGAGTAACAACAATCGATAAGACACTTGGAAGTATCAATTCCTTCAAGGCTCCTTTTGTCGCGATGTCTACACACGTTGCATAGTCTGGTTTTACTCCTTCCTCTCCTTCTTTTAGACCTGGGATTTCTCTGAACTGCCTTCTGATTTCCTCTATCATTCTAAAGGCATTTTTGCCGACGCCCAGCATCACTAACGCTGAGAACAATGGTGGCATGGCTATGCCTATCATAGCGCCGGTTAAAACTAATGGGTCCATTAAATCAAAACTAACTGCCCCTGAGATTTCTTGATAGGCAGCGAGCAGTGCAAGCACCGTCAACCCAGCAGCCCCTATTGCAAATCCTTTCGTTATGGCTTTGGCAGTGTTGCCCGCAGCGTCTAATTTATCTGCAATGTCTATCACTTCCTCTTCTAGTCCCGACTGCTCTGCGATTCCTTTTGCATTGTCGACGATTGGACCATAGGCGTCGCCGGCAACGATCATCCCGACGATGGATAACATTCCAACGGCGGCGATACCAACTCCATATACTCCAGATATCCCGAATGCCTCTGCTAAAAAGTATGCTCCTGCAGATGCGACAGCGATTCCGAGGAGCGGCGGAAACATGCTTATTAGACCATATGAAAATCCAGTTATTATGTTGATGGCTGCTCCGGTTTTTGATGCTTCAGCGGTTTTTATTGCTGGGGGTCTGTCTATGGAAGTGAAGTAGTCTGTTGTGATGCCAATCACAACTCCCGCTAGTAATCCAAGAACAGCTGCCCCCCAGATGCCAAAATTGAATTCTAGATAATAAGTCACCAAAAATGTTAGGACGGCAAAAATAACACAGGTTAGGTACGTTCCCCAGTTCAGAGCTTTTCCAGGGTTGCCTTTTTTCCCAACTCTCACTAATCCCACTCCAATAATAGATGCCAAGATTCCCATTCCAGCGAATATAAGCGGTAGAGTTACTTCCACGAGTCCCATGGCTTGTCCCAATATCATAACTGCCGCGATACTGGCAACATAAGAGTCAAATAAGTCAGCGCCCATGCCTGCCACATCACCTACATTGTCGCCAACGTTATCTGCTATTACTGCTGGATTTCTGGGATCGTCTTCAGGAAAGTTCATTTCCACTTTGCCCACAAGATCAGCGCCTACATCAGCGGTTTTTGTGTATATTCCTCCCCCCGCCTTTGCGAACAAAGCCATAGCACTTGCTCCGAAGCTAAAGCCGAGAACTATTTCTGGATCGCCAGTGAGATAGTAAACAACGCTTATTCCAAGCAGAGCGAATCCAACTACAGACAAGCCCATGACGGCTCCACCACGAAACGCTACTGGAAACGCCTTGTTTAACCCTTCTTTTGCTGCATGAGCTGATCGGACGTTTGCTTTTAGAGCAACTGCCATTCCAAAGTAGCCCGCCAAAGCTGAACAGATTGAGCCAAAAACGTACGCTGATGCTAAACTAAGGTTCTCAGTAACTGTCTCACCGATCCAGATGGGCTTAGGAAGGAGAACACCCAGCACTATAGCCATGATTACAACGAAAACTGCAAGGTACAGGAATTCTCTTTTCAGGAAGGCGTTGGCACCTTCTTCTATTGCTGAAGCAATTTCTCGCATTTTCGCGGTTCCACTATCCTGCTTCTTGACATAAAAGAACAGGTAGACTGCGGTTATGATTGAAGCTAAAGCTGCCAAGGGGGCGATTAGTAACCATTCCATTTATTTTACCTCTCTATAGTCCGACATTTTTTGCCATAATCTGTTTATAAACTATTCTGATTGGGATGTGAGAATTAGGTTATTCTGAACATGAAAGAAAAGGCTATAAGTCGACGTTGTGTTAAGGCTAGGGTCAGAATTTAAGCACGTTTAAACAACACATGAAACACAGGGAATTACTATGACTTCAACGTGGCACAGCGCGACTATCAAAGAAGTCCAGGATACCTTAAAAGTTGATGAAAAAGGGTTAAGTGAAGAAGAGGTCAATCGTCGACTCCAAGAGTTCGGATACAATGAGCTTGTCGAACGGAAAAGAACAACCCTTCTTGAAATATTTCTCAACCAGTTCAAGAACATCTTCGTAATTATGCTTCTGATCGCAACCGCCATTTCCTTCTTAATTGGGGAAATCGTGGAGGCTTCAACAATAGCAATTATCGTCATCCTTAATGCTGTCATTGGATTCGTCCAAGAGTTCCGCTCTGAAAAAGCAATGGAGGCCATGAAAAAACTCACAGCGCCAAAAGCGAGAGTAATACGCAACGGAAAAGAAATGATTATACCGGCAAGAGAAATGGTGCCGGGCGACATCACCATACTCGAGCAAGGTGACCGCATCCCAGCGGATGGAAGACTCATAGAAATCGTTGAGTTAAAAACGAACGAAGCAGTTTTAACTGGTGAATCGACACCAGTCGGAAAGACAACAGATATTGTTGACAAGAAAGCACCTGTAGCCGATAGGAAGAATTCTGTTTTCATGGCTACTCACATTATTTATGGCAGAGGAAAAGCCGTAATCACGTCCACCGGTATGCAAACCGAGTTTGGAAAAATTGCTGAAATGGTGCAAACCGTGGAGGCAGAAGAAACTCCTCTTAAGCAGAAGCTGGAGCGTTTTGCCAAAAAACTCGGAATAATAATTGTGGTTGTGTGCGCTATCATTTTTGCCATGGAACTTTACGAGATATTCATCCTCGGCGTGGGCTCAGATGCTGAAGCCCTGGAAAGCATTGTGAAAGCATTTGAAGTGTCAGTCGCGCTTGCTGTTTCAGCCGTGCCCGAAGGCTTACCAGCAGTGGTCACAGTGTCATTGGCTCTTGGCGCCCGGGAACTTGCGAAACGCAGCGCAATTATAAGAAAACTTGCGTCCGCAGAAACCCTTGGAGCTACGACGATAATCTGTTCAGACAAAACCGGTACACTAACTAGAGGCGAAATGACAGTACGAAAGATCTATGTGAAGGGTGATATGATTGACGTGACGGGAGCCGGCTACGAACCGAAAGGCGATTTCCTCCTGAATGACAAGACCATAATCCCCAAAGAAGATAGCAACCTTAATCTGCTTCTACGCGCCAGCGCATTATGCAGCAATGCTAGTTACGACGGCAAGAGCATCTTAGGAGACACAACCGAAGGCGCGTTGATTGTAGCCGCAGCCAAGGCTGGGATGACAAAAAAGGATCTGGAAGCCAAGTATCCCCGCGTCCACGAAGTGCCATTCACATCCGAAAGGAAACGAATGACTACCGTTCATCAAACATCTGACGAAAAGCTTGTTGCCTATGAGAAAGGAGCTCCAGAGATAATTCTAGGCCGCTGCTCCTACATTTTGAAAGATGGAGAAACAAAAAAACTAGACAAGAAAGAGAGAAACACAATTCTTTCAATCAATGAGGCGATGGCAGGGGAAGCCCTGCGTGTGCTTGGCGTAGCCTATAAAGAACTATCCGACACTGTTGTAGAGAACATTGACGATGAAACCGTTGAAAAAGATCTCGTTTTTATAGGCTTAGTGGGAATGATTGACCCTCCAAGAGAGGAAGCACGCGAAGCAAACGATCTATGTCAACAAGCAGGCATAAAGACCGTAATGATAACGGGTGACCATAAGCTAACTGCAGTTGCCATAGCCAAAGAATTGGGCATGCTTCAAAGCGACATGGTTTTGACAGGCGCCGAATTGGACCAAAAGAGTGACGAAGAATTCGAAAAAATAGTAGAAAACGTAACGGTTTATGCCAGAGTTTCCCCTGAACATAAGCTTCGAATAGTCCAAGCCTTGAAGAAGAAAGGGCACATTGTTGCCATGACTGGCGATGGCGTAAATGATGCGCCGGCTCTGAAGCAATCAGACATTGGAGTGGCAATGGGCATCACTGGCACAGACGTAACCAGGGAAGCAGCAGACATGGTGTTGGCAGACGACAACTTTGCAACTATTGTCAATGCTGTGGAAGGAGGACGGTCCATATATGACAACATAAGAAAGTTTTCGTTTTTCCTAATGCGTTGCAATTTCGATGAGCTAGCTGTCATCGGGATCTTCGCTTTGCTGGGCTTAGAGTTACCACTTACGGCTGGCATGATTTTATGGGTAAACCTTGTAACTGACGGTGGACCAGCTCTAGCCTTAAGCATGGACCCACCTGACGAAGATATCATGAAACGTCCTCCACGTAATCCAAATGAAGGGATACTCCACGGAAGGTTGGCTTCAATTATTGCTTCATTTGTAACTCAGTTCCTCGGCACAGCTGTTCTATTCTACATAGCATTCTACATTTGGGGGCGTCCCCTAGAAGAAGCCCGAGCCATGGCCTTTGTTCAAGCAACATTACGTGAACTGTTTATAGTGTGGAATTGCCGTTCCGATAGACACAATGCGTTCAAGGTTGGATTTACCTCAAACAAGTTTCTACTTTTTGCCGTACTCATATCTGCGCTAGGAACAATTTTAATACCGTACATCGGTCTTTTCGGAACAGCACCGTTAGACCTTGTCGACTGGGCAATAGTTGTACCGATCTCTCTTTCAGGCTTTCTGATGCTACCCGAAATCTTTTATGGAAGAAAGATACTGCGCTGGACATAACAGATCTAGCACACACTATTGGAAAGCAATGATAAACCATCATCACACGAAGAACATCATCCACTTCAGGCAATCGCTGGGTCACAGAAGCATCAGTAGACCAATGATCTACACGCACTCGACCAAACTTGCGAAGAACATATGTACAGGTTACAAAAACATAGAAGAAGCTTGCGAGTTGGCTGAGGCAGGATTCGACTACTCGACAAAAGCGGATGAGGTCCAGATTTTCGGAAACCGCAAATGACCACACGGAATCCACGAATTATGGGTAGAATCTTCTGATCGTGCGCGGAAATGGAATAGTATCCATTATGTTTTCCAAATCAAGCATCCAACCAAGCAATCTTTCGACTCCCAATCCAAAACCTACATGCGGCACGGTTCCATAACGCCGCAAATCAACATACCAGTCGTAATCCTCTTCTCTTAAGCTAAGCTCTCTAATCCTCTTAAGCAATTCATCTCTATCGTCTTCTCTTGCACCGCCTGTCGATATCTCACCAATCCGCGGAACCAGCATATCTGCTGACATCACGAGGTCAGGGTCATCTCTATAGGTCTTGCAGTAAAATGCCTTGATTTGCCTCGGATAGGCATATATAAAAAAGGGATTTCCAAAATCCGCTGCTAAAGCTTTTTCTTCGTCAAAGCCTAAGTCTTCTCCCCACTCAATTTTGAAGCCTTTCGAAATCAACCTCTCTATAGCTTCCGTATAGGTGACTCTTGGAAAAGGCGTCTTAACCGCAATCAATTTTGAAACATTCACACCTAATCCTTCCATTTCTTTCTTGCAGTTTTCAACAGTCTTCTGGCATACGTAACTTACGAGGTCTTCTTCCAAACCCATTAAATCATCCATGTCAGCAAAAGGCCATTCAGCTTCAACGTGCCAATACTCAATTAAATGTCTTATAGTCCGACTTTTCTCAGCTCTGAAAGAAGGCGCGACGCAGTAAACCTTTTCCAAAGAATAAATTAAAGCTTCGAGATGCAGTTGGGCGCTCTGCGTCAAGTAAAGCTGTTTATCCAAATATTTTAAGCCAAAAAGGGTCGCTCCGCCTTCGCAAGCGCTGGAAATGAACATAGGTGGAGAGACTTCAACAAAACCCTCTTCTCTGAAAAAATCATCTACAAACCGTAAAACTTCACTTCTCACCTTCATTATCGTGCTCATCTTACGGCTCCGAAGCCACAAGTGACGAACATCCCGAAGAAACTCCTCACTCTGATCCCTTGTAATCGGAAAAGTCTCAGCAAGTCCAACTATCTCCAGTTTCTCCACAGCAATTTCAAGACCGCCTGGAGCCCTCTTATCTCTTCTCACAGTTCCACTCAACAAGACAGAAGATTCAATTGTGATCTTTTTCGCAATGTCCCAAAACGGGTTTTTCCTCGTCATAGTACATTGGATGATTCCCGTAGCATCGCGTATTACAAGGAAAATGACTTCTTTGCTTTCTCTTTTGCGATAGATCCACCCCCTAATATCTACGGATTCTCCTTCGCAGCGACCGCTTACTATATCTTCAATGGACGATGGCGGCATTGTTTCATCCCTTTTCAATATCACTGACGCATTCTAAATATCCACTCATCCATAAAACTCTTCCATCGCGTCGGATGCTTTCCTAATAAAGTGCCTTAGAGAAAGCTTCCGGTTTTCAGAATGTTCTCAGCTTGCCCAATCAGGCCATCGCCATTTCATAATAATCTCATAAGCAGTACTTTATTCCACAGCCCTTTTTCACGAAAATAGTTCTTGAAGTATCTTTCGATCTCAGCATCGGTAACGTCTCTACCTATTGCCAAAGCTTTGATCTCACCCGCTTTAGGTCTTGTTCTGAACTTTGGCAACATCATATTAGGGTTCATGTTGAAACGCTTTACAATTTTTATCCTAAACCGTTCCAATCCGTGTTCGGGGCAGTTAAACTCAACCAAGAGACTGACCACGTGTGACTCACCCACATTATCGCGCTTAAATCAGCTCGATAATAAATCTAAATATATCTCTACCAGTTATGAATAAATAAGTCTGTCGCTCTCTTATCCTTCACGATACCATTTAGCTCCTTTTGGAGATAACAATCCACCGCTATTGCGAACGTGCGCGGTTAATCCGTCGTCTCTAGTAAACCTTAAATAAATTGAAAAGCAATCCCGTTGATGTGGTGGATATGACCCAAAGAGAATACGATTGGTATCCAGCTGAGGATCCAAAAGACTGGCGAACAGTCAAATATGATCCCAATTGGTACGATTACACCGCGTGTATTGCCATTAACAATCCTGAGGAAATGAACGCGTATATCCTTGGAACTCTAAAAGAGATAGCTGCTGGTTACGAGAGAGCTATGGGAGACGATTCCGTCCAGTTCATAGTAATGACTGGTGTAGGCGACCGAGCGTTCTGCACTGGTGGAAATGTTCACGAGTACGCTGGGATATATAATAAAAAGCCTTGGAAGTTCTGGGAGTGGGGAGAATACTACGCTAGAGTCTTCGATATGATAATGCACTGTGGAAAGCCTGTCATCGCCCGAGTAAACGGGGCCGTGGCTGGGGGTGGCTGGGAGTTCGTCGCCGTATGTGATCTTGCAATTGCGGCGGACCACGCAAGATTCATTTCTCCTGGTCCGAGGGTCGGCATGACCTCTATCGGGGGATTGTCGCAATGGCTTCCGTTGCATATGAGTATAAAGAAGTCGGCGGAGATGGTTCTCTTAAGTTCGCAGATAAACGCGGAAGAGGCTCTTAAGTATGGTGTGGTCAACGAGGTAGTACCTCTGGACAAGCTGGACGGTAAGGTGAAAGAGTATATCGATAGGATGAAGAATCTGTCTCCATCAAGCCTTTGGTACTATAAGGTTCATCATAACTGGTGGAGAGAACTGGTCTGGCGTCTCACATGGGAGCATGGAAAGGCTTGGTTTGCCCTCAACATTGGATCAATGGAGCCCAGCGAAGGCTTATGGGCTTTCAAAGAAAAGAGAAAGGTCGAAATGGAGAAGATCCGCGCCTTCATCGCCAAAGGAGGCGACCCGAGGATTCCCTACGGGCCATACCTGAGCAAGTGCAGTAAGTGTGGTGCAGAATATCTTCCACAGAAATCTAAATATTGCTTAAAATGCGGCGTCAAACTCGAGTAATCGTAGCAAGGAGATCGACTGAACTTTCTGCAGAGAAAGGCATAGCCTGTTTAGAATGAAATGAATGAGTCTCTACTATTTCGTGTGCGCGTTTATTTCCCCTTCCATCTAGGCTTCTTCTTTTCGAGAAAGGCCTTCAAGCCTTCCAATGCATCTTCTGTATGCATAAGTAAACCCAGATAGGAGTCGTTAACAGTTTCTAATGCCTTCTTAAGCTCCATGTCAAGTCCACGGTACAACGCCCTCTTAGCCAGCCCAAGCACTATTGGGCTTTTCTCCGTCAACTTGCTCACCAGCTTATCCACTTCTTCTTCCAATCTGTCTGCCGGTACCACTCGATTCACCAAGCCGATTCTTTCAGCTTCCTTCGCACCGATTCTCTTTCCAGTCAGGATAAGTTCGAGAGCCTTCATCCTTCCAACCAACCTCGGGAACAAAACCACTGCCACAGGCGGATAAACTCCCACGTCGATCTCGGGCTGCCCAAACTCAGATTTCTCGGAAGCTACAACCATGTCACAGGTCGCTATTAATTCGCAACCTCCACCTAAGGCTAATCCATCCACTACCGCTATTGTAGGCTTATCCAGGTCGATCAGTGAAAGGGTTACATCATGGAACCGCCTGATCAGCTCGTCAACTTTCTCTGGTGTGTGATCCTTGATGTCGAATCCTACGGAAAATGCTCGGTCGCCGGCAGCGGTCAAGATCAACAAACTTACGCTTTCGTCTCTTTTTACATCATTGAGCGCTTTGTCTAACTCCTTTAAAGTTTCAATGTCAACGATGTTGAGGGGCGGTCTGTTTATTGTGATTTTTGCAACATTGTCTTTTTTCTCTAAAAGGATGTTTCTGAACCCTGCCACCCTTGATACACCTCTAAGTCTGCAATCTTTATTATCCATGGTATATAAATTAGCGATTCTGTTAAATTCGTGTACACACACGCAAGGAAGCGACATTTGTAGATTTGTAATTCATCTACCTTCGATGATCGTGCACATGAAGGAAACAACTAATTCTTGCGTTAGGATAAATGCGCACGCACCCTAGGGGTCAAAAAATATTAATCTTACGTAATAAGCCATTGGAGTTGGTTGTTGTCAATATGTCTGTCTTGTTTTTCGTTTGTGTACTTGGTGCGATTGCCATGATGCCACTTCATTTCTTGTCAGTTGAACACTTGGGGCTTCAGGAAAAATATGGAAAGGAGAAAGGCACTAGAATCGGCGAGGTGTGTGGTTTTGTTTCTGGATGGGGATTCTTCTTGTTTTGGATTGGAATCTGGGTTTCCCCGCAGCCTAGATTTACTATTCCCTTTATTGAAAATCTGTCAGTCCAAGTTCCATTTACTAGTTTCCCTATTCCTTTACTGAATTTAATAGTCTGCATACCTTTCCTCGTACTAGGTGCTTGGTTTGCAATAAACGGTGTAAGAGAGACAACACTCAAAGTAGCAGAGACGCATAGAAGTGAGAAGATAGTCTCCAGCGGGGTCTATTCCGTTGTCAGACATCCGCAATATCTCGGTGGATTACTCGCACATGTCGGAATTTCCTTTTTATTGTCTGCTTGGTACTCTCTGCTCTCAACTCCCTTGATGGTTACACTAATTTTTCTCATGTCAAGGAAAGAGGAGAAAGAATTGATTCGAGAATTCGGAGGGGAATATGAAGCCTACAAAGAAAAAGTGCCATTGTTGATACCGAGATTATGAATATCGGATTCTCAGCTAAAATATCCATAAACGGAGAGATTGAATGGAACAGAGAGACAGAAGGAGACTGCTTCACTGGGGGTCTTTTTCACTTTTTGTTTTGGCAATTACTGATTCAATGAAGGATGTTTTAGCTTCGGTGTAACCTTCACGGTCTGAACCATACATAGCAGCTAGCGACTTCTTCAGTCTGTAGTACTCCTGAGCTACTTCGGGATGGTTGCGAAGATTATCACGAAAAAGCAGATGGTTTCGCCAGTGATCACTCTTAAACTTTACTAAGTGCAAATGGTAGTTTAACAGTTTCACATTTTCTCCTTGATAGACTTTACTTAAACAGTAGTACCAGTCTGGCTCCTCAGGTTCAGGCGTCACATTTTTATAGTCAAGATTCTGCAACAGCAGAACGCACTCATCTGCGTCAGTAGATTGATCTGCACCTGCCATAATGTCAATGATAGGCTTTCCTCCCAAATCAGGCACTGCAGTACTGCCAACGTGTTCAATAGCAACTACCTTATGCCCAATTACCTCAAGAATTCGACACTTCTCTTCTCTAAATAATGTCGGCCA
>Ga0224506_10000324_pt1 | contig 43841 bp, 31 predicted proteins | sample SF_Jan12_sed_USG_2_FD_169108 | JGI IMG/M metagenome (GOLD analysis project Ga0224506, IMG submission 169108) | Sediment microbial communities from San Francisco Bay, California, United States - SF_Jan12_sed_USGS_8_1 | ecosystem: Environmental > Aquatic > Marine > Sediment | place: USA... | reverse complement strand
AGTAGTTAATATAGGTCCTGCTATCAATTCTGAGTCTAGAGAATATGGTCCAGTAGTAAATGAAGATGAAACCCTAATGGTTTTTACCTCAAGAAGGCAGGATGGTAATTTGAATGAAAACGTAGCTGATGATAATGTTCCATATGAGGATATCTTTATTTCGGAAAAAGTAAATGGACAATGGCAATATGCCAAAAACATTGGAGATGTTGTTAATGACGAATTTCATAATTCAAATTTAGCACTATCGGCTGATGGGGCTCAGTTATTTGTTTACACTGATGATAACAATGGAGACATTCTATTATCAAAAAAATTGGAGAATGGCACATGGACGAGTCCTGAGCCATTAAATGATAATATTAATTCTAGCTATGCTGAAAAATCAGTAAGTCTATCAAGTGATGGGAGTATGCTTTTCTTTTCTAGTAACAGGCCTTCACATGTAGGTGATGTAGAAAACACAGATATTTATTATTGTACGAAAGATAGAAATGGAGAATGGGGAAGACCAAAAACATTAGGTGAGGAAATAAATACGGAATTTGATGAAGATGCTCCATTTATGGATTACGATGGTAAAACGCTATATTTTAGTTCTAATGGTAGAAAAGGAATGGGTGGATTTGATATATTTCGTTCTGTTTATGATAGTGCTGAAGGAGTATGGGGAGCACCACAAAATATAGGATACCCTATTAACACTCCAGATGATGACATCTATTTTGTGAGTACTAAGGATGGTAAAAGAGGGTATTATGCTTCTGTTCGAGAGGATGGTATGGGTTATAATGACATCTATATGGTAACTATACTACAAGATGATCAAGAAATTGCAGCTGTAGATAATAAAAAGCAAATTGAGACAACATCAACTGAAGAGCCAAATCAAAATATTGAAGTAAAACCAATAGAAACTACTTCTGAGGCTGAGCGTAAAGAACCTGAACTCACTTTGCAACCAGTGATATTGACAGTAAATGTAAAAGATGCACAATCAGCTATGCTGATGGATGCAAAAATTAACTTGAGAACGGTTGGAGAAAACCGTATTGTAGCTTCCAAAAAAGCTAGTGTGGGAATATATAAATTTACTGTTAGTAATGCAGCTAGTACAGAATATATGCTTTCAGTAGAACAACCTGGGTATGTGTTTAGTAACACAAAGATAAATATTCAGGCAGTAGCAGGTGTAGAACCTAAACAAATTTCAAGAACGATAAGTCTGAAGAAAGTTAGGAGGAGTGTAGGTGTGAGTAAAGTATTAAGGAATATTTATTTCGAGTTTAATAAAGCGACTTTTACAACAGACTCTTATACAGAACTTAATAAGCTAGAAAAAATGTTAGCTGATAACCCTACTGTAAATGTAGAAATATCTGGACATACCGATGCTGTTGGTAATGATAAGTATAATAAAAAGCTATCTCTATTAAGAGCTGAAGCTGTAATCAGATATTTAATGGAAAAAGGAATAGACCAAAGAAGATTAACAGCGGTTGGTTATGGTGAAGAAAGACCACTGGCAAGTAATGATGACGAAAGTGAGGGAAGAGAGATTAATCGTAGAGTCGAATTTAAAATTCTCAATAAATAAATATATCATAGTACTATTATGAAGCCTTGGTTTAAATAATGAACTAAGGCTTTTTATTTAATATCCCTTTTAATACATCAAACTTAATTGGATATTTGTTTGATTATCCAAGTTGATTATAAGAAATGACTGTACTACCCTATAAAGAACAGCAAGCTGGAAAAAAAGAACAGGTTGCCGATATGTTTAATAACATAAGTCGTAAGTATGATTTTTTAAATCATTTCTTAAGCCTAGGTATTGATATTCTTTGGAGAAAAAAAGCAATTCGGCTATTGAAGGAAGATAAGCCAAAATTAATTCTAGATATTGCTACTGGTACAGGTGATTTTGCAATTGAAGCATTAAAACTTAGTCCAAATAAAGTAATTGGAGTTGATATATCGGAAGGAATGTTAGAAGTAGGAAGAGAAAAAATGAAGCGGAAGGGGTTGGAGGATAAAATTGAACTTCAAATGGGAGACTCCGAAAAATTGTTGTTCGAAGATAATAAGTTTGATGCTGTAATCGTTTCTTTTGGAGTAAGGAATTTCGAAAATCTTAGGAAAGGTTTAGAAGATATGAATAGGGTGTTAAGAAAAGGTGGGAAGGCAGTGATAGTAGAGTTTTCTAAACCAAAAATATTTCCTTTAAAACAGGTATACAATCTATATTTTAGATTTGTTTTACCAAAAATAGGGCGATTAGTTTCTAAAGACAATGCAGCTTATACTTATCTCCCTGAATCTGTCAAAAACTTTCCCGATGGTGATGAATTTTTAAAAATATTTTCTGAATCGGGTTTTAAAAACACAAAATGCATATCATTAACATTTGGTATCAGTTCAATTTACGTAGGCGAAAAATAGCTGTATTGTTTGTGATTATTTTTGGTATGTGCATGAGTCCATCTTTTGCTCAACTACGCAAACCAAATATGAACAACCCAGAATACGATAATCATTTGATTAGTTATGGATTCCTAATTGGATTACATACATCGGGGTACAAAATAAAATATGCTGATGCTTTTGATAATATTGATTCATTGCATTCTATTCAGCCGCAATCTTCTTTAGGGTTTTCTCTAGGTTTTATAGTTAACCTTAGACTCACACAATTTCTTGATCTTCGCTTACTCCCTAAGGTGGCTTTTTATGAGCATACATTAGATTATATTAGAACAAATGACCCTATTTTGACCGAGACAGTTGAAAGTACTGTAGTTGAACTTCCTTTGATTATGAAATATAAATCTGTTAGATGGGGTAATATTGGAATGTATATTGTAGGCGGAGGAAAATTTGGAATTGAAGCATCAGGTAAAAATAAAGACAATCAAAAAAATAGTGAGGGATTATTTGTACAAGGAAGTAATTTGTCAGTTGACTTTGGTTTTGGTTTTGACCTATATTATCCTTTGTTCAAGTTCTCGCCAGAATTAAGGTTTTCAAGAGGTTTATCGAATATGTTATTATCAAGTAAATCGAATGACTTGAGTTTGGGCATTAAAAGTTTAAATGTAAATACTATCACACTTTATTTATTATTTCAATAAAAATATGGCTACAACAGTACTAATTACAGGAGCTACATCAGGAATAGGATTAGAAACAGCTCGGTTATTATCAAAAAATGGGTTTGATCTTATTTTATGTGGAAGGAGAGAAGAGCGGTTGATCAATTTGAAAGAAGAGCTAAGTAAATTTTCAAATATTAAGACACTTAAATTTGATGTTAGTAATCAAAAAGAAGTAAAGCGTGTTCTTGGAGGGTTAGATATCGTGCCCGATGTACTATTAAACAATGCAGGTAATGCTCACGGATTAAGTGCTATTCAAGATGGAGATATAGCAGACTGGGATGCCATGATAGATATAAATGTAAAAGGATTATTGTATGTTTCAAAAGCTATTATCCCAAGTATGATAGAGAAAGGAGGAGGCCATATCATAAATATTGGATCAATTGCGGGTAAGGAAGTCTATCCTAATGGTAATGTTTATTGTGCATCAAAATATGCAGTTGATGCAATTTCACAAGGAATGCGAATTGACTTGAATAAGAATGGAATTCGCGTTTCATCCATTAATCCTGGAATGGTAGAAACGGAGTTTGCTAAAGTAAGGTTTAAAGGTGATGAAGAACTAGCAGAAAATGCATATAAAGGATATCAACCTTTAAAACCTCAAGATATTGCCGATATAATTCATTTTATTATCACTCGGCCTAAGCATGTAAATATTGCCGATTTGTTGGTGTTATCAACAGATCAGGCATCTACTACAGTTTTTAATAAGAATTTGTAGCTATCTTTATTAATGTTTGATGATGTATTGAGTGATTTCCATCAAATACTATTGTAGTTGGTTTTATGCCTAACTTTCCAACAATTTCTTGTTGATCATTCAAACGATCATCATTTAGAAATTCATCATTTCTTCCATAAATATTAAGTATTTCAATATTTTTGAATCGCTCATGTGCTAATTTATAATTCATATCTTTAGGGAATAGACCTGCCCATAATATTAATCTGTCAATTTTAATTTCTGATTGTGCTATCCATCTTGATACTGTAGCTGTACCTTGTGAAAATCCAAGTACTGTAATTTTCACTTTCGACCTTATATTATTAATATTTTGATATACAGAATTAAGGTAATTAACATAGTTATCGATGTCAGTTAGCCTGTCTTCTTTAGTCATCCATGTAGCTCCAACTCTACCAGAATAACCAGTAAGATAATATCTTGAAAGACCTTCTGATGCAATTATGTAATATTGATTAGAGTCTAGTATCTTAAACTTTTGAATAAAATATTGAGCTAGTTGTCCATGACCATGAAGGACTATCCAAAGTTCTTTGGCAGTTGCTGGATCACCATATTCAAAATATCGTGCTTTATATTGAAAATTGACACTACGATCATTCATAATTGTTGCCTATAAAAAAATCCTGAATATCAAATTTATAATTGACATTCAGGACAAATGAATGGTTGTGTATACTATACTAGAATACTTATCGTTTAAATCCTAGAGCACTACCTCCGCAATAGTTTGCAGAATTCTCGAAAGTGTAAGTAATATAATAAATCCCGGTTGTGTTACATGGGTAAGCCATAGCTGTTAAATACTGACCATTATATACACTAGTTCCTACTTTTTGACGCTTTGAATCGTACAAGGTAACAACAATACCGTCAGTTGTTTCTCCCTCGGCACATATATTAATCATGTATTGAGTGCCTTTTGTAAACACGTAGGAATACTCAACTTTTGATTTACCTCCTCCAGCACCATCAATTTTATAACTCTTTAAAAAATTAAAACCAGAAGACAATTTAGGAATACAGGTATTTGTATATGTATCTGCATTACATTGTGCATTAGCATCAATGCTTATTAAACTCAAAACTGTTCCCAGTGCTAGTAAATTGAATAACTTTTTCATACACTAATTCTTTCGTTATTATCTTTGTGTTATTTAGCTTATTATCTTACTTCTTATTTTAGAGATAAGATTTTTAATTTCTTCTACATTTTCAGTTGTAATATTTACATTACTTTCACTATTGTCATGTATTACCATAACACCATCAACAATTTCCATTGTTGATTCTTTGTATATGGTAGTAATTTCAATGTCATCAAATGCTCCTTTTAATTCTTCAAAATCCTGCATTAGGGTCGCAATATTTGGATAAGTTTCACTATAGAATGATAATAGAAGCATAATGTTTTCTAAAATAATTTTTTGCTCACCTATTTTTTCTTGCAATTGTAGATTTTCAGGATCCTTAGAAGAAACTTGACATGTAATATGTATCGCTTCTATCCACCCTCCAGTCAATAATAGTACACTTAAGTGCGAACGTTCCTGATCTTGTAAATAAGTGTTAATTGCGTTGAAATTTTGAGTAGTGACTAATAGCAAAGAATCTAAATTATTACTGTTTGTAGCTAACTTTCCAATAGTTTCAATATCAAAGAACTGTCCAATATTTAATCCGTCAGCTAATTCTTTAATAGATGACATATAATCTAATCCATCTTGATTCTGAGAGTAAATATTGGTATACCCTAGATCAGTACCATAAATTCCTAAATTAAGCGACTTACTATAGTTGCTGTTATATTTAGAAGTGTTACTTGAAGCATTTAATAATGCTACGTCATATTTCGTGCCAGACTCTTTTAGCAATACTGAGATTTCCAATGGAGAGGGTATGGACTCAATAATAGACGCAATAACCTCTGGAGAAATTTCAGGCCCTCCAGAATTGGTAGAATCAGCTGCCAATTGATTTTCAAATTCATTTTGAGCTTGTTCATCCTTGCTAGGTCCACATGCAGCAATGCTCAACACTATTATTCCTATCAGTAATTTTTTCATATACTTTTTGTTTACCATAAACAAAATTAAAAATTCATTTAAGTATTACAAATATTAATATTGTAATTGCTAATATATAGTTATTTCATTGACTATTCTTTCTTTTTGAAAAAATTAAATTTCTCAAATGAAGATAAGAATTTTCTAAGTAATTCGAAATACAATGTGATATAGAAAACTAATGTCATTATCCATATTACAGATAAGTTAAACCCGTAAGTATCAAAATACTGACCCCCAATATGTTTAACAGGTGCGAAAAAATGTGTTCTGTAATCAAGAAAGTGATTTGGTTTATCAGGATCGTGATATATGGGATCAACCTGTTGCAATAACTTTCCTTTATACTCAATTATTCTTTCTTTAACACTTATATTTCTAACAAAATCGGATAGGCTTTCATTATAATATTTGTTTTTATATTCATTCAAATTATAATCTCCAGACTTTTCCTTAAATAACACGAATTTCTCTCTAGTATTTACAGCTTCATTGTAAGAGCCTAAATAATTTTTTCTTAATGCATCAAAGTAGTTCGCAATAATTTTATTAATGGATGAATTATAAGTTTCTATATTTAATGCCTTGTTTATATCTAAATCTTCAAGCCCTACTCTAAATTTTTCCTTATAAATTTCTTCTTTAATAATATTTAGATCTTTTGATATAATATTTTTGATTGAATCATTTTCAGTTGCAATATTTTCTATTACATACTGATTTTTCTTTTTCAATTCTTTAATTAAATATGAAGACTTAAAATCAGCTTGTAATTCTTGTTTCTCGTATTTATAATAAGGTTTTGAATAATCATTTTCTTTGAATTGATAAACAGCCATTGCTTCATATGCCCATCTAGAGGCCATGAAATCAGCTACAATAGGCACTTTCCCCTTTGTACTTATTATATTATTTAATTTATCGAAACTAAATAATAATCCACTTAAAATCATTTGAGGAATAAGAAGTAGAGGTATAATTACATATACAGTAACGGCAGAATTAAATGCTGATGATATATTTAACCCTAATACGTTTGACATGCATGAAACGGAAAATAGCACGAGCCAAAAACTAAAAGTCATTCCTTGAATTTCAAGGATAAGGTTGCCAATTAATACAAACATGAATGTTTGTATGGCAGACATCGTGAATAAGATTAATAATTTTGAAAATAAATAACTGTTCCAGCTAAGATTAAGAAAAGACTCTCTTTTAAGTATTTTTCTATCTCTAATGATTTCTTCAGCACTTACTGTTAAACCCATAAATAAGGCAACAACAATACTCATTAACATAAATGCAGGTATATTTTCATTAAACCTGAAAATATACTCATCCCCCGCAGGAGAGCTTTTGTAACGTATAATGAATGCTAAAATTATAGCTAAAAGAGGAGCCTCCAATAAGTTAATTAATAAGTACTGTTTGTTGCTGAGTTTTGACAGTGTGTCTCTCACAGTAAATATTATGGTCTGCTTTATTTTAGAAGGAATATTTAAAGACTGAGGAGGTTCTTCTTTTACATCTTCTATTTTATCAATTTTAAATTTCTTAAGGTATTGTTCATTCCATTGTGGAGGACTCATTTTACGCTTATTAGTAAGCTGACCATATTCATCAACTACTTTTGCCTCAATAATGTTAAATATTTGTTCTGGATTTACATTACCACAGGTTTCGCATTGACCTCTTTGGCTATCTACTTGACGGGTGACTTCTTTAAAATGAGTAACTGCATGAATTGGGTTTCCATAAAAAATAGGGTAACCACCTGTATCCATAATGTACATCTTATCAAACATTTTATAGATGTCCGATGAAGGTTGATGGATGACAACGAAAATTAATTTTCCTTTTAAGGAAAGCTCTTTCAGTAAATCAATAACATTTTCCGAATCCCTAGAAGATAGACCTGATGTAGGCTCATCAACAAACATTATGGCAGGCTCTCTTATTAATTCGAGTGCAATATTCAGGCGTTTTCTTTGTCCACCACTTATTGTTTTATCCAAAACACTACCTACTTTAAGATCTTTACGTTGATCTAGACCTAAGCTAGTAAGAACGTTCATTACTCGTTCATCTAACTCATCTTCTGACATGTTAGCAAAGCAGAGTTTGGCATTATAGTAAAGATTTTCGTAAACGGTTAACTCTTCAATAAGAAGATCATCTTGTGCTATATAACCAATTACTCCTTGAACTTTATCTTCTTGCGTATGGATATTATACCCATTAATAAGTAGTTCTCCTTCAGTAGGTTTTTCAATGCCAGCAAGTACATTTAATAAGGTGGTTTTCCCCGCTCCACTAGCTCCCATAATACCTATGAGTTTCCCTGGCCCTTCTGAAATATTTACATCTCGAAGACCTATTCCCCCATTAGGAAATTTGAAAACAATATTATTAGCATTAAAGGAAATGTTACTGATTTTTAAATCAGAAATGAAATGGGTGATGAGATCACTATAATACAGAGCATCACCAGCTGGGGTTTTAATTGTACTTCCTTGTGAAAATAAGTAAACTCGATTGGTTAACATAATGAAGCCATTCATCACAATTTCATTACTACCCAAGTACTTTACAAAGTACATATCAACCGTCTTAAGGCTCATAAAAATTAGATTACCATCTAATTCGGCCTGAAAGTGCTTTGCTTTCCCTTTTTCAATTGGAAAGCCTGCTTCATCAGTTTTTATTTCTTCTTTACTTTTACTCTCTTTGTTATCATCAACTATTTCTTTATTTACTAATAAAATATCGTTAAACTGAAGATTTTCAGTATTTTCTTGTAAAACGAAGCTTTCAATAAGCTTATACTCATCTTTAACAATATTAAATACAGATGAAATAGTGTCAATGATTTCCATCCGTTGTGGAGTAAAATTCTTATCAGAACCTACTAGTTCAAGAATTTTCACCAAAACGACTACTTTTTGTTTCTGAGTAAGGGTTTTGTTGATTTTTTTACAAAGCCCCAAGGTTTTTACAGAGTCCCGTACAGAGGTAAGTTTACCTTTCTTTTTTTGGGATTTTTCCTTGCTTTCCTCTTCTACATTTTCTTTTTCGCCTTCTTTTTTATAACCAACGTATTTATCATATAGCTCAAGGTATTCTTTAACAGAATCCTGATCTAATTCCTGTTGAAAAAAATCAATAACAAATTGTCGTTCTTTTTCCGTAACACCACCATCCTGTTTAGTGATAATACCAAATAATTGTGTTAAGGCTTTAAGTATTTCCTCGCTCATATACTATTTCTAAAAGTTGCTTTTAATAGATTGAATGGAAAGAGAGCAACTAAAAAATTAATATGTTTTATATTCAAATGGAATTTCCACCAATTCCGAAAATTCTTCTCCAGCTTCTTCCATGTCTTCATCATCCTCATGGAAATACCAAGTGATTTTGCACCCTTGTACATCTTCAAGTGCTGAAAGCACATCTAAAATTAATTTTGAAGAAGCTGTGTTAAAATATTCTAATTTAAAAACAAATTCTGTCTCAGGGTTAGGATCTTTATTGTACTCTTCGATCCAATCCAAAACAGGTTGATAGAATTCTGCTGAATCTTCAGGTAATGACCTTCCTGAAATTTCATAAATTCCATTTCCTTTATCTAAAATTATTTTAGGGGTATCTTCAGCTCCTTCCAGATTTAAAATTTCCATATCGATTATTATTTATAATAGTTATTGTCTTTTTATATTTGATTTAAGCGCAAAAAAGGAAAAACCGTTATCCATTTTTTCAAAATCATACTCTAATTTTTGTCCAGATTTTCGAGCCATATCTACAAACCCAAGACCAGCACCTCCTTTTTCAGATATTTCGGTAGTTTTAATAATATCCTTATAAAGTTGTTTCAAACCATCTTTATCCAAACTATTAATCTGGTCAATTTTTTCTTGAACTATAGAGATGTTTTCATCTTTTATAGGATTTCCAGAAATAATGGTGTATTGATCCTCATGTTTACCAACCATAAAAACAGCATTGTGATTGGGGTTTTTATTATTAAGTTGATCAGCATGTTTTACCACATTTTGCAGACATTCAACCATGACGTTGAATACTTTTCTTTTTATTGTTGATTCTTCCCCCGAAGAATCCATGTTTCGTTCCGCCATGGATAAAACAGATTTTGTGATTTCTTGAGTAAACTCTCCTTCGTACACCAAAATCAGGTCATGATCCACCATTCTTTTGTGCAATTCATAGATATATTTCATGAGTTTGCTTTTTTATTGATATTCATTTCAATTATTTAAAAGTATTAATAATACATTGGAAATAAAACCAATGCTTAATTTCCTAAGTTAAAATTTTATTCCGATTAATAATACATCATCGGTCTGTTTTTCATCACCTTGCCAATTTATCCATTGATTCTCAAATTCTTCTGATGCTTCTCGCATAGATTTATCGTACACATTATGAATGATTTCTCTCGTTCTCTTTGGTCCAAATTTTCTGTTTTCGGGCCCACCAAATTGATCAGGATAGCCGTCAGAGCAGAAATATATAGAATCTCCTTTTTCCAATTTCAATTTACTAGTAGTAAAGTTGGTTTGGTTTTTATATATACCACCACCGATAGCAAATTTATTTCCTTTAATCTCCACCATTTCATTATTTTTCATAACATAGAGAGGACGGTGTGCTCCAGCATATTCAACATGGCGTTTTTCATGGTCAATTTTGCATAGGGCTATATCCATTCCATCTTTAGTTTTAGAATCATCTTGATCTTGACGAAGCGTAGTTGTAACCCCTTCATCTAGTTGATCCAATATTTGCCCAGGATCATTTACTTTCCGGCTTCTCACTATATCGTTTAATAAAAAGTAGCCAATCAAAGAAAGTAATGCTCCTGGAACACCATGCCCAGTACAATCTACAGCAGCAATATAAATTTCTTCACCTACACGTACATACCAAGGAAAATCACCACTTACAACATCTTTTGGCTTATAAAAAATAAATGAATCAGGAAGTGTACGATTTATGATGTTTGTATTTGGTAGGATGGCACCCTGAATACGTTTAGCATAGTTGATACTGTCATTTATCTTCTTATTCTTGTTTTGAACTTCAAGTTCTATCAATTTTCTTGCAGTAATATCATGTGATACAACTAAAACAGATTCCAAATTTTTTGATTCATCAAATTCTGGAATAGCATTTACATGCATAATCCTTTTTCCTTCTTCAGAAATAAAATCAATTTCATCGGCAATGTTTTTATTAGTGTTTTTTACATCTTCAATAATATTTAACCATTGATCAACAATTGATTTATTAATGTCTGTATCTACTAAATTTTTATTTAGGTATTCCTCAGGTTTGTTTCCAGTAATGGTTTCGATAACTGGATTGATATAGGAAATGGGACCATCATTTTCAAGTCTAGTAATTAAATCAGGAGAATTTTCGGATAGAGCTTGCATTTTACTTCGCATACGTTGTTCTTGCTCGGCTCTTCTTTGTTCAGTAATATCTGTAGAGTTAACTATTATACCTTGAATGGCTGGGTTTGACATGAAATTAGTACCAGTTGATTCAATCCAGATAGGCACACCTCTTTTAGTCATGTATTCGTATTGAATAGTAACCTGTTCGTAAGGATTATTTAATAATTTTTCAAACATACCTTTTACAAGTTCAACATATTCAGGTAATACAAAATTAATATCTGTGGTATCTATAAGTTCATTTTGTTTATAGCCTAATATAGGCTCAACCGATGGACTTACATATCGAATTGATTCATTCTCCTCATATATAGTAATTACTTCAGAAGCATTTTCTAGAAGTAATTGCATACGTTTTTGTGAGTTATTTACTTCTTCAATTTGTTCTTCGAGCTGAGAATTAGAACGCTTTAACTCTTCTTGTGTAGCCTGCATTTCCTCAGCATTTTGTCGTAGCACTTCTTGTTTTTCCTGTAATTCAGTACTCATTGCTTGAGATTCTTCCAAAAGGTTTTTAGTACGGTCATTAACTTTAATGTTATACACTGTACGTGCTAGAATTAAACTTAGCTCTTCTACAAACTTTATCTGTACATCAGAGAATCGATTAAAACCTGCAAATTCAAGAACACCAAACACTTTTTCGTTAGTAATAAGCGGTACAATAAGAATACAGGTAGGTTTTTTATCACCTAAAATACCAGAAGTAATGGTCACATATTCATCTGGGATTTCAGTACGAATGATAGTGTCTTGTTCTATTGCAGCTTGCCCAACAAGTCCTTGAGCAAATTTAAATTCTGCTTGAAGATATTTTTTTCTATTATAGGCATAACTAGATTTTAAAGAAATAATTCCATGATCATCTTCTTGACTATCTTCTACTACATAAAAAGCTCCTTGAATGGCATCAATTTTACCGATGATAAACTTTATTACATCATCACCTAAATCTTCCAAATTGTTATGTATTCGAAGAATTTCCCCTATTTCGGCAACTCCTGTCACAATCCAATTACGTTCCGTATCACGTTTTTCAGCTTCCACAAGATTGTCACGCATAGTAATCAATGATAATCCCAGAGCATCATTTTCTCCCAAGGGTTTAAACTTTGCATCAAAATCTCCAGTACCAATTTGGTTGGCAAAGCTAGCGGTTCTTTTTAGTGCCTGTACTAAGTTGTTAACTGTCGATGCCATTTGACCAACTTCATCGTTTGATTTTAAATTGACTTCTTCAGGTAATATACCCTGACCTACTAAATCGAGTGTATTTTTTAATACTTGAATAGGAGCAACAAGTATTTTAGAAAATAAAATTGAAATAAATGAAGTGATTAAGGCTATGAATAATCCTGAAAACACAAATTTCCACAGTAATTCATCAATCTCAGCATAGATTTCACTTTGATCTATTTTAGTAACCAATCCCCAATTTAATTCTGGAATATTTCTCCATGCAGCTAGAATTGGAGTTCCTCTGTAGTCAAATTCTTTACCTGCATCATTATTTCCATCAATTGCCAATTGAATAGGAGTAGCATTTTCTATGTTATTCTCCCACTCTTTTGGACTAAGAATTTCATTATTATTAGTTTTTAGTGGGTTAAGAAATAGTATTCGTGTTTTACTTTGGTCTTGAGTTCCCAGAACTACCTCTCCTGATTTACCAAGGCCAGTAGAGTCTTGTAGAATATCGTATATAGAACTAATTTCAAATTTGATAAAGACTAGTCCAATAGTGACGTTGAAATTATCTTTGATTGGAGATCCATTTATTATATAGAACCCCCCTTTTTCTATAAAAGTGCTGCTATATACAAGGGTATCATTTGCTTCACTAATAAACTTCTTAGTTGGTGTAGCGTAAGTATTTCCTTCTTTAGTAATATCAGTAGCATATAAAGTTTGTCCATCAGGATCGGTAATGGCTATATTTTTGTAATCAAAAGCATTATTTACATCGTTGATATAAATTCTTAAATCATCTTCTGTAGAAGATGATAAGAAAAAACCCATAGCCCCTTCTTCTTCATTTAAGGTTGAGCCAAAAGGGTTAGTGGAGAAAGGGTTGTCAGTATTGTTTTTAGTTGTAACAGCATTTTTAACCAGTTCAGATGAAGCTATAAGGTGAGCATTTTTATTAATTTGAGTAATATATGATTTGATTTTGTCCACTCGCATATTTGCAAGAACATTCAGATTATCATCTTGTCTTCGTTCAATTGACTTTTTGCTAAGGTTGTAGGTTAAATAACTTATGGTAGCTACTGTAATAAGAACTATTGCAATTACTACAGATGTTATTTTTGTCCCTATTTTAATATTTTTAAACATAATTAAATTTAAATATGAGTTCAGTTCCCTGATTTTTTATTCTTCGCTGAAGATTCAGACTTTGTTGATTTCTCATCGTTAGACTTAGTGATTATCTTTTCTTTTCCTTTATTATCAGTCTTACTAGGTTCAGAAACTGATTTGAATAGAATATTAAAACTTTCTTTAATTAAGTCAATGTTTTCATTAGAGAATTTATTGAATGAGGCAAATTCAGCTACTGCCTGTATTGTCTTCCCTTTTAAAATCGGTAATATAAGTAAGTGTTTTGGAGAGGCATTTCCTAAGCCTGAAATGATATTGATGTAATTGTCGGGAATTTCATCAATAACTAAAGTCTCACCCTCTTTGGCAGCTTGTCCAATTAACCCTTCTCCAAATTCGAACTTAATAGTTTCACTTTCAGCAAAACTAAAAGCATAGCCAGTGTTAAATTCAACATACCGAACACCTTTAATTTCTACTGGGGTATAAATAGCACCTTGACCTAGTTCAAGCTTTTTGCAAATTAAATTTAAGATAATATTAAACTCTTCCTTTTTATCTTTTTTGTTTTTTAATGCATCTATAATAAAGCCCACATCTAACTTTGCTTTATTGTTGTCTGAGTTAGAAGATGAACTGTTTTTTGAATCTTCAGTATAGTTGTTGTCACTAGTGATATTGGTTATTCCGTTATTTATTGATTCAGATTTAAAACTGAATGCTAAAACAATTATCCCAGAAAGAATAACAGAGCCAACAGCAATGTACAATTGGAATAGTACAGGGCTTATTGATGCTATTTGGCTAGAATCCAAAACTTGTGAGCTAAGAATTAGATCATCTTGTAAGCTAAATAGCTTAAAAGTAGTGTATATTATACTGGTGATGAACAGTGTTGTGAATAAATAGTTAAGTTTTATATTTTTTTCGCTCATTCCTACTATTATTTATAATGCGAATTTAATTCATTTAAAAAAGATATAATTCCATCAACCCCTAAAATATAGTCAATTTCAGTAATATCTAAAGCTGCAGAAGGCATAGTGTCAATCATACACTCTTTGGGGTCTTGAACAATTGTAAGGCCTCCTTTATTTTTTATGTTTTTCATTCCTAATGCTCCATCTTTATTAGCTCCAGATAAAAGTATTCCAATTAGTTTTTCTTTATATACATAACCCGATGTTCCTAGGGTAATGTCTATTGAAGGCCGAGAATTATTCACCATCTCTTCTGTTGAAAGGCTAAAGTAATTACCGAGTTCTACTGACATATGATAGTTAGCTGGAGCTAAATATACTTTCCCTTTTTTTACATTTTCTTTATCATAAGGTTCACAAACAGTCATCACGCTTTTAAGCGATAGAGCCTCAACAAAGCCATTTCTTACATGTTTCAGTCTATGTAAGCATAATATTAGAGGCAATTTAAAATCAGGTGAAAGGTTGGATAAAATCTTGGTAATACCTTGGAAGCTACCTGCCGATCCACCGATAACTATTGCTTTATACTTATTGTTTAAATTATATTTGTTCATTTTAGGAAATCACCAATTTCGAGCAGTTCTTAGTCTTTATATTTTTTATAAACTTTCTCTTCATTATTTACTACAATAAACTTATTAGCGATATCACACCAAATTAATGACTCTTTAGAGCCTATTATTAAATATCCAAATTTGAATAAACTTTCATGAAATTTTTTCAACACATTGTTTTGCAATGTTTGATTAAAGTAAATCATTACATTTCTGCATAGAACAAGATCGAATTTATTAAAGACTTCGCCTTGCACTAAATCGTGTTCTCTGAAAGAAACATTTTCTACCAAAGAGGGATTCATAACTGCAATTCCTTTTTGTTCAGTATAGTATTCTTCAATTGATGAGTTGCCCTGAAATCGAACATAATTTTTTTTATTCAACTCCATATTTTTTAAAGAATATTTTCCAGATTTAGCCTTCTTAAGTATTTCTTTATCTAAATCGGTGGCAATTATTTGAGTGTTTTCTAGAACACCCATTTCTTTAAGCAAAATAGCCATTGAAAAAACTTCTTCCCCTGATGAGCAGCCAGCATGCCAAATTCTAATTTTATCATGATTCAGCATAATAGAAGGGATAATGTCATCTCTTAACACACGCCAAAACGAAGGATCGCGAAACATTTCAGTAACATTCACGGTTATTTCAACTAAAAACTCTTCAAAAAAAGCAGAGTCTTCAGAAATTCTCTTTAAAAGAGCATTTACATTATTTATTTTGTATAAATCTAGAATACGTTGAATTCTCCTTTTAAAGGAAGACATAGCATAATTTGTAAAGTCGTAGTTGTATTTGTTTTTTACAACCTCAGCAATCTTTTTTATGTCTGCAATTTCGATTTCCGCCATATTACTTATGATTGAATGTTAAAAGCCACCAACTTCACTAAAAATAGACACTATAAATATATCATATCTAAAGGATTATAAGGGCAAAAAATTAATATATTTATTATGATGTAATGTATTTCAGTAACAACATATAGTACATCCTAATTATAGGATAGCATGACCGTTTGTTTTGATCCTTTTATAGGAATAATTTTTAAATTAACCTCATTATCATCTAGAGTGGTATTAATACTAATTTCCACTACATTATCAATAGCTTCTTGAATAGAAGTAATTAATTTGTCATCTAAAATATCAGCAAGCATTATTTTATTAGTTTTAACTGTAAATTCATTACCGAACCTATTTTTAAATGTTTGATTTGCAAATACAATTTGCATTTTCTCAATAATGCTAATTCCTAATATATCTTCAATCGTGTTATAATGATTAATTTTATTACGTATTGCCTCTTCTGCAACCTGAAGTGAATCCAAATTTTGCTGTAGTTCTTCTTCTAGATCAGTTAAATGATTGTCAGTAGCCGAAGGGATTAAAGCTTGATTAATAGGTAGGGCGAAAAACATTATTTTATTATGCTCGTCACTCATTAATTTTGTAGGTATCATTACTACGTTCGATAATGTTTTGTTGATATAGTATATTCCCTGAATGGTATTTCCACTTTTTAAATCTCTCGACAAATTAGATATTGTACCTTCTGAATTATAAGGAGTAATGAGGTTTGATATATTCTTTCCGATAATATCGTCTAAGCTATCGAATTTTGAATAGTTCAAAAATTCAGCATTTGCATTTTCTACAATGTTTTCTATAGATAATTCTGCAGTTGCAAAAGAAGATTCTATAGCAGTAATGATTACCTGTGATTGACTATCCTCTTCACTTTTTCCTTCTTGAGTGTTAGAGAGGTTTTCTAAAATGTATTGACGCATTTCTTCTTCTTGTGATTTCATTTGTTCAGCTAACTTTTGCGATTCATCTAGAAGCTGCTGAGTTCTTTCGTTATTTCTAACATTAGAAATGGAAGAAGCAATCATTTCACCAAGTTGTTCAATAAACTCAATTTTATATTTATCTATTTCATTAAATGAAGCTAATTCTATAACCCCAAATGCTTCATCGTTTACAATTAGAGGAACTACTAATACCGCATGAGGGTCTAAACGACCAAGTCCAGATTTTAATCTCATATAACCTTCAGGTATTTCTACCAAGTAAGTAGTTTTTTGTTCCAAAAATGTCTGACCTACTATACCTTCACCGAGCATTATTTTATCCTTATGAAATTTTTCAACATCATATGCATAATAAGTGCTGAGATTTAAATAAGGAACTTCGTTTTCATCTTCATCAAGAATGTACATGCACCCCTGATTAGTATCAGAATATTCCACAAGTGATGACATTATAACACTGCTTAATTGTTTAAGGCTATCATTATTATTACGAATGATATTGGCGAATTTTGCGATCCCTTGTGTAGTCCAATTTCTTTTTTCATCGGCAGTAGAAATAACTTTAAGCTTTTCTCTCATAGAGGTAAGTGCATGAGCCAGACTACCCTCATTAACTTTTGACTCATCAATACCTTTAAATTGGCTATCAAGATTTCCATCTCCTATTTGATGAACAAACTCAGATGCATTTTGTAAATAGGATGTCATTCTATTGATTGAGGATGATATATCGCCTATTTCATCACTATTTTTATATTCAAATTGGTTGCTTAAATTTCCATTAGCTATTGTTTGAGCATGTTGACCAACCATTTTGAGTGGAATAACAACGCTCTTTCTTATCCAATAGAAGGAAAAGCTAAAAATGATTAAGTTGATAACTCCTAAGATAATAAAGGCAATATTGTAATTAGAGTAGCTATTTTGTAGTTGTATAAAAATACTATCAAGTATCTTTTGAATGGATTGATTAAGATTATGTAATGATTTAGAAACAGTTTGTACAGCTTCTTTCATTTCAACATTATTGACTAATATGGTTTTTTCAATTAAAACACTTTGATTGATAGAGTCATTTACCGGTATCAATTTTTCTTCAAAAAACGTAGAATCCATTTTCTGGGGAAGTTCTTGAATTAGGGCAAGATTAGTTAAGTTTGAGTCCCAACTTGTAATAGTTGTTTGTATATTTTTTGCTGCGTTTTTTGAAAGTGGCTTTACTTTTTTGTTTAGTAGAGAAACATTTCCTCCCATGGCTATAGCCAAAATATCGTTGCTAATTATATCTTCTTGATTTTTTATTTCCTCTTTTACATCGTAGATATTTCTTTTAAAAATAGTGTTACAGTTTTTGTTAAGTAATAATACATGATCTTGAAGCTTATGAACGGCACTTAGTTGTGACGAGAATTCATTAGTTTTATTTAGGAAAGAATGAAGTATTATTGCACTACATATAGCAGATACTAGGAATAAGAAGATAACAAAATAAATACGATCCCTAATGGAAATATTCTTCAAATTCAATTTCATAAAAAGTATTAGATTTCTAAATTTCAATTTAAAGCATAACATTAATACAACTACGCCTCAAAATCGAATCGAACTTTTAATCTACAAAAAAATGATTAATCAAGGATGATTTGCAACTTTATTTTAATGAGTTTTTGTCAAAGCTGAATGGTAGTAGCTCCATTATGGTAAAAACTTTCATCCAATTTCCATTACTTTGGAAAATCACCTCAATTTTTTCTTGTTGTTTTTGTTCTTGTTCTAACATTACTTGACGACAACCACCACATGGTGAAGCTGGTATATAATCAGTTGAATCTTTTTTGCGAGCAGTTATAGCAATTTTTTTAATTTTTTGATCAGAATAAGAGTTCATGACATGAAAAATTGCAACACGTTCGGCACAAAGACCAGACGGGTAAGCTGCATTTTCTTGATTTGACCCTTTAATAATTGTACCATTCCCTAATAGTAGAGCTGCCCCCACATGAAAATTAGAATATGGAGCGTAGGAATTGTTGGTAGCCATAAAAGCATTTTTTATTAATTCCTGCTCGTCATCAGGGATATCATTTATGCTATTATAAGTTATCTTGTTATTGTTCAATATTATCATGTGTAATTTTCAAAAAGATATCTAATATAGAGATTTACAAATAAACAGAAATAGGAAAGCGTGAAGAAAGTTTGTTTTATTACGAGATATACTGTTGAATTAATTTAATTTGAGATCCAATTCACATTGAAATGAAAGTAATATGACACAAAAAATATTAATTCTAGGAGCTGGTAGATCCGCATCATCACTTATTGATTATTTATTGAAAAATGCTGAAAAAGAAGACTGGTTGGTGACCGTAGCAGATTACTCATTGGCATTGGTAAATGAAAAAATTAATGGAAGAAATAATGGTGAAGCACTTAAAATTGATGTAAATAATGATCAAGAGAGAAAAAAAATAATAAGTAAAGCAGACATAGTGATTTCTATGCTTCCTGCTGATTTTCATATCCTAGTGGCAGAAACTTGCGTTGACTTTGGTGTCAATTTAGTAACAGCATCTTATGTGTCTCCAGAAATGAAAGCTCTTGATGAAAAAGCAAAAGAAAAGGGTGTTTTAATACTAAATGAGTGTGGATTAGACCCAGGTATTGATCATATGTCGGCAATGAAAGTGATTGATAAAATTAGAGAAGAGGGACATGAACTTACTTCATTTGAGTCTTTTACTGGTGGTTTACTAGCACCAAGCGATGAAGAAAACCCATGGGAGTATAAGTTTACATGGAATCCCAGAAATGTTGTGATGGCTGGTACGGGCTCAGTAAAGTTTATTCAGGAAGGAAAATATAAGTTTATCCCTTATCATCGTTTGTTCCGTAGAACTGAACAGGTGCATATACCTAAGTATGGGTATTTTGAAGGGTATGCTAATCGAGATTCACTTAAGTATTTGGATGTATATAATTTAAGAGGTATCAAAACATTATATAGAGGTACATTTAGACGTCCAGGCTTTTGTAAAGCATGGGATATATTTGTTCAGATAGGGGCAACAGATGATACCTACCTTATGGATGGAGTAGGGAATATGACGCATAGAGATTTCATTAACTCATTTCTTTCTTATAATCCACATGATTCTATAGAATTAAAACTTGCGCACTATCTTGGTTTAGATATTGACGGACAGGAAATGTATCGGTTGAAGTGGTTAGGCATTTTTGATGATGATCAAGTAGGTTTAAAAAAAGGAACACCAGCTCAAATCCTTGAACATATTTTAAAGAAAAAATGGACACTTAATAATGATGATCGTGATATGATTGTGATGTGGCATAAATTTGATTTTTTGGATAATGGAAGAAGCAGACAGATACAATCTACCATGATTGCAGTTGGAGAAGATGCAGTCCAAACAGGTATGTCTAAAACTGTAGGTTTACCAATGGGTATAGCAACAAAACTAATTCTGAAAGGAAATATCAGTTTAAAAGGCGTTCATATACCTATTAAGAAAGAAATTTATAACCCTATATTGGAAGAATTAAGTAAACTTGGAATAGAACTTAACGAAAAAGAGATTGAACAGAGTTAGAAAATATTGTCTAACTCTTCTATAATTCTTTTACCCCTTGCCTTATAACCTTTACTACCAAAAGGCAATTGAGTTTGAATTGCCATTTGCAATTCATTCTTTAATTCGGGTTGACGTTTAACAGCATTTAATAGTATTTGCATACAGTGTACTTTTACGGCTATTGGAGTTTGTGATGCTTCCAACCACAAAAAACATTGATGTACAATAGTTCCCAAATACTTTTCAGGAATGTTAATGCGAGTAAGAAGTCTTACAATTGCTCTAATGACAGAGTAATTGGATAGTGTAACCACCTTGTTTATTATCTTATGTAGATGAGATGGCTGACTAATGATAGTTGGGTATTTTTCAGTGACATTATCCAGTATCCAAGAAGCTCGAAAAGCTAATACTTGATTTTTATCAAAAGAATAGTCAATGAGGTGACTATATAAATCAGGGCTGTTATTGATTTGTTCTATTAAAAATTGTCTATGAGAACTTGATCGGTCTTTTAGTATTTCTTTTTTTAATAATATAGAATTCAATTTACTCTTCTAAAATCTCAATTTCAACTCTAACATTTCTATGAGCTTTTGAGTCATGTTTGTCGTAAATCATTTTCTTCCCTCCCCATCCAACACTTGAAACTCTATTTTCATCGATTCCTTGATTTATTAGCCAATGCTCTAGGGTATAAGCTCGAAATTCCGACAGTTTTTTAGCACTGGCTTGAATCTCTTGATGCGATTCTCCACTTAAAGAAAAGAAATTTTTATCACCTTCACTTAGGTGTAATACTTTACCATGTGAATTGCCATTGGTATGTCCATGAACTTTTATTTTCATGTTTGGATTAGATTGCATCATGCGAAGTAATTGACTCAATTGTGCTACCGATTCTTCTTTCATAATAGCAGCATCTTTGTAAAAATATACTTCCCACATTGTAATTACGTCACCTTTATTGAATCTAAGTAAGTTGAAATTCAACATAATGGTATCGCCAAGTACTTCCACGATGTCTCCAGCATCAGTTAAGGGCTCATCAAGGTCTATTGTATGATCTTCCCTTCTGTAATCAAAAATATTAGACATTATGGTAATTCTATTGGTAGCATTATTTGGTTTATTTATTACAACAGCATTGTGAGCATTAATGTCTTGAATGGTCTTGTTGCGTTCTGCATCTATAATCGAAAACCTACCAGAGACTTCTTTTAAGGAATTGGCATCAAATGAATTAATATAAATACGATAAGTACCAACTTCTAGTGGAGGAGCAGCTACACTTTCTACTTCATTTTTAACTTTAGAAGGTACTACTTCTGGTTGTTTTTTTGTTTCTTCAACAACTTTAACATCTTCAACAGTCCTAACTTCTTCTCTCGGAGGTGCAGTTGTAGCAACTTTATTAACAACTTCTTCTACTGGCTGGTTTATACTTGTATTGACTTTAGAAATTGTTTCTGTTTTTTTTGTGACAGTTGTAGACCATTGATCCGAAGGAATATGTGGACCTCTAAAGTTTCCTGCATATAGCCATGAGTCTTTAATAAAAGAGTAATCTTTTCGTAATTTAAATAATTTACTTTTTGTTTCTTCCCTATCTTTTGATTCAAAAGAGTAGACGTAGTATAAATTTCGGTAGGTGTTTTTTCGGTAAGTAGTATTTATATTTTTCTTTTCTAGATAAGCTTTATAAAGAGCGGCATTACGTTCCAAATTAAAAGCTCCTACAATAACATAGCATTTAGCATCGTAAGGAATGTTACTTTGAGAAAATGAATTGAATACTGGTAAAACAGATAATAAAAACAAGAACAATACAGTAAGTCTGTTATTGATTATTGCAATAGGAAGCAGCATGACTCATTATAATTTTATGTAGCAAAAAAATCTTAACTACGATAGTTGAAAAAAAGCACTTATTTACCTGAAAAACTGGCACTAATATACAAAAATGAATTAAATGGCACTACTTTTATACTAATTATAAGTGTTAAGCCATCTTTTTATAGAGCTTCTCCGCAATATTTACAGTGTTGAGCATCGTTATCATGACCTTCTTTACTGCATGATGAGCAAGCTTTAGTGTTGAGTTTTTCTTTTTGTTTTTGTAAGGCGATTTCAGAAGTTACAATTCCAGTTGGAACAGCTATAATGCCATACCCCAAAATCATTACAAGTGAGGCAATAGTTTGGCCGAGTACTGTGTTGGGGGCAATGTCGCCATAACCAACTGTTGTTAAAGTAACAATAGCCCAATAAATACTTCTTGGAATACTGGTGAATCCATTTTCACCTCCCTCAATCAAATACATCAGTGTACCCAAAATTGCTACTGAAATACTTACTACACCAATGAAAACAATAATTTTAGCTCTACTAGCTTTTAATGCTCTATTAAGCTGAGAAGCTTCTCCTAGAAATCGCATTAACTTAAAAATTCTAAAGACACGAAGCAACCTTAAACTCCTGATTACTAGTAAAGAATGAAAACCTACTGCAAATAGACTAAGGTAAGTTGGAATAATGGACAGTAAATCTACTAGTCCAAAAAAACTAAAAGCGTATTTAGTTGGCTTTTTAATTACTAATAAACGAGCGAAATATTCTAAAGTGAAAAGGATGGTAAAACTCCATTCTAAAATATTGAAGATATTGCCATAAGCAACTTTTAAATGGGCTACACTTTCAAGCATTACTACTACTACACTTAGTAGAATTGAAATTAAAAGAGTAACGTCAAATACCTTACCTAAAAAAGTATCGGCTTCAAAAATGATGATGTAAATATTATTTCGCCATTTTTTATCGCTTACAGGTTCTTCTGACATTGATATAAATTAATTAAAACCAGAATTATTATTAATTAAATGCTGTTATTCCATGCCAATCATAATAAATGATCCCCAATATATAGGTTCATGGAATTCGTTCCTTACTTCTTTTTTAGCATCAATAAATGATTGTCGCATTTGTCCTGTTTCCAGCCATTTTCTATAAAAGTTTATCATAAGTTTTTGAGTAGCATTATCATCAACTTTAAACATACTCATAATTAAAGTTTTTGCACCTGCAACAAGGAATGCTCGCTGTAGCCCATATACTCCTTCTCCTACTTCTAAATCTCCTAATCCTGTTTCACAAGCACTCAAAACAACTAATTCGGTATTATCAAGGTTGAGATTCATTGCCTCGTACGCAGTTAATATTCCACTTTCTGTATTGTAGTTAGATTTTGTTTTATCTAAAATATCGCCAGCTCCAGTAAGCAGTAACCCTGTTCGGAGAAGTGGGTTGTCATATACTTTGTTTTTATTGATATTAAGACTACTCTCTTGTTTTAGCATATCACCTGAACCTCTGAAGAAACCATGCGTAGCGATATGAAACACTTTTGGGTTGTCAATTAATTTAAGTTGGTCTTCTCTTGCACTTTCATTCATGTAATCTTGTGCGATCCAACCTTTTCGAAGTAATAAATTTTTTAATTCATCAATTTCTTTTTTTGTACCTGGTAAGGTAGCGATTTTATTGGTAGCACTTGCACTTAAATAAAAATCGGGATTTCCGAACATAAGTGCTCTATTATCGCTTATTCTAGATTTTTGTTCACTTTTATTGTAATAAATATCTCTTGTATTGCTCACCAAAACAATGTTCGAGTCATCCAATACATATTTACCACTTGAAGTAGGTATTGCTTCCAAATTTATTTGGTTATATACACCATCTGCTGACAAGTATATTGTAGCATAATTTCCAGCAATTTTTTTGATTGGCATCCAGTAGACTTCATTCGAATGTTTATCTTCTATTTTGTAAATAATACTATTTCTATACGACTTAAAATATCTCTGTTCTAAATTTTTTCCATTTGTAATTAGAGAAACACCAGGACGTGGTGTTTCTTTTTCATTTTTTAAATATAGTACTGCGTAAATAACAGAATCAGTAAATACATGATCAAAATGTCTGAATCTGATCATCTCAATAGCTACCTCATTTGGGCTTAATGATTCTCGAATATTTTCCCAAGTAATTAGAGAGTCATCAATTTTAAAAGCATCAGACTTTTCACTTAAATCTTTTTCTAATAATTCTACTTCATTAGCCAATTGTGAAGAATTAATACCATTTTCAACTAGTTGTTCTTCATTCATTGACAGTGCCTGTGTCAGCAGTTCTTTATTCGCTAGCCATTTATCATAGTTTTCAATTAGTTCTTTGTCACCACTTGCTAAAATATTATGACGAATTTTGATTGAAGTATTAAGCAATAATGCTTTTGTTGTAAGTGCATTGTTGTACACTTTTTCCATCAATTTTTTATCCTCAGTGGTATGGCTTAGTGCTATTGAGTTGAAAAACTCAAAATCATGTTTTATTGTATTCCAAAATTTAGTTTTCTCACGCTCACTAAGAGAAGGAAAATAATTTTTTATGAATAAGTTATAACTATCGATGGCCTCATTGATTGTGTTTTCTGCCTTTTTACTTTCCCCTTTCATGTAATATACTTTGCTAAGTTTTGATATTACTTTTACATAGTCAGGGTGTTGGATATTAAAAAATTTAGTGTAAAGCTGTTTTGCTTTTTCATAATACTCTTCGGCTCTAGCATAGTTATACTGATGGTAGTACAAATCTCCAGTAAGTAGGTATATTTCTGCAGCATTAATGTTATTGTGTTTTCCTATTTTTGATACCCATATTTTTTCAGCCAATTCTAATGAATTGAAAGCATCATCATACTTTTTTTGAGCAATAGCAACAGTAGCCAAGTCCTTAAGTCCCTCTGCATACATGGGGTTATTTCCTCCCAATTTTTGAGCTATTATTGACATTGATTCTCTCATAAGGCGCTCTGCCTTGTCATTAAAACCTCCTTGGTAAAATAAAATCAACCCTTGTTGTGATATAGATTTAGCAACTTCAACATGTTCTCTTCCAAATGCAGCTTCTTGAATAGGAATAGCTTTAGAAATATAATCATAAGCTTTATCGTAATCGCCTAGTGTGGTGGTTATTTCAGCTAGCAAGATATATGTAGAGGCAGTTTTAGTGGAATGTTCTCCAAAAATTGCTATCGCAATATTGTTAGCTCTTCGAGCTATTTTTTCTGCCTCTGTATAATCTCCATTTATCAATTTTAGTTTACCATAATCTATTAAAGGACGGATAATGTTTCTGGACTCCTTGCCGTATAGTTTTTCGTATGTACGTAGGATATTAGTTAGAATTTTATCAGTAGAAGAATATTTTCCTAGAGCAATGTCTAGTGAGGCAAGTTCTTCCTGAGAAGCTAGTTCATTATAGCCGACCTTAGAGTCTGCCTTTTTTAATAATTTTTGAGAAGTGTTAATAATATTTTCGGCTTCCTCGAAATCACCTTTTATGGCTTCGTATCTAGCTTTTGTTTCTAAAGATTTGATATAGTGGATTACATCTTTATCATCTTTTCTGTGGTCTTTTAGAATACTTATGGCATTTTCAATATATTTTTCAGCTTCCTCGTATTCGCCAATTTTAAGTTTTAAACTCGCAATTCTGTCTAACTCTATGCCATATGCGATATCTAGTTTTTCGTATTTCGCTTGAGCAGCAGTAAGTGCGCTATTAAGAATTTCAGAAGCTTTTTCATATTCATCGCTTTGCTCATAATAAATAGCCATATGGTTTAATATCTCAAAATAATCCACATGTTTAATGTCAATTTCTTTTTTGATAATTTCTTGAAAGCTAGTATCGTATATTTCTCCAGCTTCTTTGAACTTACCAGTGAAGTCAAGATAAAAATTTCCTAATTTGATTTTTGAAAGGTGGTACTCAGGGGATAAATCACCAAAAAGATTCCGTTTCACCTCTAGTAAGTCTAATAAGTATGACTCACCATGTTTATAGTTTTTATTAGTAATAGCTACTTTCACTAGAAAATCTAATACTTCAATTCTTTTTTTGTGATATTTTGGAATACCACTATGACTAGTGAGTAAACTACCTGCTTTTGCTTGTAGTTTTGAAGTTTTCTGTTTATCGAGTTTGGTATTGAATTCAATTGTGTTTAGGGTGATATAATGAATGCTCGACTTTTTAAAGTGTTTTTTAATTATCTTTTCATACTCATTACTTATGGTTCTGTATTTGCCATTTTCACCCCGATAAAGGTAGTTTTTCATGAGGCTCTCGTAAATATCAAAGGCAAGATAATGTGATGCTGCATACCCTTTTTTAATCAGTGAAAGTGATTTTTCAAAGCTAGCTTCTTTTACTGCATCTTTTAGGTCAAGAACACCGTTGGCTTCTAGCATTTTTCCCCATAGGTAGTTGTTTTCAATATATTTAATATGCTGGCTGCCTAAATTTTTTTTTATCCAAAATGAATTTTTAGCAAAAAGTGGATCAGCATTAAAAACATCTCCCTGTTTACCCATAGTTTCAGCTTTAAGGATCAACAGTGTAGCATAATCTCCTAATCTATCCTGAACTTCTTTTGGGTCTAGTTTTTTGGTTTTTAGTTTTCCAGAACTAGCGTCTACGTAAGTTTCTTTTGCGAATGCTCTTCCAGAAAAGTATTGATCAATTTCATTGATATAAGATAATGCTTTATTGTAAAAACCTTGTCCCGAATATATTTCAGCTGTTGTTAATTGGATTTTAGCACTTAAATTATCTTCGATTTTTCCACTTGATTCAAGAGTGTTTTTTGCATTGTAAACATAATTTTTGGCTGTTAGGTAGTTACCATAGATTGTATAAAGCTGAGCGGCATCTAACAATACTTTGGCATGTTCTACAGTGTTAGACCCAAATTTTATTGAGCTTTTGGCTACAGTTTCATTTATTCTAGAAGTAAAGTCTTCCAAAAACCCAGAGGCCAAACTATTTTTAGCCATTTGTAAATTGTATCGCATTATGTAGTCATGATCTACACCTAATGCTTTAGTAACTTTTTTATTAAATTTTGTTAGTGTCTTTATAGACTTGCGGTAATCGCCAACTTTATAGTAAGCATCTGCTTTGTCTAAGGTCTTATCCCACTTAGTTTGACCATAAGTAACAAAGAAAGTTGTCATCAGAAAAAAGCTTATGACAATTTTTGAAATGAAATTTTTCATTATACTAATTTTTCATCTGCTGTACGAATATAAATCTAACCATTACTAGGTTAAATTTCACTCATTCAGCAACTTAATTAGAACATCCTTTGCGGCCTTAGTAATAATAGTGCCAGGTCCAAATATTCCTGAAACACCTTTCTTATACAAAAAATCGTAGTCATTTGGAGGAATCACACCACCTACGATAACCATAATATCAGACCTTCCTAAATTATTAAGGTGCTCAATAAGTTCAGGAATCAATGTTTTGTGACCTGCTGCTAAGCTTGATGCACCAATAATATGAACATCGTTTTCTGTAGCTTGTTGAGCTACTTCTTTAGGTGTCTGAAAAAGAGGCCCTATATCAACATCAAAACCTAAATCAGCAAAACTAGTAGCAATTACTTTAGCTCCTCTGTCGTGACCATCTTGCCCCATTTTTGCTATTAAAATACGTGGTCTTCTTCCTTCTAACGCTGTAAATTGATCAGAAAGTTGTTTAGCTTCTCTAAAATTTTCATCCATTTTTATTTCACTTGAATAAACTCCAGAGATGGAGTGAGTAGTTGCTTTATGTCTTCCAAATACTTGTTCTATTGCCAAGGTTATCTCACCTAAAGACGCCCTTTTTCGAGCTGCATCAATAGCTAATTCCAATAAGTTTCCCTCTCCAGTTAACGCACTTGTAGTAAGAACAGACAAAGCTTGTTGTGTTTTTTTCTCATCCCTATCAAGTTTAAGCTGTTCTAATCGTTCTATTTGTTCTTTGCGAACAGTGTCATTATCAACTTCTAGTAACTCTATGTCAGTTTCTTCATCTATCTGGTATTTATTAATGCCCACTATGTAGTCTTGACCAGAATCTATCCGTGCTTGTTTTCTAGTTGCAGCCTCTTCTATTCTCATTTTAGGAACTCCTGATTCTATGGCTTTGGTCATACCTCCAAGTTCTTCAATTTCTTCAATAAGTTCCCAAGCTTTGTTTGCCAAATCATGTGTTAATTTTTCTACATAATAAGATCCTCCCCAAGGATCAACTACTTTGGTAATGTTTGTTTCATTTTGTAAAAATAATTGGGTATTTCTAGCAATACGTGCAGAATAATCTGTAGGTAAGGCAATAGCTTCGTCTAAGGCATTAGTATGAAGTGATTGGGTGTGTCCCAAAACTGCAGCTAACGCTTCAACACAAGTTCTGGTTACATTGTTATAGGGATCCTGTTGTGTTAAACTCCATCCCGAAGTTTGACAGTGAGTTCGAAGAGCTAACGATTTAGCATTCTTGGGATTAAACTGATTAACAATTTTAGCCCAAAGTAACCTGCCAGCTCTCATTTTTGCAATTTCCATAAAATGGTTCATCCCAATACCCCAAAAGAAAGATAAACGAGGGGCAAAAGAATCAATGTCCATACCTGTTTTTATACCCGTTCTTAAATATTCTAACCCATTTGCTAAAGTGTATGCTAGTTCAATATCGGCTGTTGCCCCTGCTTCTTGCATGTGATATCCACTAATACTAATACTATTGAATTTGGGCATGTTTTTCGAAGTATACTTAAATATATCCGAAATGATACGCATGGAGGAAGCAGGAGGGTATATATATGTGTTACGAACCATAAACTCTTTTAAAATATCATTTTGAATGGTTCCACTAAGTTGTTCAGGTTTTACCCCTTGCTCCTCAGCCGCAACTATATAAAATGCCATGATTGGAATTACTGCTCCATTCATAGTCATTGATACCGACATTTTATCTAAAGGAATCTGGTCGAAAAGAATTTTCATATCCAAAACAGAGTCTATAGCTACACCAGCTTTTCCAACATCGCCAATTACTCTATCGTGATCAGAATCGTACCCTCTATGTGTTGCTAGATCAAAAGCTACAGAAAGCCCTTTTTGTCCTGCTGCTAAATTTTTTCTGTAAAATGCATTAGAATCAGTGGCTGTAGAAAATCCAGCATATTGTCTGATTGTCCAGGGACGAGTAGCATACATGGTAGAATACGGACCTCTTAAATAAGGAGGTACGCCTGCTGAAAAATCAGTATGCTCTGTTTCAATTAATGACTCTTTTGAGTAAACAGGAGTGATTTCTATTTTTTCTGGTGATAACCAATTTTCAAAAATAATTTCAGAATTGTTTTTGCTTGGTACATTGATGTTATCCGTTATATTTTCTTGTTTTGAATATTGTGCCCATACTTTTTTGACAATTTTATTTACCAAATTACTGATGTAATAACTTCCTGCTACGGGATCAGCTACTTTTCCGAAATATGATTCTTCTTTAAGTATGCTAGAAATGTTTTGTGCTATACGATGTTGCATAGCACTAGTATTATCTTCGGGAATAATTTTGATAGCGTTTGCACCACCAAGAAGTGCTGACATAGCAGAAGTAGTGCCTTTAATCATATTTCCGTGTGGCGCGTATAATTCATTACAAAAAGCAGTACCATTGCAATGGATATGAATTTTTGAAAGTGCTAAATTGAATTGTCTACTCTGTGAAAATTTTCCTATGAGTAACCGTAGAGCCCTAATTTTAGCAATTTCAGCAAAATATTCAGCACCTATATTTAGAGTAAAAGAACAATTATTCATGATTTCATCAAACGAAATACCGTTCTTTTGTATTGCAGTTGTAATATCAGATAACTCTGATAACCCAGAAAATAATTGTTCTGTATAATTTGCGCCATCACATGAAATACTGATAACGTTTAATAGAGTAATATCACTTGTTATTTCAATTAGACTTGTAAGATCAGTAATGTTGTTTTGTGTTTGAATGACACCACGTATAGTGTCCAAATCATATTCCTTTGAATTTATATATTTAACATAATCATGTACTATGATTACTGGATTGCTTTTAATATTAAAAGAAACAAAGCAATAGTTTAAAAAAATATCCTTGAGTAAAACATCAAAATTGACATTGTGTTCATTAATAATGAAACAGATGCCATTTACTCCTTGTTTTAATGCTGAGAGAGCATTTTGGTTTGCTGATTTTTCATCAGTTACAACAATGTCAGTTTGGTTTTCCCAAAATCTAATTTCGCCTTCTGAGTCATTTTGATTGGCGAAGGAGTTTTCCAAAGGTTTTAGATAATCCAAACCTTCTAAATCCTCTTTTGTGTAAAAAGGAGAAACTACAATACCTTCTTGCAGTTCCCAACTATATTTTTCAATTACATGATTCCCATTAAGGTCTTGATTAGCCTTATTAATCCAGTCAGATTTATTAGATGGTTCAAATTCTTTGAAAAGCATTTTTATTTGCTTGTAATTGTAAATACAACTCTCCGATTTATGGCTCTTCCTTCATCTGTTTCATTAGTGGTTTCAGGTTGAGATTCACCATAACCCATGGCACTCACTCTTTCATTATATATACCATTTTCAAAAAGGTAATTCATTACTGATTCTGCCCGTTCTTGAGATAATCTTTGATTATATTCTTCTGAGCCTTTACTATCAGTGTGCCCACCAATTTCTATGGTTATCGTTTCATTATCCTCCATGAATTTAACCACTTTATTTAATTCTTTAAATGATTCTTCTTTTAATGTGGCTCTGTCAAAATCAAAATAAATATGTTCTAATCTTACGGTAGTACCAATCTCAATAGGTGTTAAATAAATGTCAGTATTGGCAAAAATAGGATCAGAAAGTGTTGAAATATCAATGCTATCGCTTGTGTTAATATATCCTTGGGCATTAACATCAAACACATATTTTCCTTTTTGTTCAATTTCTGCTTCAAAATATCCCTCATTAGTGTTTACTATTTCAGGTATAGAATTATTATTGAATCGATAACTTATTTCAGCGTCAATTTTTTCTTTTGTTTTTTTATCATACACTGTAACAGAAATAAAAGATTTCGCAGGAATTGGTTTAAGAGTAAAATCAAATATCATAGTGGTATCCTCTTCAAATGGAGGGATAGATATAGATTGATTTTTTGGTTCAAAACCATTTGACTCCATTGATACAATGTAATTTCCTTTTCTTTTAAGAAGTAAAATAAAGCTGCCATCATCACTTGTAGTTAAAGTAGTATCAATTCCTTTTTTTTCAGCTTTAAATTGTACCTGAGTAATTATTGTTTCATGAGTTTCTTCATCACTCACAACTGAAATAAGCTTTAATTCAGGATCTTTAGGCTTAAGAGTGAATATGTCTAAACTTCCTCCATCTATTTGCCTTCCTGATGAAGTAGTAAAAATATTACCCTCAGCATCAACTGAAAAATAGGCGTCAAATCCTTTTGTGTTTATGGGGGCTTTCATATTTATAGGTTTAGACCAATTCATCCATGTATCATCTAGCCTTTTTGTTTTGTAAATATCAGCCCCACCAATACCGATATCTTTTCTACTACTAGAATAGTACATTGTTTCATTATCTGGGGCTATAAATGGAGCGAATTCATCCCGACCTGTATTAATGGGTGATCCTAATTTTGCTGGTGATGACCAAGATCCATCACTTTGTAATTTGCTTATATACAAATCACTAATGGCACTGTTTTCTTTTTCACTAAAATATAGAATCATAACTTTTTTGTCACTATCCATGCTGGCTCCATAGAACCTGCCATTATTCATTTTTTTAAAATCATTTACCTTAATTTCTTCTATAGATGTCCACGAATCCCCTGATTTATGTGCAAATGAAAACCCTTTACTGTTTTTACTTTTTCCTCCCCGGATAAACAAGGTTTTACCATCTAAAAATATAGTAAACACCTGGTTTGAATGATGTCCGTTTAATGGTTTTGGTAGATGTACAGGATCGCCCCATTCACCTTTATTTATTCTTTCCGAAAACCATATATCTTGACTTCCATCTTTTCCATATGTGTTATCAGGATGATTAGTTACGAAAAAATATAATTTAGTTCCGTCAGAGGAAATAATAGGAGCTGCCTCATGGTAACCTGTATTTATTTTAGAACCTACACTAATCAGTTCTATAGGATTTTGTGCGAAAACACTAAAGGAAAAAATGATTAGGGTTAATGTATAGAAATACTTCATGAATATTATTTGTTGGTTTTATTCAGCTAAAATAGGATATATTATATGTTAATAAAAACCAGTGTTAATATGTATCTATTTTTGTATGTCATCGTTAGCAAATAAAACTATATTTTTTAGAATGAAGATTAGCCTATTTGTTTCACTAATATTTTTCATTGTCACATGCTTTCAACTTAAAGCACAAGAAGTTATGCAGCAAGAAATACAGATTGATGGTGTGATTATTAATAAAGAAGACAATAAACCTGTCCCATTTGTGCATGTTATAAATATTCGTAACAAAACTGGAACAGCAAGTAACTTGCAAGGAAGATTTTCAATAATAATAAAATATTCAGACACCCTTGTTTTCTCAGCTATTGGTTTTGATAAATATATTTTCAACCTAAGTGAACGGGTAGAAACTAAACAATTAGATATAACTATTGAGATGAACACAAATAGTTTTGAACTTGCTCCTGTTAGTGTATTTGCATATAAGGACGAAATGGCTTTTAAACAAGCAATATTAGACTTGGAAGTTAATAATGAAAATAATCAAGCACGAATACAACTACCAGGAGTACATTATGGAGTAAAGAGTGAAGTTAGCCCTTCTATTTTGAACCCTTTATCATATTTCTATTATAAGACTAGTAAAAGAGCGAAGGAAGAAAGAAAATATAAGTTGTTAGAAAAAGAATATGAAGGATGGAAGAATATAGCTGAAAAATATAATCCTATGATTGTTCAAGAAGTAACAGGGTTGCAAGAAGATATAGTTGAAGATTTTATGAATTTTTGCAAATTGGATAACAAATACATTGAAATTTCTACGCAATATGAGATTGTGATTGCCATTAATAATTGCTTAAAAGATTACAAAAAGCAATCTGAAAGTAATCAAAAGATAGAGAATTAAGGTTGTTGAATAAGTAGTAGTAACTGCTAAAAGTAATCCATAATGTGTTTTGTTAGATAGTAGTTTATTTTAAAGTAAACTGAAACCAAACAGGCAAATGATCTGAAATATCGTTTGCTTCATTTACAACTCTTCCATTTACAGGAGCGATTTTATCTTTATTATAAAATATGTAATCTATTTTAACGGAAGGATTTTGACTAGTAAATGTAAAATTTCCTTCCTCATTTATTAAATATTGTTCTTTAGGTATAGCGACCCCTAAGCTGGGTTCATTGAAAAAACCGAACATTGTTTTATCACCTTTATACTTTTTGTTGTTTACAAAAGGAGGAGTACTATTAAAGTCTCCTACAAGAAGTACTGGATAATCTTCAGCATAATGTCGATAAATTTCTAGCACTGTTTGCGCATGTTTTTCCCTCGTAGGTTGAACAAATGCTTCGAGATGAACATTGATAACTATAACAGGTGTTTTATTGAGCTGTATTAATACTATTTGAGCTAATCTATCAAGGTAAAATGCATTGTAATAAAATGGATTACTTTTTGGTTTTACTAAGGTTCGGATATGATTATTAGAGATAGGGTATTTACTTAATACTCCTTGTCCAGATAACATTTCTCCAAATTGCATTGAAGGAAGCCAAGAAGGAAAAGGAACATAATTTTTATCCCAGTTAATAGCTCTGGCTCCTTGGAAATAATTGGCATGGATAGCTAATTCTTCCATTTGATCAACATGAAATGAACGCGCAGAGTTAAAATCTATTTCCTGAAAGCCTATTAAATCTGCATTTAAAATTTTGAGTAACGTCTTGGCTTTAGTAAGATTATTTTCGAATAAGTCTTGATCAGGAATAAAGGGTAAATTATTTGTCATACCAGATAAATAGCCAATGTTGTATGTACAAATAGAAAAAGTATCCTTATTGACAACGGTATGAGAGTCATTGTAAGATAAAATGGAAGAATAGTCTTCTGGTGCTAAGTTTGCTGTGCTTCCCCAAATATAAAAAACAACAAAACCTGTAAACAACAAGATGAATATAATCCCTAAAATTTTTTTCATGAATAGAAAAATTTAAATATAGAATGAAGTAATCGAATCTTATATAGATGTAGATTAAATACTAAGGTATACTATTTTCGATAATTAAAATATTTCCAATATTTTTTACTGTAATAAAATTCGAAGCGGTTGTATTTGTTAAAGAAATTTTGAATCAAAAAACGCTCTACATTGTGCATTTCAATGTTATTAGAAAGTCAAATAAAATTGGATTTTTTTCTTCGTTTTTTTTTGACTAAAATTGTTACCCCTTTTAATTTTAGGGGATGTATCGGTTAATACTTCTTATTTAATATTTAATGCTTGTAGTTGATTGTGGTACGGTTTGGAACGATTGTCTTCGTGTAATTCAAGACAATGTAGCAGAACAAAGTTTTATAACTTGGTTCAAGCCAATTAAGCCGTATAAGCTTGAGGATAAAGTTCTCACTATACAAGTACCTAGTCAGTTTTTTTATGAATGGCTAGAAGAGCATTATGTTCATGTACTCAAAAGAGCTATAGATGCAGTAATGGGTCCTGGAGCTAAATTATCATATTCAGTGGTAGTTGATCAAGGGGGAAATTCAGGAGCTGCTCCATATACAATTAACCTCCCAAATAACCAAAACAGAAAACAGACTTCCAATAACTCTGGACCAAATTACAATAGTCCTTTTGAATTAAAGTCGGTAGATTCTGTTTTTCAATCATCACAACTGAATGATAACTACACTTTTGATTCATATATAGAAGGCGATTGTAATCGTTTAGCTCGTTCCGCAGGACAGGCAGTAGCTCAAAAGCCAGGCATAACATCTTTCAACCCTTTGATGTTGTATGGGGGAGTAGGCTTAGGAAAAACACACTTGGTACAAGCTATTGGAAACGAAATAAAAGAAAACCTTCCTGATAAATTTGTTCTTTATGTCTCTTCCGAGAAATTCACTAATCAGTTTATGGATGCAGTGAAGAATAATAAAATTCAGGAGTTTCAGAATTTTTATCTTCAGGTAGATATCTTAATAATTGATGATGTCCAATTTTTGTCTGGCAAAGAAAAGACACAAGAAATATTTTTTCATATTTTCAACCATTTGCATCAGGCTGGGAAGCAAATTGTAATGACTAGCGATTGTCCTCCAAGGGATTTAAAAGGGCTTCAAGAGCGACTTCTTTCTCGTTTTAAATGGGGGTTAACTGCCGATATTCAGCAGCCTGATTTGGAAACTAGGATTGCTATTATCCATAAAAAAATGGAGGAAGATGGCATTAATATTTCAGAAGATGTTATTGAATACTTGGCATATAGTGTAGACACAAATATCAGAGAACTTGAAGGAGTTATAATATCTTTGATTGCTCACTCTTCATTAAATAGAGCTGAAATTGACTTGGAGTTGGCTAAGCAGACTCTAAAAAATATTATAGAAGACATAGAAACGGAAGTAGGAGTAGACTATATTCAGAAAACTATTGCAGAATATTTTCATCTAAAAGTGGATGATCTTAAAGATAAAATTCGCAAAAAAGAAATTGTAATAGCACGTCAAACAGCGATGTACTTCTGTAAAGAATATACTAATCACTCATTAAAGTCCATTGGATATCATTTTGGAGGCCGTGATCATAGTACTGTGATTCATGCGGTACAGACCGTAAATGATATGATGGATACAGATGCTAATTATAAAAATTCGGTTGAAGAATTGAGAAATAAGCTTAAGATGAAAGCTATTTGATTTAAGGGGTTAAGCTATTACTCTACAGGATACCTTAAGTTGAGGGGATGATGTAGTTGAAAAAATGAGTATGAAGGAAAAAACAATAGAGGTGTTCATTTTAATTCTGTGAATGTCACATCTGAAAACTGTCACATGTGACATTATACTCATAAGTTTTGCTAATATTATTTAATTCTCTACTTACATTATTATCGACAATAATCTACTATTGTAGCTTTGCTATTAGGTCAAAATTTTCTACCCCACAAAAATATCTCTCTTATTTTAGGAAACCGAACCTTTACAGGTAAGAAACCCTAATGACCACATCAGAGAGTATTCTTCATAAGAATGTTGAGTAAAAAATACCCAATTTAGGGTATTGTGCCTTCCTCTTGGTGTTCATAAACTTGTGATGTTATTAAGCCGACAGAAATACTGTCATCAATAAAGTTGTATATGTCAAACATTTAATAGTAAATAATAGTTATTGTGAAAATATATGTTATTATAATATTATTACTTATAATTAATCACACCTTCGCTCAGAACAATTCAACAGTATACATATATAAACCTAAAGGAAGTGGAGTTGGACAAGCATCAATTACAATAAATGGTAAATATGTAGCAAGGTTAAAATCTGGTCAAAAAGTTACTTGTGAATTATTTTCAGAAGGTAATTATCTGTTTGGTCTTACAGATACAGGAAAGAATAAAAATGGAATGGTTAAAGGATTAAGTATCCAAATTTCATTAGGGTATACATATTACATTAAACTTTACACTAATGATAATTATGAAATGCTTTTAATAAAAGAGAATAAATATGAAGGAGAAAGAATTATTAATGACAACTCATTATTTAGTAATAAAATGTCTGATTTCTTTTATAAGGAAGATTTGACAACTCCATTTTTTGATAATGAATTTCGATCAAGTTCGTTAAACACACCTGTTGAGAATAAAGTTGAAAAACCAGTTGACAGTAGTCTGTCACTTAATATTATCCAGCCAAATGTAATAGAAAATGGAGAGGTATATCATACAAAAGATGATAAAACCATAATTAAAGGGAAAGTGTCGAATCCATTATTGGTACAAAGTTTAACTATTAATGGTCAAGTGGTGGAGTTAAATTCAGAAGGTTATTTTAATGAAGAAGTAAGGTTGATTAAATATTTTGATAATATTATTTCTATTGTAGCATTTACGAATGATAACTCATTTTTGAAGAAGGATTATATAATCCATCGTCAATTGCAAGGGGATAATGATAAGTATAATGGAAGATTAGGTAAGGATTATGCATTAATTATAGCGACAAGCGAATATAATGAACATAATAACCTTGTTAACCCTTTATTTGACGCTAGACGGATAGGATCTGATTTGACTGACTTATTTGGTTTCCAAGTAGATCTATTAAAAAACCCTACTCAAAATCAATTATACCTAAAGATAAAGGAGTATTCTAAACGTGAATTTTCCGATGATGATCAACTACTCATATTTCTTGCTGGACATGGAGAGTTTGATAACACATTTAAAGAAGGTTATATAGTATGTAAAGACTCTCGAAAAAATGATGAGGCCAAGAGTTCGTTGGTTTCGCACTCTAACTTGAGAACAATTATTAATAATATTCCATGTAAACACATACTTCTGGTTATGGATGTTTGTTTCGGAGGTACATTCGACCCTTCGATAGCCCATAGAGGTGGAGACATTTATGAAAGAACAGATAACAATACGTTTATTAAAAGAAAAATGCAATATAAAACCCGGGTGTATTTAACTTCTGGGGGTAATGAATACGTTCCTGATGGTAGACCTGGTCATCACTCGCCATTTGCACATAACTTTATTGAAGCACTAAATAGTGGTGGAGGTAAAGATGGAATATTAACCTTGTCAGAGATTATGAGTTATGTAGAGAAAACTGTTCCTGAGCCAAGAGTAGGAGGCTTTGGAGACAATCAGCCTGGCAGCGATTTTTTATTTATAATAAACGAATAAATTTTATCATTAATTATAAAACCATATGACTATGAAAAAACAGTTTGTACTATTTATTATAATAATTATTTTATTGCCTTCTTGCAATACTGTATTTAAGGCTCCTCCTTTTACTGATGTGCAAAAATTACTTATGTTGAAATCCGGTATGAGCATCGATAAAGTAAAAAGTGTATTGGGGATTGATCCTTATGATGTGTATCACATTAATGAGGAGAGTAGTATTTTGTTGTCATTCTCTTATCGTTTGAAAGAAAGGAGATATAAGATAAAAACTTTTAATCAAGATGAAATATTGAGAAAAACAACTGATGAAGAATCTCAAACAAAAGGCAATATAGCGTATAAGAAAAAGGATCCAAAAACGGCATATTTATTATTCAAAGATAATTCATTAGTGTCAATGATTACAACGGAAGGGAACAGGAAAAGTGAAACGCTTATGATTCAATCTAATAATATTGTAAAAATTGATAAGGAGAATATTACTGATATAGATTTCGAAGAGGTTGAAGAAGTTGAGCTACGCTCAGATAAAAAAACGATTAAATTATTTAGAAAGAAAAATTAAATATTGAGTTATGAAAAATTTATTTTTTTGTGTGATTATTATTTTGACTACATCTGCTGTACAAGCTCAATACAGATATCTAGATTATGGTATTAGAGGTAATGTTGGGCTTTCTTCTTTGGAAGGCAGTTCTAAACTAGGAGTTTCTTTGGGAGCAGGGTTGTTTGTGAATGTTGATATTTTTGATCGAGTAGGTTTGGGAGTTGATATATTACCAGGTTTAAAGACTGGCAAGTATGAAGAAATAGCTGGGGCAACGACTACAACTCATAAGTACTCGTTTTTTGTAATGGATATTGTTCACTATGTGTATTTTCCTTTTTCGGAACATATTAGTTTTGAAATTGGTAAAAACTTGACGTCTTTACATTTAAGTGAAAAATATATAATAGATGGAAAAAAGCAGGAAGGATTTTCGACAACAGATGCTTTAGGAGGAATGCTAGTAGGTCTTAAAATACAACTTAGTAGTTCTTCTGAAATAGGTGTTCGATATATTTCATCTAAAATTACAGATGGAGTATATCTAAATGGAGGAAGTTCAGGGGTTGTTAGTTTTACTTATGCGCAAGACATTAACTGGTAAAGCTAAGTGTTTGAAATATTGACGAATTTTGCTTTGATTTAACATCCTAAAAAGGATTATATTTGCCTAATAAATAAAGATGAAGTATTTAATGCTTCATCTTTATTTATTAATATTCTCAAATTTTTGAACACATTCTATTTTTCGTTTTAGATCATCAGGACTATTGTATTCTTGATGATAAAAATTGTGTACCCCCACCATAAAAGCAATGATTAGGCTCCAAGTTATATTTTTTATACGTTGAAACATTTTCATTCTATATTGTTTACCTCAGATAAAATGAAAAATTCTCATACCTACCTCGAGAATTTATACCTTCTATCAGTACTCGTCCTCTAATTTTTTCAAGGATTTCCGTTAATTTTTCAGGACTTTTAATGGTGTTTCTATTCACTCGAAGAATAATGAAATCTTCAGCAATACCTACTTCGTTAATCAAACCCCTTGTAATGTTAAAAACACGAATTCCTTGTTCAATACCATATTCATCTAATTCTACTTTAGAAAGAGCTTCAAAGTCAGCTCCCAAAAGTTTTGATGTAAAAATTTCGCGCTTTAATATTCCTGTTGTCCCTTCTCTATTTGTAAGTATTATTTCTGTTGTTAGTTCTTTGTTATCTCTTAAGTATCCAACGGTTAACTTATCTCCTGGAGAGAAATAACCAATTATTTCATCGAATTGCCCTTTACTATTTATTACTTCTCCATTTAATCTATTAATAATATCACCTTCCAATAGACCAATTTTGGAAGCTGCGCCATCTTTTTGTAAATAACTTAACAGAACTCCTTTAGTGTTTGTTAAATCTATGTTTAAATCAAATCGTTTTACCATATCAGCATTTAGGTCAACTACATCGCCTCCAAAAAATGCTTTTTGAACTTCGCCATAATCTATTAAATCGTGTACTACTTTGGTTACTAAATCGACAGGAACAGCAAATCCATAACCAGCATACGAACCTGTTTTAGAAAGAATGGCAGTATTAATACCTACTAACTCTCCATTTTTGTTTACTAGAGCACCACCACTATTCCCAGGGTTAATTGCTGCATCAGTTTGTATAAACGATTCGATTGGAAATTTACCTTGTAGTATATTAATATCTCGACCTTTCGCACTTACTATACCAGCAGTTACTGTGGAAGTAAGGTTAAATGGATTACCCACGGCAATTACCCATTCTCCTACTTTTAGGGCTTTAGAACTGCCAATGGTAATGGCAGGAAGTTTAACATCGTCTATCTTTAATACAGCTAAATCTGTAGAAGGATCAGTGCCAATAATTTGAGCATTATATGTTTTTTTATTATGGATTACTTCTACTTTTTCTGCATCCTCAACTACATGGTTATTTGTAACAATAAATCCATCACTACTAAATATTACACCAGATCCACTACTTACTTGCTGTTGAGACCCTGATTGTCCACCAAGAAATAAATCCATCCAGCTAGTTGCATATCTTCGTTCCGAAATGTTTTTTATATAAACAACGCTATTGGTACTACTTTTTGAAGCTTCCACAAAGTCTTCAGCAGTGTATATATTGTTTATAGTCTCATGACTTTTAGGTGTGTTTTCGATATGATTATCTTTATTACTTATTTCAAGCGTTTGGATTGGTGCTGACAGAAATTCAGGAGAGAAAACAAAACTGAAATAGGTGTATGCACCTAATAACCCAGCTACAAAACTTATTACGATAATTCCAAGTGTCCTTTTCATGTTGTTATTGAACAAATAAATGTGTGATAACTTATTTATATATTTTTAATAGCAAATATTATGCAATAATGATAACGTGACAAATTTGCAGTTTGTTGTGCAAACATACACATGCATTTGTGCACTGTCGAAAAAGAGTTAAATTTGCGATTCGTTAATAGACACCTATTGAAGACTATCATAAAATAGCAATTGGGAGAACTGCGAGTTTTTATCTTATTAAATAATATTTGACTGAAGAAAAAAAGCATATAGCCATTCTTGGTTCAACAGGATCAATAGGTACTCAGGCACTTGAAGTAGTTGATATAAATCCAGATAGATTTGTAGTAGAAGTACTATCAGCACAAAATAATGCTGACCTTTTAATTGAACAAGCTGCAAAGTACACTCCTAATACTGTAGTAATAGGCAATGAGGCGTTGTATAACAAAGTATTTAATGCTCTTGATCCATTAGATATTAAGGTATATAGTGGTGAAAATGCTCTTGCATCTGTTGTGCAGATGGAATCCTTGGATATTGTATTAACTGCTTTAGTGGGGTATGCAGGGCTAACACCAACGATAAAGGCTATTGAAGCAGGAAAACATATTGCACTGGCGAATAAAGAAACTTTGGTAGTGGCTGGTGAGTTAATCACAAAATTGGCACAGGAAAAAGGGGTGAATATCTATCCTGTTGATTCAGAACATTCTGCCATTTTTCAATGTTTAGTTGGGGAATTTCATAATCCAATAGAGAAAATTATACTTACAGCATCAGGAGGGCCGTTTAGAGGGAAAGATAAAAAATATTTAGAAGGTGTTACCAAAGCACAAGCATTAAAGCATCCCAATTGGGATATGGGAGCTAAAATTACAATTGATTCAGCTACTTTAATGAACAAAGGGCTTGAGGTAATAGAGGCGAAATGGTTATTTGGAGTAGATTTTAATCAGATTGATGTGGTAGTTCATCCTCAATCCATTATACATAGTATGGTGCAATTTGAAGATGGATCAATAAAAGCGCAACTTGGTTTGCCAGATATGCGTTTACCCATCCAGTTTGCATTAGGATTTCCAGAGCGACTTAAAAATGATTTCACAAGGTTCAATTTTGTTGATTATCCAAATTTAACCTTTGAGCAACCCGATAAAGATACTTTCCGTAATTTAGCACTTGCTTTTGAGGCAATGCAAAAAGGAGGAAATGCACCTTGTGTGCTTAATGCAGCAAATGAAGTGGCAGTTGCTGAATTTTTAAAAGATAAAATTAGTTTTTTAGATATACCACGTATAGTAGAAGAATGTTTAAATAATACCGATATAATTAAAAATCCTTTGTTGGAAGATTATATCCACACAGATAGAGAAACAAGAATTAAAGCTTTAGAATTAGTGAATTAATGGACGGATTAGTAATGACAGCTCAGATTTTATTGAGCTTAACAATTTTAGTAGGACTGCACGAACTAGGACACTTGGTAGCAGCCAAATTTTTTGGAATGAGAGTGGAAGAATTTTCAATAGGTTTTCCTCCCAAAGTATTTAAGTTTAAATGGAAAGATACTGAGTATGCATTAAGTGCAATTCCATTAGGAGGTTATGTGAAAATATCAGGAATGATAGATGAGTCAATGGATATTGATGCAATGAAGGAAGAGCCTAAGGAATGGGAATTTCGTTCGAAACCAGCTTGGCAACGTTTAATTGTAATGCTAGGAGGAATTATTGTAAATGTTATCCTAGGCGTTTTAATTTTTATAAGTCTCACTTACTTTGTAGGGGAAGAATATTTGCCAAAAGATGAAGTAAATAGAGTAGGAGGTATTGAAGCACTTGAAATAGGTGAGAAGATTGGTCTGAGAGATGGAGATAAAATAGTAAAAATTAATGGCCAAGATTTTGAAAGTATCAATGATATATTGAATCCAGATTATTTATTGGTTGACAATGCTTATTATACTGTGTTGAGAAATGGTAACACAGTAGATGTAAATATTCCTGACAATTTCATGGAGTATTTGAGTGACAAGAAAAATGCAGATAAAATATTTAGAATAAGATACTCCCCAGAAATAGGTACAGTAGTTGAGGGTGGTCTTGCAGAAAGAGCAGGAATAAAAGTTGGTGACATAATAACAGCTGTTAATAACACGAAAATCAACTCATTTGATGTTTTTGCTAAAGAAGTGAAAAGCATTACTACTGATAGTATTACAATTAGATTACTTCGAGGGGAAGAAGAGTTAACCTTTACAGAATACTTTAAAAATGATACAATTATAGGTGTTGGCGCATTAGCTCCTCCACAAATAGCTTATCTTAATTATGGTTTTGGCGAATCAATAGGAGTAGGTACTAAAAAGGCTTTTGGA
>Ga0224506_10000323_pt1 | contig 43975 bp, 42 predicted proteins | sample SF_Jan12_sed_USG_2_FD_169108 | JGI IMG/M metagenome (GOLD analysis project Ga0224506, IMG submission 169108) | Sediment microbial communities from San Francisco Bay, California, United States - SF_Jan12_sed_USGS_8_1 | ecosystem: Environmental > Aquatic > Marine > Sediment | place: USA... | reverse complement strand
TCTTTGAAAAAATCTTTCATTGTCAGCTCGAATTGTGTCCAATTGGCGGCAAGACAATAGTGGCCGCATAAGCCTTCATTCTATGTGAAAAGCCTATAGAAATGGCCTAGTCGTTTATGGAATACTCCTCCTTCTAGCAATCCATTTCTAGGGGTGCCCAGGTGGCATACTCGAAATCTCATCGTGCCCCATTTGGAGCGTCCATCTTCCTCAACGGTATCTCAAGCCAATTCGACATGTGAGTATCGATACATCCAGGTCTATTTTTGGTGAACAAGACCCCGCGTTACGTAAGACTTCACAAGAAGAAACCACCGTCCCTCATCGATTTGGTCTAAAGGAGTCGCCTATGTTCGGTTTCATGCCAAGCGAAACAGAGTTTTTTGATTTATTTGAACGGGCCTCTGAAAATGTGGTGGAAGCGGGGCAATGTCTCAAAAATTTGATGAATAATTTTGAGGATTCTGAAAAACAAATCCAACATATCAAAGATTTGGAACATAAAGGGGATGGGCTAACCCATGACCTTATTTTGAAGCTGAACAAAACGTTTATTACTCCATTGGACCGTGAGGATATTCATGCCCTGGCCAGTTCGTTAGATGATATTCTTGATGAAATCGATGCCGTGGCGATCTTGTTCCGGGTGTTTAAAATTGATCGTCCGACTCCTACTGCCTGCACGCTTGCTGAAATTCTTCATGAAGCGGCAAAGGAGGTTGGGAAGGGTATTCGCATGCTTCTGGAAAAAAACTGGGACATCAAAGATTGTGCGATTCGGGTGAATAGTCTAGAAAATAAAGCTGATGAGGTGAGCAGGGAAGCCATCTCCAGATTGTTTGAAGAAGAGCCTGATGCCAAGAAGGTGATGAAATGGAAAGAAATTTACGAAAATTTTGAGATGGGAACCGATTGTTGTGAGGATGCGGTTAATGTTCTTGAACGAATCGCTCTGAAGCATGGGTAAGACGTGATAGCCCTCCCACCTTTGATAAACCTCTGTGACTCTCCGTTGTCCCCATCCGGTGTAACGATCCGTGGTTGATTTCAGCATCCTATTATTTTTGGTGATTGGACTTGCTCTGCTGTTTGATTTTTCAAACGGCTGGCATGATAGCGCCAACGCCGTTGCCACCGTGATTTCAACCCGTGTGCTGAGTCCCATCACGGCCGTCCTGTTTGCAGGAGCCCTGAATGTCGCCGGGGCCTTTATGTCGACGGCCGTCGCCAAAATGGTGGGCAAAGGGATTATTGATCCCGGTGCTGTCAATGATGTGGTGATTGTGGCGGCCTTAGGGGGGGCGATCATTTGGAATTTCATCACCCTCCAAATGGGTTTGCCTTCAAGTTCGTCTCATGCGTTGATCGGAGGCATGGTGGGTGCGGGCTTCATTCATGGCGGGGTGGAAGTGTTACAGGTTGCGGGGTTGGTGAAGGTGTTGCAGGCGATGGTGTTCTCACCATTTTTTGGGTTTTTAATCGCATTTATCCTCATGGTGGTGTTGAGCTGGGTATTTTTCCGAACTCAGCGCGGGGTCGCCATGGTTTTGTTCCGTCGACTGCAATTGGTGTCGGCAGGGTTTATGGCGCTTAGCCATGGCGCGAATGATGCGCAAAAGGCCATGGGGATTATTACCTTGGCCTTACTGTCAGCTGGACATATTCCGTCGGCAGAGGTGCCGCAATGGGTCATCATTTCGTGTGCGCTGGCGATGGGTTTGGGGACGGCGCTTGGCGGGTGGAAAATCATTCGAACCTTAGGGATGGGCATCGCCAAGCTGGAGCCGGTTCATGGATTTGCGGCTGAAACGGGCGCGGGTGTCGTGCTGATGGTTACTGCTCATATTGGACTTCCTGTCAGTACGACTCATACCATCACGTCCGCCGTCATGGGCGTGGGTGCAGTGAATCGTCTTTCTGCGGTTCGTTGGGGTGTGACTCGTCGAATTGTGTATGCATGGATCTGTACGCTTCCCGGAGCAGCGCTTCTCGCCATTGGGCTCTACCTCGTGTTGTCTGCCATTTTATAGTTCCTTCCGATTTTCTTAGATTACTTCTGATTGTCGTCAAACATTTCTCGTCAACAATCGATCACTCAAAAGAGGGGTAGTGTCTTCGTGTATTTTTCCATAGCCTGGATGTCTTGGTTCGCCAAGAATCATTTCTCCCTTTTCAACTTGTCTGAATTACATAGGAGGAAGCTATGGAAGACGCGAGATCATTGACGAGACTCAGTCCAGTCACTGCAGTTTTGGAAGAGGAAGGGTATCAAATGTATTTGGGGCAGGGGTGTCGGTTGACAGGTGTACTCAAAGTTCAGGGCATGATGCGCATTGACGGCTTTGTTGAAGGGGAAGTGTTTGGCAGCGATTTAATTCAGGTGGGCAAAGAAGGCACCATTGAAGCGATGGTGAGGGCGAAACATATTGTGGCGCAAGGGCCACTTCGTGGGGATATCGCGGCACAAGAAAAAGTTGAATTGTTAGCGCCAGCTAAGGTTGAAGGAAGTATTGATTCTCCGGTGTTTTTGCTTGAAGCCGGGGTCCTGGTCAATGGCACCTTAAAAATGGCACCCGCGAATCCCAGTCTCCAATAATTTCCAAGAAATCTATTCCCCCCAATTTTTAACCCTTGCGCAGAGGCCGAAGCTGCGCAGGGGGTATCCACCATTCCAGAACTCCTTTCCCTACCATCCTGTTCTTGTGAAAACCGATCAGCGCACTGCCGGCGTTTTTGAATGAAAGGCTCGGAGAGTGATGCACATAGAGCATCAGTCCGGCTGTTTGCCCCAAGTGTGGTTCATGGCCCACACGCATCACGACGGCTTCAGAAGGGAAGGCGGCAGGGATGGGGAAGAGGAGCATCGGTGATTGGTCGTACACCAGTTCTGGGGTTATCTCAATTTCAGGTCGAATCGACAAAATTTCTTTGGCAATGGCCGCCGTTTGTTGGGTGCGGGTCAAGGGACTACAGAGGAGGTGTGTGGGCTCCACTCCAATTCGCTTGAGCCCTTCGACGGCTTCTTCGGTTTTGGTGACGCCTTCTTCGGTTAAGGGGCGGGAATATTCATCCCCTTGCCAGGCGTTTGGCGATTCAGCAATTCCATGTCTAAAGAAGAGGCACTGCATAATGAGATCACGCCAAAGTTAGACAGCACAGAGATGGAGGCATTGTACCTATCTATTCTATTTTGAGAAAGAGAAAATTCTTCTGGGAAGATGCTGTTGGTGAAACGGGACAACAATCGAGGATGATGAGCCGTGCCTGGTCGGAAGGAAAGGAATGCCCCATCGGAGAAGGCAGTTGAGCTCTATACCAGGGTGGGTAGAATGCCATATGATGCGGCATATCCATTAGGGAGGTCATAGCTATGAAGCAAGTGGGCAGGCAATCCTGGCAGATATGCTTGGTAGTTCTTTGTGGTGGTTTTTTTACAGGAGCTGTTGCTCTAGCTGCGACGCCCTCTTCCATGCCTACTTCCTTGACCTTGTCTCAGGCCATTGATTATGCCTTAACGCATTATCCATCCATAAGGGAATCGCTTGCCAAACAACAGGAAGCGCAATCGGGTGTCGGTCTTGCGGAGACTACCTATCTTCCTCGAGTGGAAATCGGAATCCAAGGAAGCCGATCCACCTTTAACAATGTCTCGGGGATGTTTTTCCCGAATTCTTTTTTTCAGCCTATCTCAGGTCCGGATCTAGGACGAAATTCCTACAGTAGTAGCTGGGGTAGTGCGGCAGGTATTCTGTTGGCCTGGGAACCCTTTGACTTTGGGTTGCGATCAGCCCAGGTGAGTACGGCTCAAGCCATGGAGCGTTCTTCTCAAGCTTTTATTACACTTACCCAACTCGAAGTGGCCTTGGCTGTGGGTGATGCGTATATCAATGTGATCATGGCAGAGGAATCCCGCCAGGCCTTGCAAGCTAATGTTGAACGTCGACTGATCTTTGCCAAGACGGTAGATGTGTTGGTGCGCAATCAACTGCGGCCTGGGGTTGACGGATCGCGGGCTCAAGCTGAAACGGCCTTTGCACGAACTCAATTATTGGAAGCCAAGCAGGTTGAGTTCTCCCAAAGGGCCACATTGGCGCAGGTGCTTGGGAAGGCCGGCGACCAGATTGTGATCGCAGATCCCGTGTTGGATACTCCCTTTCAAGGGGCGCTACCCGATCAGGAAGATCCTGCTCAACATCCCTTGGCCTTAGTACAAAAAGCTGCAGCCGATATTCCCAAAAAACGAGAAGAGGCTCTCGCGAAGGCCTGGACGCCAAAATTCAATCTGCAAAGTTCTTTCTTTGGCCGTGGCAGCGGATGGGATAACCGGGGAAATCGAGATGGCGGTGGAGACGGGTTATTGCCCGATGTGCCGAACTGGGCGGTTGGGTTGACCGCGACTTTTTCTTTGCTGGACTTCTCATCGATTCGTGCGCAACAACATCAGGAGCATTTCCGGAATGTGGCCGAACTGGCTCGCTATGACCGGGTCATCCAAGAGTTGACCGCGCAGCAGGTGAAAGCGCGATCGGGTTTGGAGAGTGCCCAGCGCATTGCCGAAAATACCCCCGTTCAATTACAAGCCGCACGTCTGACGGAATCCCAAGCGAAAGCCCAATTTAAAGCCGGTCTCGCCACGGTCGTGGATGTGGCTGAGGCGCAGCGGCTCGTGGTTCAGGCAGAGGTGGATGATGCACGGGCGCGTCTTGGAGTATGGAAAGCTTTGTTGGCCCTCTCGGGCGTACAGGGTGAGCTTTCACAATTCTTACAGCTTGTTCGTCCTGCTCCTCGTTCCACGGACATCAAATGACGCTCCTCCTCTTTGCCCTTCGCCGGCCCGTGACCATTATGGTTTTGGTGTTAGCCATCGTCTTATTTTCCTATTTGGCGATCAAACGAATGGCTATTGATATCTTCCCGAATTTGGGGCTACCTGCCATTTATGTAGCCCAACCCTATGGAGGCATGGATCCGGCTCAAATGGAAGCGCATCTCGTTTCCTTCTACGAATATCACTTTCTCTATCTCACCGGCATCGAACATGTGGAATCAAAATCCATACAAGGCGCGGCGTTGATGAAATTGTTTTTTCATCCGGACACGGATATGGATCAGGCGTTGGCACAGACCGTCGCCTATGTGAATCGATCACGGGCTTTTATGCCTCCCGGAACGGTCCCCCCATTCATTTCCAGATTTGATGCCGGAAGTGTGCCGGTGGGGTATTTGGTGTTTCAAAGCGATTCGCGGAATTTGAAAGAGATTCAAGATTTGGCCTTATTTAGAGTGCGCCCGATGTTTTCCGCAGTCCCAGGAGTGTCTGCGCCTCCGCCATTTGGAGGAACGGCCAGAACCATCGTGGTTAAAGTGAACTCCGAACGGTTGCGAGCATTTGGCATGTCCCCCGAAGAAGTGGTGCAGGCTGTGCGAACGGGCAATATGCTGATGCCGTCCGGAAATGTTCGCATAGGAGATTTAGCGTATTTAACCCCGATTAATTCTGTCGTTGGAAATATCGAAGAATTGGAGCGGTTACCTATTCGCCTGGGATCGGGGCCCACCGTCTATCTGCAGGATGTCGGAACTGTGGAAGATGGTCAGGACATTGTCACCAGTTATGCGATGGTGAACGGCCGACGCACCGTCTACATTCCGGTGACGAAACGGGCTGATGCCTCCACGATGGCCGTGGTGAATCGCATTCAAGAATCACTTCCGACATTTCGTGACGCGGTGCCGGATGATATCCACATTAGTTTTGAATTCGATCAATCAACGTATGTCACCAATGCGGTCAATGCCGTGGTGGTGGAAAGTGCCCTAGGGGCCATATTGACGGGGTTGGTCGTGTTGCTCTTTCTTCGCAGCTGGCGGAGTGCCGTGATTGTGGTGGTGACGATTCCATTTGCCCTCTTATCCGCTGTCGTCGCGCTATGGGCAGCCGGGCAGACTATCAACATCATGACCTTAGGAGGACTGGCCCTTGCTGTGGGTATTTTGGTGGATGAGTCCACCGTCACCATTGAAAATGTTCATGCTCATCGCTCTCGTGGCAAGAGCCTGGCAAGAGCCGTGAAGGACTCACGCCGGGAAGTGGTCGTGCCTCTTCTTTTGGCGATGCTCAGCATTTTAGCGGTGTTCCTCCCATCGTTTTTTATGAGCGGCGTCGCAAAAGCGTTGTTTGTTCCCTTGGCCTTAGCGGTCGGATTCTCCATGGCGGCTTCGTATATCCTTGCCACGACATTGGTGCCTGTTTTGGCCATGTGGTTGTTGGGTGGGCAACTCAACGCCGAGGGACCAGAGCATCCGACTTTGCCGGTTTGGTATCTGAAGGCATTGGATTGGACCTTGAACTATAAGGGGCTCGTACTCACCGGCTATTTGCTGCTCAGCATGGCTAGTGTCATGGTTGTCGGTGGCCGGCTGGGAATGGATATCTTTCCACAGGTGGATAGCGGACAATTTCAATTGCGAATTCTGGCTCCTGATGGGACACGTGTGGAACGAACGGAAGTGCTGACGAAGGAAATTTTGGAAACAATTACGCAGGAAATCGGGCCTGAACGCATAAACATCAGTTTGGGATTTGTGGGCGTTCATCCGTCGAGCTATCCCGTGAATACCTTGTATATGTGGAGTAGTGGGCCCCATGAAGCCGTGTTGTTGGTGGCGCTTAACCCGGGTTCGGATGTTTCCCTTGAACAGGTAAAAGAGCGATTGCGGGATATTTTACCCAAACGTTTTCCGGGGACACGTTATACCTTTGAGGGCGGTGATATTGTCACTCAGGTCATGAGCATGGGTTCTCCCACGCCAATTGAAATCGCGATAAGTGGGCCGAATTTAGATGCGAACAGGGAGCATGCCGAAAAAGTGCGAGAGGAACTTTCGCATCTTTCTGCCATAAGAGATTTACATTTCGGACAACCCTTGGACTATCCCACCATGGCGGTCCGCATTGATCGGGTACGTGCTGGTCAGCTTGGAGTGACCGCCAGTGAAGTCGCCCGTGCAGTGGTTTCGGCGACTTCCTCAACCCGATTCGTGGAACCGATTTACTGGCGTGATCCTACGTCTGGAAGAGCTTATCAGGTGCAGGTGGAAATTCCTCAATCGGAAGTTCGATCCGCACAGGATATGTTGAATCTTCCGGTGAAGTTGGAAGGAGGACAAGGGCCTTTACTGCGTGATGTGGCAGAAGTGATTCCTGGAACCTCTATTGGTGAGTATGCACGCTATAACATGCAACGGATGGTTACGATTGTGGCCAATGTGACGGGAGAAGACTTAGGCCGGGCCTCAGAACACATCAATGCTGCGTTGAATCGTGTCGGCCCGCCTCCGAAAGGGGTTCGAGTGGACGTTCGAGGGCAAATCGCTCCGATGAAAGAAATGTTCGAAAATCTTCAACTGGGACTGATCTTGGCCTTGCTGACCATCTTTCTACTCTTAGCCGCTAATTTTCAATCCTGGCGGAGTGCCTTGGTAGTTTTGTTGACGATGCCTGCAGTGTTGATGGGGGTCGTGCTTGTGTTAACGCTTACCGGGACCACGTTGAATATTCAATCGTTTTTGGGAACCATTATGGCCACAGGGGTCGCCTTGGCGAACGCGATCCTTTTAGTGTCTTTTGCCGAACACTATCGGAAACAAGGCCAATCAGCCGCGGAGGCTGCTCGTGAAGGGGCAAGTAGCCGGGCTCGCCCGATTCTCATGACAGGGTTGGCCATGATCGTCGGGATGCTGCCCATGGCATTGGGCATGATGGAAGGAGGGCAACAGGTGGCACCCCTGGGGCAAGCGGTGATTGGCGGATTGTTGGCGGCGACCGTCTGTAGTTTGCTGATCTTGCCTGCCGTATATGCGATTCTGGAGAAAGGGGGAGCTACGCAGTCTCCTTCATTAGATCCCGACGATCCGATGAGTGTCCACTTTGATCCCTCCCATGTCACCGTTCCCAGTTAGCCGGGAGTTGCTATGTCACGAAAGATCATTGGAATTGGTTTAGTGTTGTTCGCACTGATCGGTGTGGGTATCATGGTGATGAACAACGAAGGCCGTACGCCACGCCCATCCTCTGGCTCTCCATCTTCCCCCCTTTATTCTGAAGCGTCAGAAATGACCGCGGGTGGTATTCAAACGGTTTCAGTTGAAGTCGTACCGGTTTCCAGTCGCTATCTCGAAGAAACCATTCCTCTACCAGGGGAACTGCTCCCTTTTTTGAGCGTCAATCTTTCGCCAAAAATCACCGGGATCGTTGATTCTGTCAAGGTGGATCGAGGGTCCACAGTCAAGAAGGGAGATGTTCTCATTCAATTACGTGCCCCGGAGTTGCACGCGCAGAGGATGGAAGCGGAAGCCCAGCTTCGTGCTGCTACGATTACATTTACCCGCCTCCAATCCGCGGCCTCTACGCCAGGAATAGTCGCTGGACACGATCTGGAATTAGCTCAACATAACCAGGAAGCTCTAAAAGCTCGTCTCCAGTCGGTACAAGAAATGGAAAAGTATTTACAGGTCGTGGCGCCGTTCCATGGAGTCATCACTCAACGGAATATTCATCCAGGTGCGGTGGTGGGCCCCGATCAGAGAGATGGTCATGGTTCCCCTCTTGTCCGGTTGGAGCAGATAAAGCATCTACGATTGATCGTTCCAGTTCCTGAGGTGTACGTCGGATCGATTGCCAAAGGGGCGGCTGTACCCTTTACTGTTCCGGCTTATCCTCAAGAGACATTTTCTGGTGTGGTGTCCCGCATCTCCCAATCCATTAATTCCAAGACCCGGTCCATGCCAGTGGAAATTGATGTGACCAACCCGGATCATCGATTGGCTGCAGGAATGTTTCCGGAAGTCCGTTGGCCGATTCGTGGAACGTCTCCCTCGCTGTTTGTTCCAAACCCTTCCGTCGTGACTACAACAGAAGCCACCTTTGTCCTTCATGTGAAAAACAAAGTTGTGGCTTGGATTCCGGTTCGCAAAGGAACCAGGAGCGATTCCATGATAGAAATTTTTGGAGCTCTTCAGGCAGGGGATTGGGTGGTGTTGCGTGGAACGGATGAGCTCCGACCTGGGACGGTTATTGAACCGTTGCCTGTGAGTCAGGGATCCTAATTTCTTCAGACGACTTGGTTCTCATTGAGTTCAGGATGGAGCCGGTTTTCAATGACCGCTTCACTCTATTTCCCTTCACATTTTTCCTTTTAACGGAGAGCCTCGGTTTTCGTAGGCGACCATTGCACGGCTACGATGCGAATAATTCCCAGGACTAAGAGAATTCCGCCGAGAGTGAACCATTGGGAAAGCGGGGCTTCAGAAAACCATTTGGAAATGATTTCTGTCAGCATGACGACCAAAATGGTGTCCACAATAAACGTCACCTTCACGCGTCCTTCAGAAAAATAGGTGAGGGTGGTTTTAAACACTTCCACGATGGCGAGAATGATCAATGTGTCTACAATCAAGTGGCGCAAGGCTTGTTCTATCGGATGATGAAAGAGCGTTTGGAGGTTGAGAAATATTCGAAAGACGCCTCCCGCCAATCCCAATAGAATGGTCATGATGAGGAGGCTGAGGACGACTTTTATCCCTTTCATCCAAAAGTGTGTGAGATCTGCACCGAGAAGTTGAGTCAACCAACTGGATGAGTCCCGAAAGGATGGTGGGAATAAAGTTGGGGTTATTCGAGATGCCATGGCTTTCATGTTACAACTCATCTCGTGAGACGGGAGATAAGAGATCACGGACCGACAGCATTCCGAATACGTGATGTTCGTCGCCAACGGCAAGGTGTCGTGTGCCTGCGGCTTTCATGATACCAGCGGCCTCAAAAATGGATTCAGATTCATCAATGCTGACGATGGGAGTACTCATGATCTGCTTCACTTGCACAAATTCTGCTTGTAGATGAAAGGCGACCACTTTTCTGACAATATCGCTTTCTGTGATGATGCCAACCATCTCGGACCCTTGCATCACCATTAGACTGCCAATTTTTTTAATGCGCATGAGATTTGATGCGACTGAGACGGCTTGGGTTGATTCAATGCAAGCCAATTCCCGAGTCATGAGTTGTTCTACACGTACCATTTGTTTTTCCTCCTTTTAATAGTTGTTCTTTATGTGAATCATATTCTTTGGATATGACTAAGGGATCACGAGCTGAAGACATTCTTGTTACATTTTTCGAAAACAGCTGTTTAGGCTAATATTTTTCGATACAATTAGCTGACTAGGAAAATTGAACTGTTCGTCATGATCATTCAAGGAGGGCGTCTATGAAGCGAAGTGTTGTGAGCGGGGTATTGGTGGGTGTGGCTCTGTCTCTAGGGGCTTGTAGTACCCCTCAATTTCAAACCTTAAAAATCTTTGATAGTCCCAATCGTGTGGTCGCCTTACAGGCTATGTCCGATGCCTATGGTGGTAAAGGGTATGATCATCCCATTTCATTGACGACGGAGGAAATGACCCGCCTTCTCAAGGGGATTCGCGTGAAGCGTGGGGTCATGGGAGGGACCTACCATCCGGCGTTGAGTGATACGGAAATTCAGGTGTTTGTCCCACATCTTGTCAACGCCCTCCAAAAATCCACCAAAGAGGAATTGGTTACGTTTTTTGAAACGGCTCATCTCGATGATGTATTCGATCTGACCACTTCTGGTGGATTGTTTGTTGCCGGAGGAAATTTCTATGTGGTGCTGAGCAATTTTTCGGTGAAAACCCGAGCCTGGCAGGATGCCGAACAGCATGAGGCTTCTTATCGAGGTCGTCCCCTGGAGCAAATTAATCCTCAGCCGGGCCGCCTAGTTTTTGAACCCCAGGAATATATGGTGGAATCCCCTGATGGGGAAATTGGCAGCCGATTTCAGGGGAAGCCCTGGCAGGTGGCCATCCGGTACAAGGAATTTTTGGGCACAGTAAAATAATTTCTTTAACGTTGCTCTCTTGCGGTAGCTGCTTAAGCACCTTTTCCCTCATCCGAGGAAGTGGAGTTTTGAGATAAGCTGAGGCAGTTATATTTGATTACTTCCCAAGGGAAACGGCCGGTTCTTCAACAAGAAACGACAATGTAGTAATTCCTGCTTGTTTTTTGCAGGAACCTGCTGATTATGGCCACAGGTACATACTCGCCAAAAACTCCGGATATGACTGTAGGGGGTCTTGGAATTCTTTCTGGGTAGATTTAGAGTATGGAGGCTTTCCTGTAGAGATCCGGCCTTCAATCAGGAATAATAAACCCCCATCCGAGAACGGAACTCGGATGGGGGGGTGGGAGGAGAGGAGGAGTGCTTTTCCGTCCCTAGGTAGGTGTTTGAAAAATTAGAATGAAACATCCCATTGTAATCGAATACGTTGTTCCTGAAGATCTTTGCCTACCGGCTGGGCAAGGGCAAACCAAGAGCCATCCAGTGTCAATTTATTCTTGTGTCCCGCAAAAAACCAATTAATGGCGGCGGTGAATTCCTGTAACGTGTCGTTATGCGCAGACACATTGGGGTCCACAAAGGCGTATCGGAAGGCCACTTCCAAAGGTTGTGGTATGGCTGGAATCAGATAATGGGGGAAATATCCGATTTGTGAATAACTGCCCATGAGGTTGGTTTTACTCCCCAGTGCCCCTTCCGAAAAGCTAGAATCTTTGACCTGCTTCCAATGGTATTCATGTTGCAGAGAGAGTCCTTGCCATTTGAGGGCAAACTCCTCCATCATCCCATCAACCCGAAATTGTCCATTTGTGGCACTGCTGTCGTTGGTATAGGCCAATCCTGCAGAATTCATACTTCCCAACCTTCCGCACCCGCTTGAAGACCATCGGGTACATTTGCCGATGTTGGTATAGCTGGCAAAGGCCACACTGGCTGTGGGCTGTTCATGGTATTCCACGTCACTCTGAGACCATTTCAAATCGCGACCCAGAAAGTTCCATTGGAAACGCCCGAACCACATCATGTTGTCGTCATCGTTCGCTTCACCCCTTCCCGATCCGGTAAACACACCGCCATAATACCGTGAATCGAAGAAGGTGCCTGGCGCCAGATGGCCATAGAGCATGGCCCCCATCTGTCGGTCAATGGTAAATGTGCTATTGACAATAGATCGTTCCACGAACTGCTGATTGCCGGAGGAGTCTCGCCGTTCACGGTTATAATCGACTTTCCATTGGCCGACCTGGAGCGATGCCCATTTAAATCGTTCAAGCATAATTCGCCAGTCAATCAATCTTGTATCTCCTGGAGACCCACCAGAATCCGATGTCGATTGCAAATCCACCTCGAAGTAATACTTGATCCATGGTTGATAGCCGTGGCCACCAATTTTCATTCGCACCCGGCGTAGTTCGAAGGTGCTTTCGGATTGATTAGAATAATCAGCAGCCCCTTCTTCATCAGCCCTGTCAGGATACGACCATCGGCCTTGAAATCGCCACTGAAGCTGAGTGGCAAATTTACCATCCTTGCTTTTGATCTCAAATCCCTTTCGTCCATACCCGATAGCAACGGGAAATTCCTGATCCATGCGGTCATGGAGCTCTTGATCTCTTTTCTCGCGACCGGCTTCAATTCGCACCCAGTCTTCTTTGCTAATTATGCCTTTTTCTTCCAGTAAATCAGAAAGCGTGTCCCTATAAAGCCTGTCCCCATCCCCTTCCCCAGCCAAGGCGTGGCTCTGTAACAAGACGCCCAAGCATACGACGGTGAAAACCAATCGAATGACCTTCATGAATACGGTCTCCTCTCGTTGAAAAAGAAAATATAGTTTGGAATGTGATAGAAACTGTTTCATGGTTGTGGAAAGCATACTAGAGGAGGTGTGTTACGATTGTGTTAAGAACAGGTCAAACCACCGTAAACTTGCCGAGTTAGAGGGAGGAGAGTTGATGCGGCTAGCGCGGGCTCCAGAGATGTAGGCGGCGGTAAGTTTATGCTGTGGGAATTCAAAGAGGTGTTGTGCCAACCCTGTTTCGGTTAGCTGGCCGCTCCGGCCCACAGTCCAGAAGAGGGCGCAAGAGTCAGTTAGTCGGGGGGCTTTCGCCGGTTATGGGGGACGTTCATCGTCTGTAGGTCACCTAGCCTGCTATGAGGTTTACGACGATTCCGCTAAGAATGGGATTTAAGGTGCTGCAAGCTTCGGCGAGGAGCAGAATCTTATTTGAAAGGACCTGGGCTCATGCCAGTTGCAGACCTTGTTGCCTTCCCTCTGGTAAGGCTTGAACTGCCTGGTCAAGGCACTTTATCCTCATGCCGCCATTTCATCGATGGCAACTCATTATTGATTGAAAAGTTAACTGATTTGTAACATGCGGGATATGTGCCTGACATCATGATGCGGTAAATTTTATTTTAAACTGGAGTGGTATAGAAGAAAAAAGTCTTTTTGAATTCAAAGAAATAAAAGTGGAACAATGGCCGATACGGTCAAAAGCTTTTTCAAAGAGGAGCGAACATGGAGAGAAGTCTATTCTTGATCGGTGCGATCCTGGTCGGATTGACAGTGTTGTGTTCTCCCGTCATGGGAAAAGGCGATTTGTTTCCCGTTTTGGACTCACAGATCCCACCATATTCTCCGCAACATCGTGTTTCGGGGAAGGTCGAAATTGTGGGATCGAATACCATGAAAACTATTTTGGAGTCCTGGAAAGGTAAGCTGGGAAAAATTCAGCCTGGCCTGGACCTCATTCTGGAGACTGGGGGGTCAGCCACGGGAGTGGAATCATTAATCAATGGGAAAATTAATATCGCGGCGATGTCCCGTCCGATGACTAATGAAGAAATTAACGCGTTCGCCTTAAGAATAGGGTATCCACCGGCGTCTGTCCCAGTTGCTGTGGATGCGCTCGCTGTGTTTGTGCAGAAAGATAACCCTCTTGATCACATAACGCTTCAACGATTGGATGCCTTGTTCTCTTCTGACCGGCGCCGAGGAGCGCCGGAGTCCCTGGACCAATGGGGTCAACTGGGTCTCTCAGGCGTCTGGGCGAATGCTCCTATTCATGCGCAGATTCGGGATGCCAATTCTGGTACAGCTCAGTTTTTTAGGGAATTCGTCTTGTTGGGCGGAAAAGACAAGGAGCCGGGTATGGTCCAACCTGGTGCCGCGTCCGTCGTGTATGCCGTCACGAATGATTCCTATGCCATTGGCTATAGTGGAATTGGCTATCGTACAAATTCTGTTAAACCTCTCCGAGTGGCTGCCATTGAGGGCGATCCCTTTGTCGAGCCGACTTTTGAAACAGCGACCAATGGGACCTATCCACTTCGTCGATTGCTCTATCTCTATGTGAATCAATCTCCAAATACCAAACCCTCTCCCATTCTCTCCGAGATCATCAAATTTGCAGTCAGTCTGGAAGGCCAACAGCTCGTTTCCATGGCCGGGTTTTTCCCACTTCCGACCAAAGAGCTGCTTGCCTCGTCTACGGCTTGGTCTAGCCCGCTTGCTTCGGCTGGTCCAAATGAGGAATCACAAGATCTCAAGTAGTCGGACCAAGGTCTTGGGAATTTGTGGCTAGCACTAAACGGGGATTCCGTCCTTATTATTGATGCTCAGGTATGATTTACTCTGTTGACACCCCAATGAGCATCAGACGTGGTATCGGTAAGACGACCCGGTTCAAGAAAATGATAAGCCTTGGAGAATTCTTAGAGAGCTAGGGTCGTACTTGTTGGTTCCCGACAGGAGATGAGAGGGTGAATGGTTGAAGTCTCAAAGGAAGATCAAGGTCCAGCCTTGGTATTTTTGCGCAAATTTATTATGCTTTCGCATCTGACAAGGGGAAGTATGAGAGGAGGAGAACATCATGGCCACGATTGGACAATTAATGAGACGCAATCTGAGTTTTATTTCTGAGGATGCGAGCATTCAGGAAGCGGCCAAACACATGCATGCTAAGCGGATTGGTTCCTTGTTGGTCAAAAAGGAATCCGAGTTTTTGGGAATTGTGACCGAAACGGATGTGGTTCAGGCGGTTGCCGAACAGCCAGAAGCCGTCGCTCGATTAATGGTGAAAGGGGTCATGTCGAGTCCTATTATCACCGTAGATCGAATGATGTCGCCGCACTTTGCCCGTGACCTGATGGCTGACCGCAAAATTCGGCATTTGGGAGTGACAGAAGAGGGCAAGATTATCGGAGTGGTTTCCGTTCGGGATCTTTTAGCCTATTTTAAAACGGTGTCAAAAGAAGTAGAGGAGGATATGTAAAAACAGAACCTCTCTTGTGGCTCTGCACTGTTCATTTGAGCCCAGGTTGTGGGTCGGCTATTCAATTTTTTCGTGTTGGGCTTTCTGAATCAAACGGCCAAGGCGTTCTTCTTCTTCACGAATTCGGGTAATGCGTCGTTGAATCCAGGGTCCGATGCTTTCTCCTTTAGCTGTAACTTGCGATTCTAATCCGGCAATTTCCTCACGTAACGATTCTCGGCGCTCTTTCAATTCCTCTATTTGTGCCACCGCATCAGCCTTGTCGAAAATGAGGGATTCGGCCTTCACGTCTGTTTCTTCGTCTGCAGTCCGATACGGGCCTGGCTTCGGGGTAGGAAGAACTCGTATGGCTTGATCCATTTGGCGTTGGTTCATGAAGCTGGGGGAGACAATTTCAACCTCGGCTTCATGGAGCGTGGTCAGCATTTTGGCGCGGAGTTTTGACCGAGTCGTGAGCAGTTGTTTGACGTCACCAAGAAAGCCTGACACACGATACGTCACGGAGTAATCCCCTAATTCAAGGACGTGTACGAACGGATCGGTCAGTTTGGCGGCTACAGCGGCCTCGAGTAACAATTGTTCGATGATCTTGTGGGAGGTGTCATAGCCCAAAGAAACGGTTGCGGAAACATATGTTCCCGATGATCGGATGACCGTGAAGGGATGAGACACTAAAAATAAATTTGGAAGGGTGGTGAGGTCACGCTCTTCAGTCTGAATTTCGGTGTGAAAAACGCCTCTTTCTGTGACTCTTCCAAACTGGTTTTCGATTCGAAGGAAATCTCCTAATCGGAAACTTCGCATTCCACGCAACATGAATCCTGCCATCGCATTGGAGACAAAGGTCGTTGAGGACAACGTGATCACCGCTGTGATCAGCAGCGCTAAGAGTTGAAAAAGATCTTTATGCGTCTCTTTATCCAAAGGAAGAGCAAGAAGAATCAGCACGATTCCCATGCAGGTGAGGAGCAGCATGCCCACTCGCGCCGAAAACCGATGTTCTTCCTTGAGCCCGCCATTACGTAAAAACAAAAACCAATAGCCAACCCATACACCGGCGCAGACTAGAGCTAGGGTTACCAGGACCGGTAGGAAGAGCGGCAGTGTTGCTAAAAGGGAATCGACAATTGTCATAGGTATAAGCAGGAAATGGGCATGGGTATTATGCGGGAAGTGGAGGTGAGGGTAAAGACCAACGCGAAGTTAAGGAGGCAATAGATGGCCCCACCACCTTGACCTGTTTCTAGGGATTATTACGGCCAAGATGGTGGGAAAGGTGGGGGGGGGACTCATAGTGATCTCATTCGAGATTAAGAAAACCAATCCATGTGTCGGGAACCTATGGCCGTGGCTACTGCCGTGGTTAATTTTTCTCGATCCACTGGTTTGACTAAATAATCGGCCACGCCTTGTTTCATCAGCTGCATAGCCAGATCCAAATCGGGAAATCCGGTGAGTACAATTAACGGGATACTGGGATATTCGCGCTGAAAATACTCCATCACTTCGATCCCATTAATATGGGGCATGCGGATGTCCGTAATGATGACATCGATGACCATGGGATGTTCCCCCTCATTGAGAAGGCTGATGGCTTGCTGGCCATCTCCAGCCTCAACGACATAGTACCCCTGTTTTTCTAACGACATACGAACGACTTTGCGAATGTCCTGTTCGTCATCAACGACGAGTACACCACCAAGATACGTTTGCCCGGAAAACATGCCAGCTGTTCGATGCGTTGAGTTTGGTGAAGCGGCTGTGTGCATCGCATATCCTCCTTGATGTTGTGTTGATGTGTTGCTGCTGTTTTGGGATGTCATCCTTGGTTTCTCCGTTTTTTTGTCCACTCATGCATAATAGAAGGTAGCTGCAACTGGTGTGCCGGCTTACAATGAAAAGGACGGGGCTGCTTTTTCACGCGATATTGTTTTCAATTTCAACAGTAATCGGTGCAACCTCATTGAATTGTACCCAAGTTGAACAAACGAAGAGGCCTTGAACCTGTCTACGAAAATTTCACATTGTTCCCTGCGTTGACAGGGGCAGGCAGGAACGGAAAGATCCGCTAAAAAAGTGGGGGCTTCCGAACAATCACGGACGTGGTGGAGTGATAGATCGTCCAATGCGTAGAGTCTTGAGCCAGGCGGACATATTCTTGAATGTCGGCGGTTGAGCAAAGGCCTGTGCCGCAATATTCTTGCTGGAGTACCCTGGCTGACTCACTCATCACTTTGGCCATCGCCGATTGTCCTGGACATAGATGCATGATGGATTGTGCCCGGACAATGTGGAACCCAGTGTGTTCCAGTTTTGATGGAAGGTGTAGAGCATAGCCAGGATTCAATCCGGCATTGAGGAACATCTGGCATATGGCCTCATTCACTCGCGCTTGAGCGCTCTCTACTTCATCTGACTGCAATTTGGCAGACGTAAAATCCGGTTCCTCAAAGACTGCCCATCCTCCTGGTTTGAGAAGGGAGAACATTTTTTGAAGAATATCCATGTCGGAGTGGTTGTGAATGAGCACGTATCGTCCATGAATCAGATCGAACGTATGAGGCAAAGCCACATCGAGAAATGTGCCTTGATACACCTGAAAGGGTGGAGCCGAAGTGTCTTGAAGATAGCGGGTATTTTTATCAACTCCGACGACCAATCCTGACGGTCCGATACGGTGGCCAAGCCATCGCAGAATTGATCCGGCCCCCGTTCCCAATTCCAAGCAGTGCCAGCCAGGTTGAATCTCCGTTTCTTCCAACAAGGCAATCGTGGTGGCATCGTTCGCGGCTTCCACCATCTGGAGACGGTGAAATTCCTGTTCTTCCGACTTGTGATCAAAAATATATTGACTCATCCCATGTTCCCCCTTGCGGTTTTGTTGTTTGATTCTCCTCTGAACGACGTCTTTTTTGACGCAAGATCTGATAGCTCAGGGGTGGTGAACGTTAAACCCTTTGATGGTTTATCTCAAGCGTTGATTGTGTCCTTTGGAAAAGTCCCAGCCATAGTGTTTGGCGTTTATGATTTTGAAGAATTGAAGTGTGAAAAGCCGATTCCATGTATTCAACAGGTTTTTTTGTCTGGCTTTGTTTGCCCTCTTTAAGTCAGGAAAGCGGTACTTCGGATTGTCTGTTCCCAATTTCCTTGTCCGCAGGTTTCGTGAAATAAGTGGAATTACTTAAGCTGAGAGTGGTCATTCAATCTGTGTTGGTTCACAAGGCTTGGGCACCTATTTGGAAAAAAGTTTTTTGGCATTCACGTATGGCTTGATAAGAAAATTTTGAAATTTCTCAAGGTTAGGTTTGAAGTTCCGATAAGAACCTTCGAAGTTAAAGAATAAAGGCCCCTTCCATGAATAAACTGTGCAGATCGTATTTCAAATCAATGTGCCATGAGGGAAGGTATTCCATGGAGCCAAGGGAAGAAGGCAGGTCCCAAAAAATTTGGACCAGAAAGAGGTTTTTTTTGAATAACAACCTTCTTGTGGGTCAAATTCCGGCTGCAATCCTGGAAGGGAATACCCAAGATTTTTTTGAGGCCCGATGAGGAACGTAGATCAAGCTCACGTCATCACTGGTTTATCTGTTTGTGCGTGGATGCAAATAAGCAAATGGCCCACAATTTTACTGAACAATTATGTGGGAGAATCTCATACGTTCTCCCGTCAACACGAGGGTTAACACATGGACGAACTTAAAAAGATGCGAAACAAAATGCCTGAAGCCAACATGAAGAAAAAATCCGAGAGTTCGGCTAAAGGGCTCAATGTACGATTTCTTATTGGACTGAGCGCCGCCATTGTCGTCGCCATCTGCGGCGGAGTGTCATGGTTTGTCAATGCCCACAATGTTGAAACGGTCGGGGTTCATAAAGCGAAAGCCCTAGCTGATCAAGTGGTGACGCTGCGGAATTTTTATACCCAACAGGTGGTGTCTCGTGCCAAAGAAGGGGGGATGAGGATCAATTACGATTGGGATGTGATGCCCAATACGCTCCCACTGCCTGCCACCTTTACGAATGTGTTGGGTGAGCAAATTAGAAAAGAAAACCCGGGAACAGCTATCCGGCTCTATAGTCGATACCCGTTTCCTCACAGAAAAGCGACGGAAGTCTATGACAAATTTGAATCTGATGCGTTGACGTCGTTGGAACAAAATCCAGCGGTTCCATTTTATCGAGAAGAAGTCATCAATGGGCGATTGTCCATGCGGTATGCAACTGCTGACGTGATGACGCAAGCCTGTGTCGATTGTCATAATTCCCATCCCGAAACCCCAAAAGTGGGTTGGAAAGTTGGGGATGTCCGAGGGGTCGTTGAGGTCATTACCCCAATTGATCAGGTCAACACAGGGTTATTAAATGGGACCATGATTCTGCTTGGCTGTGTGGCGGTCGGGTTGTTAGTCGTGGCCTGGTTCAGCATTTTCATCATCAAAAAGCCGCTTCACGAAGCCGTCATGGTCTTGTCTGATACCTCAGGACAATTAGCGGACGCGGCTGAGCAGCAGGAGCAATCGGCAATTTTGCAATCTGGGTCGGCCAATGAAACCACGGCGACCATGGAAGAGCTTGGAGCATCTTCCGCTCGGATGGCGGAACAGTCGGAAGTGGCGTCAGCAGGGACGCAGGAGGCCGCGACTCTCACCGAACAAGGATCGGGCATGATTGAACTTGCTCGTGAGGGTATTGATGCCATGTTAGAAAAGGTCGAAAAAATCGCGGAAGAAATTTTCATTTTATCCGAACACACCAGCCAGATCGAAAATATTACTCGCCTCGTGAGTGATTTAGCCAACCAAACCAACCTATTGGCATTGAATGCGGCGATTGAGGCGGTTCGGGCCGGGGAACATGGTAAAGGCTTTGCGGTTGTAGCTGGAGAAATCCGGAAATTAGCGGATCAGAGCAAGGCGTCGGCTGAGAAAATCAATGTGTTGTTGGTTGATATTCAAAAAACGACCAAATCCACTGTGGCGGTGACTCAAGAGGGGACCAAGACAGTGCAACAAGTGAAGGTCCATGCTCAAGGCGCCATCGATTCATTTGCGAGCGTCAGGAAAGCGGTGGATGGTGCGTATCAAAGTGCCATGCAAATTACGCTGAATGTGAAACAACAAGCCAAAGCGGTGAAACCCGTTATTGCGGCGATGAGTTCGCTCAATTCCGGCGCGAAGGCCACAGCCGAGGGGATTCATGAAACTAAAGAGGGTGTGCAACGCCTGAAAAAGATTGCTGATACTCTTCAGGCTATGGTGTAACGTGTGGCCTTTATGGAAGGGACTCAAGAAGGACCGACCACGGCGAATCAATCGGTGGGAGCCGAAACCATTGTGGCGTGGATCGGAGCACGAATTTCTTCCTCTTGTGGCATAACAGTCTCACAGGAAGACACGCACAAATTGAGTCTTCTCATTCACAATAGGATGGCAGCTCTCTCGGTGAATGATCCCATTCGGTATTTCCAATTAGTGGAATCCCGGTCTGCAGCGGGCGTGGCCGAATGGGAGCACCTCCTGTCTCGCTTGACGAATGGCGAGACATTTTTTTTTCGTGATAGTGGGCAGATTGCACTGCTTCGAGACCACATCCTTCCTGAGCTGATTGGCCGTAGGAACGCCACAAAAACGCTTCGAGTCTGGAGTGCCGGCTGCTCCACGGGTGAAGAAACGTATTCTTTAGCCATGTTGGTGGATCAACTCCTTCCGGATCGGCATGATTGGGACATTTCGATTCTTGGAACGGATATCAATGTTCGAGCTCTTCACCATGCACAGCGGGGACAATATGGGCAATGGGCTTTTCGAAAAATTGACCCGGTATTGCAACAGCGGTACTTCACACAAACAGCGAGTCAATGGATTTTGGAGGACTCGATTCGAGAGATGGTGATGTTTCGACCGTGTAATTTAGTCACTGCTACGTTCGACTCATCGGTTTTGGGAATTGATGCATTCGACTTGATTCTTTGTCGAAACGTTTTTTTGTATTTTCATACGGATGCCATATGTCACGTGATGAAAAAAATAGCCTCGGCTCTGGTCCGCGATGGGTATTTTCTCACGGGACATGGTGAGTTGCCTCCTCAGACGGTTGGGGATTTGCAAGCGAAAATCTATCCGGAATCTGTCATTTATCAACTTCCTCAAACGGCGGGTGCGGTGGCTTCTGGGAGTGGATGGTAGGCACATGAGCTTCAATGTGAATGCGGGTGTATCAGACAACATTTTATTCAATTTCAAGACACCGTTTTTCTTCCGTTTCCGAGAGAATAATGCGTGTCGAGACTGTGGGTGACCCATGCACTGTTCAACTTCAATTTCGCCAATGACCTCTGGATATCACTTGCTTTTTCATCGACACCGCACTCGGTATGCCTTGCCGCTTGCTTCGGTGAAGGAGATTATTTCCCTTCCCGAGTTAGTTGCGCGGGACAATATGCCTGAGCACGTTGTGGGGGTCTTTAACTACCATGGGCAATGGGTCCCGGTCATGAACCTGGATAGTCCATTAGGCCACGTGTCATTTCGGTATACGATAAGCGACAATGTGATTCTTTTCGAATGGGATGGTTTGATTAGTGGTTTGATTGTCGATGACGCTCAAGATATGTTGGATATCCAACCTGATCAGCTGGAAGGCGAATCTCCATTTGGAAGCGATTCGGGGCATTCCCACGCTCTCATTGCTCACGTGGTACCTCATGATGACGGCGTCATCAATGTGTTGCATGCACTGCCTTTACCCCAGGATCGAGATGCCATCAGGGAATTTATGCAAACCTTGACCGAATTGCATCAAGATGGGCAGTTGGATAACGCACCCAATCTGGTTCGGGGGATGACGTTGTTGGAACAAACCCTCTTGCGTGAGCGGACCACCAACCTCATGGAATCTGAACAAGAAGACCTCTCCGAGTTTACCCAACTTGTTGTCATTCGTATTAACCAGGAATACTTTGGGATTGATTTAGAGTTGATACGAGAATGTGCTGAATTCCGGCAGATCACCACGATTCCCGGTTGTCCAGGTTTTGTGGCTGGGGTGATCAATGTTCGCGGTGAGGCGTTGCCGATCATTGATATGCGGTCTGCACTTGATGTGCCCACGCATGAAGGCGAGAATTTTCACAAGGCAGTGGTTGTTCAATTTGAAAATATTTCGGTGGGCATTGTGGCAGAGGAAATCATTGAGTCCGTTTTCCTTCAAGCGAGCGATATGGTGTCTGGTGCCTTGACGGGGAGTGTTAAGGATGAGGGGTATATTCGAGGTATTGCGCAATTCCATGACCAAAAATTCCTGAAGGTGTTGGATTTACAAAAACTCCTGATGAGTGGAGAGCTGACGGTTGACCAAACATTTTCTCAAGTGGCCTCTGACCAACAGCCATCTGGCAAAGAAGAAGGTGCTGACCAGGCTGTGAGTGAGGGGAATGAACTCCAAGACATATTTATGCGAGAGAGCAAGGAATCATTGCGGGATCTCCGTGACTCTATTATGAATTTACGGAAAACCGTGATTCATTCGAAAGATGATGAAGAGGACTCAGGTCAGGTGATTTTGCAACGAGCCTTCAATCAATCGCATTTTTTGATGAGCGTTGCGCGAATGTTAGGCGCCAGAAAAATGGAAATTGTGGCTCGGCGAGTCGAGGATCTTCTCCGGGTAGTGAAACAAAAGCCGACTATCCTGACGCCAGAATATGTAAATTTTTTGGAACAAGGCGTGAACGGCGTCCAGGTTCTTTTTGATGAATTTACCGCCGGGACGGAAACCGATATTGACCCGCTCAAGTTTTTAGATGGAAACACTGTGGTTGAAGCCGAAATGGCTCATATGCCTGTGCCTGGAGGATTGGAGGACGAGGTCAGCGTTGGGGGGCAGGGGAGTGAGCTGTTAGTGGAGTCCATTCGACTCGATGCCCTCATGGAGTTGGTTAATGATTTGAAGACAATCATTAGTGGCAGGCAGGAATGCCTTGTTGACACCAGCCACCTGGTGGAGTTTTCCGATACATGGAGTCATCGTGTTTTTGAATATCGCGCCATAGGGGTCAAGGGACATCGTTCGAAGCAGGCGATGACGCGGGATGTCATGTCTGAATTTTATAAACAGGAAAGCCAGCAACTGGCTGTTTTGACGGGAGTTGTGGGTCGTGTGGCTCGAACGATCGCTGATGAACATCAACGGCTGAGCTCCATTTCCGAGACACTGGATGAACATATCCGGTCCATGAGGCTTTTGACCTTCTCCTCTTTTTTCCGGCATCTCCCGAAGATGGCGTCTGAAATGGGACGAGAGTTTAGGAAGGAAGTTGAACTCAGTATTGAAGGTGGGCATATGACGGTCGATATGCAGGTTCTCGAAGATTTAAAAGAGCCGTTACGCCAGCTGATTCGAAACGCGATTCGACATGGGATTGAATCGCCTCGCGAACGCGTCCAAGCGGGCAAACCCCCCAAAGGGGCTCTTCGACTGTATGCCTTTCAAATGGGCACCTATCTCCTTCTTGAATTGTGGGATGATGGAAAAGGGTTGGATCTTGAGGCGATTAAGCAAGCGGCAGTGACGAATCAACTCTTTACACATGAAGAATTGGAATCGATGACACTACCTCAAATTGAATCATTAGTATTCAATCCAGGTTTTTCCACCGAGCCTTCCCGCCAAGGTGCGCTGGAAAATGGTATGGGGTTGGATACGGTGCAGTCAGTGGTCAAACGTCTCAAAGGTGCGGTGTATGTCGGGTCGACCCAAGGGTCTGGCTGTATGGTTCAAGTGCAATTGCCAGGGCCTATGCCTCCCGTTCATCTGTTAATTATTTCAGTCGCTGGTCAGAGGTATGGTATTTCCATTGATCATGTGCAGACGACCACGCACCTTCCGGGAACCGGGTCGCCGATGTCCAGGCCCCAGGAGTTTCTCGGGGAAAACGGTCAAATGGTTCCCCTTGTGTCTCTAGCTGATATCTTGGAAGTCAAAGAGCAATTTAAGCAGAATGAACTGTGCCCCTGTGTCGTCATCGTCATTGATGGTAAACCACTTGGATGCCTCGTTGAGGAAATTTTGTCTGAACAAGAAGTGCGCCCTCAACCACAAGGTCTCATTTTAAAAAGAGTCCGGAATGTGTCCGGGTCGACGATCCTGAATACGGGGGAGGTCTGTCTCATCTTGAATCCGGACGACCTTATACGAACGGCTCAGAAACAATTAGCCCCTGCTTTCTCCGCCTAAGGGGAGCATTCATTGTCCCGAGGACAATAACGCATATTCGTCTATCTATCATCTCTCCCTTTTCTACGCGTTGCCCGCACTCACAGTAAGGGGTGATCATGCCAAGCGTCGTTGATCCTTGTGTCGGGCAACCGATTCGACTGTTTCTCGTTGGCGAAGCCCTTGCCCCTTTCCAACAGGTCCTCGCAAAATCCACCGAGATAGAAGTCATAGGAACGGCACGGAATGGGAAAGATGCGCTGGATTTCCTTTCGCAGAAAAACCCTCAGGTCATTTGTACTCAGTTGGAGATGCCCATTCTGGACGGACTGGATCTCACCAGAGAGGTCATGTCCACGAATCCTCGTGCGATTCTTGTCCTCAGTCGTCTTGATCAACCAGAAGACCGCGAAAAGACATATCAGCTTTTTGAAGCCGGAGCATTGGATATGTTTCCCTTGCCTGATAGTGAAAGCCTGCACGCGTTCTCTGAATGTGGCCCGGCTTTTATCAATAAAATCAAAATTCTCTCCGGAGTCGTGGTATTGCGAAAACGACAGATCCTTCCCCGTATGACAATGAAGCCTTACGATTGTATGACGGGGGAACCAAAGCCAGCCTTCCCTGGGATGGTCGTCATTGGGGCTTCGACGGGTGGGCCTCAAGCCCTGAAAGAAATTTTGTCGCATCTCCCTGTTGGGTTTCCAGTTCCCATTGTCTGCGTTCAACACATGAGTCAGGGCTTCTTACAGGGCTTGGTCGATTGGTTGGCCCTGGATTGCGCATTACCCATCACCTTTGCCGAGACCGGGGAAAGGCCTGTGGGAGGAACGGTGTATTTTCCTCCAGAAGGACGGCACGTGAAATTCGATGCTGACGGGCAATTCCTGGTCGTCGATGGGCCAAAAGTGGATGATCATCTTCCCTCGGTCACGGTGGCTTTCCAATCTGCTGCTTACCGATTTAGGCGCCATACTATCGGGGTGTTGCTCACGGGGATGGGCCAGGACGGCGTCGATGGGATGGGCGCGATTGCCAAGCAAGGAGGTCTTACCATTGCGCAAAACGAGCAAACGTGTGTGGTCTTTGGAATGCCCCAACGTGCGATTGAAATGAAAGCTGCTTCCCACATTCTTCCTTTGCAGGATATCGCGTCAATGTTGATCAGTGCCGTTGCTCAATTCGACACGTGTTCGGTAGCTGATGTCCCTCAATTCTCATTTACATGAAGAAACCTCGGTCGTGCAAGGAAGAAGAATGATAGACCCGATCCATATACATGTTTGTGCAAGCGTGTGGTCATGAAGAAAATGAGATAGGAATCTTTGTCCCACTACGAGTTCAGCTGAGTGCGTGGAGCTGTGGTTGAGTGAAAATCGCGAGGTAAGATGCGGGAAGGGTCCTTGCCTGTTACAGATTGGTGCTAATGGGACCTGGTATTGAGAGGCGATATGATGGATCTTCTTCTGTTATCGTGAGTGTCGGTTCCCAGGTTTGATGAGCACTCCAATCGTGCGTAATGTTAGGGACGACGAATCACGAAACGTTATTCAACGTGTGAAGATGACGACGCTAGGGATTCTTCGTTCACGGGGCGACGTTCTAGAATGTTGATATCCTCATATAGTTTGGACATTTCCTCTTCCAGTAAATGGATTTGAAGTTCTGCGTTTTTAAGCTTGTCTTTCAATAATTGGGTTTCAGAAGACGAAGAATCGTTGTTTCCCTGGCTTGAGGGAAGTCCAAGCGCAATCTGAGTGAGCGCTTCCTTCAATTCTTGGGTGAGTTTGTCATGGCTGGCCTGTAATGCTTGCACCTCTTTTGGCGATTCGGTTGAAGCTAGAGGAGTCTGTCGGGCCTGAATCAGTTGAGCTTTGATTTCCTGCAACTCTTGGTTGAGTTTCCACTCGTTTGCTCGTAATGTTTCCACCTCTTTTGTGAGCTGAGCGCCTTGTGTGGATTCAGTTGTCACTGAAGGAGCCGGTGCCCCTGATGTAGGAGAGGACTTGGCCTCCTGTAACTCCTTGGTCAATTGTGCGTTGATCTCCTGGAGATTCCAGATTTCTTGAGTTTTTTCTGCTCTCAGTTTCTTGAGCTCGGCCTGAATATTGGATGGTTCGCCTGTTGACGTCGGCGTCTGTAGGGCCTCAATCAGTTGGGCTTTGATATCCTGTAACTCTTTGGTCAATTGTGCTTGGCTGGCCCGTAATGTCTTGACCTCTTCTGATGATTCTGCTTTTGACTGGGGTGTTTCGAGCGCCTTGGATAGTTGGGCCTTTGTCTCTTGTAATTCTGTGCTCAAGCGCGAAAGGTCGGACTGCAGGGCCTGCATTTCTTTCGTGGGTTCTGTTGGAGTCGAAGGCGTTTTAGGTTTTGAGGCAAGTTGGATATTCGCCTCCTGCAACTCCTTGGTGAGTTGCGCGTTGACTTCTTTGAGGTGCCAGATTTCTTGAGTTTTTTCTGCCCGTAACTTCGATAATTCTGCTGCCACTTTCGTGGGTTCCACCTTATCCGAATGACCCTCTAAGGCTTGAGTCAGTTGGGCTTTGGTGTCTTGTAACTCCTGGATCAGTTTCTCCTGACTTGCCTGTAAGGTCTGCCCCTTTTGTGTCAGTTCGATTTTGGTCTGATCAGCCTGCGCGAGCTGGGTTTTGGTTTCTTGGAGCTCTTTGGCCAAGTGTGCTTGACTGGCTCGTACTGTTTCTAATTCTTTAATGGATTCGGTCGAAGGCGGCGGAGCTTGCTGCGTTTGAATGAGTTGAGCCTTCGTTTCTTTTAACTCGTTCTGTGCCTGAGTATTGATTGCCTGGAGATTTGAGATTTCTTGGCTTTTCTCGGTCTTCAAGGCAACCAGCGCCGATTCCATTTTCGCAAGTTCGGTTTTGGCTTGTGCGGCTTGGGCAAGTTGGCTTTTCGTTTCTTGTAATTCAGTGGTTGCTTTTGCCTGGTTTTCTTGTAATGTTTTTATCTCCTGGCTGAGTGTGGTTTTGGTCTCTAAGGTCTGAGCGAGTTGGTCTTTTGTTTCCTGCAATTCTATGGTCAATCGGGTTTGGCTCGATTGTAATGATTGGATCTCTTGCGTGAGGTGGTCCTTTGCCTGCAAGGATTGCGTGAGGTCGGTGTTCTCTTTCTTCAGAGTGGACAATTCCGTTTCGACTTTTTTCAGGTGTTCTTTCAAATCGACCTGTTCCCCGCACATCGTCTGAGCGGCTGCTTGAACCTCCTCTAGGAGATGAAAAAAATCTTTTTTGTTTTGCATGATAGGGTTTGCCTTTCGAGTCATCGTCACGTGCTAGTTCATCGGGGCTTTCTTGTTTTGTCGGCTTCTTTTTCAGGAAAATGAAGGTCTTTCGCCCAAAGATGGTAATGGGTTTTTACTCATCCTCTAGGAGATTGAGGTCTGTCAAGGTGGCCCAATGGATCCTAACGGGAGCAAAGATAGACCTGTGCCATACTGATTTTTCGCATGAGGCGATATTGGATAACCTAAAAGGTTGGAAGGTCTTGGGGGGGCGAGGTTGTCATGGATTAGGACCAGCCGGTTCTGATCTTGTGCCAGGATGGGCTTTCAGGCAATTTTCAAAAATTCTGGTCCAGAACCCAAAGCTAGCAATCTATCTAGCCAGTGACCATTCCCGTCTCTGAATGGGTAATGCGGTAAGACAGAGCCATAGAATTCTGGGCGTCTCTACGCATATCGTGGCATTCTCCCCGCTATTGGTTAGTACTTATCCAACATCAAAGCCAAAAAGTAGGCCTACAGGGCTCCTCGCAGGGCTCATCGGAAAAATAGTAAAACCACCAATTCATCAAAATTTGCGGATTTTGGTAGCCATGGCCATATTTTGAACCCCCATATTTGTAGATAGTGCCGACCGGATATGCATTAAAAATCTTGGGGGGCTCAATTATTGTGAAAGATATTCCGATAACAGCAAATATAAATCCCTAGCAAGAGGAATGAACATGAAAACTTCTGTGAATCTAATCGTACTCTGTTTTTTGGTTGCGGCCTGCTCGCAGGCGGTGGACTCAGAATATTCCAGCTTAGATGCAGCCAGAAAAGAAAATGCCATTCGAACGGGACTGCTCCCAGAATGGTTGCCGGAGTCATCCAGACAAATTTCCGTGGCGTATGATGTTGGTACGAATGAAAAAATTGTGTCGTTCCACTATAAGTCTGCTGAAGGGTGGGATCCGCAAGAGCTCTGCAAAAAAATTGATCCTTTTGATCCACCAAAACCAAAAATCGCTCGCCCCTGGTGGCCGGAGGATGTCCCTGCCACGCAAGCATCTACTCCGCAGTTGACTTTTTTTGCATGCGAAAATGGGGGGTCTTTTCTTGCCACAAACCTCAAGAGTGGGCAAGCGTATTATTGGAATACCAAGATTTAATTCCTCTACCTAATTGCCAAGTAGGTAGAAAACGTTTGATGCCTTTGGGGGAAGGTTTTGGTTGTAGGACTTTCCCCTGTGTGGACCTGAAGAGATTGACCTTCAAGAAAAATGGTTGCGCGGTTTTGTAAGCAAACATTCTAACCCTTCTGAAATTTTCCCTTTACTTTAGTCTGTTCGTGATCTCACGTCTCCATTTTTTCTTGTCCTTACCATATCCGGATTTTGTCTTCAGGCAGTGGCGGTGAGGCGATTGAATGTTGAAGAATATATTGAAGTTGCCCACTGTTTCCTGTTGTTGTTCCCGTCATCGTTGACTCTATTTATCCTTCCATAATTTCTCCCCTTTGCCGGATCTGCAATTTGAATGAGAGTGTTGAATAATGAAGATACCAAAGGGCACATTTGGCCAGGAAACCATAGGTGATCCGTAGCTTCGGGTCTGTTCAAAAAAGCATGCCCTGAGGCTGTTGAAGGGTCTGTTCAGTCCTGTCCTGAGGCCGCTCGAAGGAAAGGCCGCAGCCAGTTTTTCGCCCGGAGCGTACTGGTATTGCGTGAGCACGGAAAACTGGCGAGAAGGCCGCTGGCGGCTTTTTTCAACAGACCCTGAATTCAAATGCAGAAGACGCGCAATTCATTGGTGTTGAGGAATGGGCGATTTCTCTTTTCGTTGCTTTCGAGCCGCATGTTGTCCGGCGAGGTATCCGGTCGACCAGGCCCATTGGAAGTTAAACCCACCAATGCGTCCATCGCAATCGAGCATTTCTCCAATTAAATACAAACCGGGGACGGTTTTTGACGCCATGGTATTGGGATTGATTTCTGTGAGCGGGATGCCTCCGGCGGTGACTTCGGCAAAATTCCAGCCACGGGATCCGATCACCGGTAAGGGGAGGTCGGTAAGCATGTGAATGAGCGCCCGACGATTTTCCTTGGAGAGAAAATTTGCAGTGGAATGAGCAAGCTCTGTTTGACCAAATTGCGCGATGTGTGTGGCTACACGAGTAGGTAAGCGTTCAGCCAGGAGGGACTCAACGGTTTTCCGACCGGGTGCACCAGCGGCCTGCATGAACCATTGCTCGATGTCCTTCGGTGTGGATTCAGGAAAACAATTGAGATGAAGCTGGACGTTGTGCCCGTGTTTTTCGGCGAGAACCCAAAATCGACTGGCATCTAAGACGACGGGACCGCTTATCCCAAAATGGGTCCATAACAAACTCCCACATCGTCGATCGATCATTTTGTGATTTACACGGGTGGTGAGCATGACGTCATGCGAAATTCCAGAAAGATTGGCATGGAAAAATGATGGATCGAGCAAAAGAGGAACCAGGGCCGGTGCGATTGGCGTGAGGGTATGGCCGAGACGTGTGGTGAGCCTCCAGCCAGATCCATCCGATCCTGTTTTGGGAAGAGATTGCCCACCTGTAGCGAGGATAACCTGATTGGCTGTTAGCGTTCCTTGAGAATGGTGCAGCACGAACATGTCGTGGTCTTTGGTGATATCAAGAACTCGATGGTGTGGGAGCAGAGACACCCCGAGTACCGCACATCGCTGGAGTAAGGCCTGCAGGACCGAGCGGGCGGTATTACTAATCGGAAAGAGCTTTCCCGTATTTTCGGGGCGTAGGGGCACGCCTAAAGAGTCAAACCATCGAATGGTGGCCTGTTCATCGAATCGGCGTAGGATGCGATCGATGCTTTTGCGGTGGCCATGAAAGTCTGAAGCGGTCACCTTCTGATTCGTGACATTACAGCGTCCACCGCCAGAGACCAGAATTTTGGCCCCAATCGATTTGGCCCCGTCAAGAAGTCGTATGCGCAGTTCCGAGTTGGTTTCTGCGGCGAAAATACCAGCGGCCAATCCTGCGGCTCCGGCTCCGACGATTACAATATCTGCATGGTTAGGCATGAGGAGGTGTTGGAAGGGGAGGGGGGATCGCCTAGGCTGTGTGGGATGGTGGTGGCTTATGAAAAATGATGACATCGCTTCCAAAAAATTCTACCTCAGCCTGCCAGTGATGCGCGAACCATTCAAACGTCGCTCTTGAGAAAAAACACACATGAGTCAGATCATTTTTGTAATGCCAGCTGGCAAAGGCCTCTTGGTTTCGGACAAGTTTAGTCATAAGGCCAAGATGCCCCCCTGGTTTCAAGAGGGTCCAAAGTTGGAAGAGAATCGTGGCGGGGTTATGGAGATGTTCAACGACCTCAGTGGCCGTAATGAAATCATAAGGATGAAGTAAGGCGGTAGGATTATGAGCATAAAAATGATCATAGAGGTTCATGGTGTGGCCGATTTCTTCAAACATGACTGAAAGGGTAGGGCCAGGGCCTGACCCAAAATCAAGACCATAACTGTTAGGGGTGAGGCGATTTTTCAACGGATGAAAGAGACGACTGAGGAATTGACGATAATCCGGGTCAGTCGGAGAGTTTTGATGATGATCATAGGCCGCCTTTTCATCTGCTTCGGTGAGATAGTATGCCGCAGGCACAAAGACGAGGTGGCAATTGCCACATCGAAGAAAGTTTCGGCGATGGTCATGATGAAACGCGTCATTGGCTTCTTCTTGGCACAGCGGGCACAAGGAATGAGGTGATATCGTTCCCAGGTTATCCCTTTTTCCCATGCCTGGCGCAATCGATACATAATGGAGCGGTTGGGTCGAATTCAAGGCGTTTCCTATGGATGTCTTCGCCACATCGCAGGCAAAGCCCGAATATTCCCTTTTTCAAGCGTTGAAGGCTAGCATCGATCCGCTGTAATTGAATCATTCGCCGCTGCTGAGAGTCCTTCGCGATGGCTTGTCCTTGTAAGGCATCCATGCGGGAGACGCGTCCAATGGTGGTTTGATCGAGCTCGACCGTGTGGGTGGCCTCCTGCCCGGATTGCTCGACAGCCAGAATATCTGATTGCAGGGCGAGTAAGGCGTGTTTGAAATGTTGATGATCAAGATGGTCGAGCATGGGGAACCGAGTCTTCAAGGTGGGCTTGATGCTATGTTGTTGGCAATGTACCCTACCAGTCCGTGAAAGGCCAGTGATCTCACCACAAGTCCAGGCGAAACTATTCACCAAGGAGACATGATGGAAAAAGTTCTGAAGGGTTTAGTGAAATTTCAACGGGACGTTTTCTCAAAAAAGAAGAAGTTGTTTTCCTCTTTATCCCAACAACAAACACCCAGCGTGTTATTTGTCACCTGTTCGGACTCGCGGATTGATCCTTCCCTCCTGACCCAAACCGATCCGGGTGACATTTTTATTATTCGCAATGCGGGAAACTTGATTCCCACATACGGCGCGGCCATTGGGGGAAGTACCGCAACCATTGAGTATGGAGTTTCAGTTCTCAAAGTGAAAGATATTATTATTTGCGGACATACGGATTGCGGGGCGATGAAGGGTCTGTTGCATCCAGAAAAACTTCAGGATCTTCCCGCTGTCAAAGCCTGGCTGCAGCATGCGGAAACGACGGTGCGAATAGTCAAAGACCATTGCGCTCATTTGAAAGGTGAAGCCTTATTTGCCGCAACCATCCGTGAAAATGTCCTGGTGCAAATGGATCATCTTAGAACGCATCCGGCCGTGGCCACACGGTTGCGCTGGGGAGACTTGCGCCTCCATGGCTGGGTGTATTCCATCGGAACAGGGGAAGTCTGGGTGTACGATGAACAGAAAAAAGATTTTGTCAATCTTCTTCAAAAAAAGAGCAAGGAAAGACCGTAATGTTCACTGATCCTGGTCGTCAGAGTATTAGAGGCGTGTGAGGGTGTTCTGATCCGTATGATGGAAGATGTCGGAGCGACCGGCAATCTGCAATTGGGTATCTTCCTTGTAGCTAAATTTCCAGGTTTCATGAATCTTCACGCTCAGTTCATAGCGAATCGTTTTCATCGTTTCTTCTAAAAAAGGATTAGAGAGAATCCCGTACACCCCGGATCCTGCCTCGGCAATCATGCCAAATTCTTTCGCACTAGGTTCAGCCGTCCCTCCTGCGTTGACGACGACTCCTCGAGGAACAATGAAACAGCGCATCACCTGCTTCCGTTCAGCATCCCACAACCAATACCCCACTTCTTCGTGAAACGGATGTTCCTGAATGAGTGGCCAAGCGACGGTGGAATACCGCAGGCCATACAATGTTTGGGGCCCATTGTTGACTGGGCCGATCGGGGCAAAGGTTAATCGTTCTCGGAAATGAGTTTCTTTTGATCCATTGTGAGTCGGGGCAATGTCTATGCCTTCTTTCCCTTCCCAATTTCCCACCAGGCCAGCGAGGGGGCCAAGGTGTGCGAGTATACTTGGATCTGTTGTTGGAAGTTCATGATTTTCTGACATGCGAGGGCTCCTTGGTGAGCGGAAGCTATCACAAGAACATGAAAGGACTTTCAGAAAACCATACCAAAAGTTCTGTGTAATGCCAAAGTTCTTTATGATAACCAGATCCGTAAAGATTGGATCCAACGAATTCCGTAAAGTGCGAAGCCGAGGATTTTGGGAACGCTGAGTTGGATGGGCTTTGTGGTGAGACAGCGCATGACATACGTCGCGGCCTGGTCAGGAGTCATCATGAGGGGTTTCCATGAAGCCTTCGGCAATTTGGTATCCACAAAACCAAAGCGAATATTGGTGATGGAGATCCCTTGAGATTTGAGTTTCAAGGCCATGGCGACCAGGTAGTTACTGAATCCAGCTTTGGAGGCGGTGTACGACGGGGCGTCGGTATTATAAAAATCATCCGCTAAACTGGAGAGGCCGATAAAGTGGCCTTGCCCCTGTTTCAACCACCCTGGAAGGAGGGTCGCCAGAGTATGCACCATGGCCGTGAAATTAACGTCAATGACCTTGGCCTCTTGGGACAGATCTGGAAGGTGTAGGCCGGAGCCAATGGCGGCACAAAAAATACAGGTATCGAAGGGACCTTCTTCCGCCATGAGACGGCGTAAGGTCTCAGGATAATGTGGGTCAGAAATGTCTAGGACCATATGACGAGGTCCTTCAATTCCGAGTGGACTTGGGCTTCGCGAGACACCCACGACCTGATGGCCTTGTGCCAAGAGCGACCGGGTAACGGCGGCACCAATCCCGTCTGAATTGCCAATAAGGAGGATCTTTTTGGGCATCAATGTCATTGAGTATGATCGCTTAAAATTGACAGGTTGTACGTTGGTGTCACGGACATTGCTCTACCAAGAAAAGCCGGCGAATCTTCCAACAAGGGGATGGTTCGAGTAATGCTCAATCAGGGCTTCCCGCTGTATATGGTCAGTCAGAATCAGGAACCAGCCTGGGTGTTCTACGGGATGGTTAGCCTTCTCGGAGTAGTCTACCTTATTTCTTTTGTATGCCTATGGAAACTGTGGCAACAGCCGGTATCTGTTATCAAGAGGCTGTGTTGGTCAATCGTGCTCCTTCTCCCATTATTTGGCCCCATTTTTTATGGAGCCTGGTTTCGCTGGCTATCTGTACAACCAGAAGATCAACGCGCTCGAGGAAGATACTATTGAGGTCCTCATGAATACGTTCGGTGTGACGAGATCAATGACTTCACGAGGCTACGGGTTCGTGCTCATGATCTTGACCGGTTTATTTGCCTTTCGAGTCTTCGCGCAACTCGTTCAGGCTTGGCATCCGGTGGATTTTCTGCCTCCGTATGCAGCTTGGCACAGTGGGGCGTTGCCTTATAGCCTTTTGGTTAGTGTACAAGGAATTATTCTAGCTGCCTGTCTGAGAATTGTCTGGGGAGTATTCAAGGGAACAATAGCCCCTTCAGCCCCAAAGGGGAACATCCTATTTGGGCTGGGCATCATCTATGGGCTAGGTATGTGTATTCGATTGTTTGTTGGATTGACGATTGCGCCTGATCATTATTGGTTTGGGGCGATCGTCCCAACCATTTTTCATCTCGTGTTGGCTTCATTTGTCATACTCTACGGCTGCTTTCATGTGAAATTTTCTCAGCTCTTGTCCCCGAGCTACCGAAATAATCCTACATGAATCTGATTGTCCGTTATGGGGCCTATCCCTTCGTGCTGGCCTTCGGGGTAGGTTTGCATGAGCTCCTTCTTTGGTATCACGTTGGGATTCCAATTGCCACCTATCTGCCCGTGATTGTTGGAGCGGTTATGGTTGCTGGCTTGGAATGGACCTTTCCTTATCGGCAGCAATGGCGGGCTGAACATGATGAGTGGGCGCAAGATGCCATTTTCATGGTCTTAGTTCAAGGGGTGTTCCCCAAGCTCGTAAGCGCGACCGTGCTGTTTTCGCTGTCGACGGTTCTCCATGCGCAGGATTTCATGGTTGAAGGATTATGGCCGACCCATTGGCCCGTGCCTATACAAATGCTGTTCATGATGGTCGTGGCAGACGGCGTGCGCTATTGGTTGCATCGCCGGGCTCATGAATGGGAACCCCTCTGGCGTTTCCATGCGGTACATCATTCTCCGCATAAGCTTTATTGGCTGAATGTCGGACGGTTTCACCCCATTGATAAAGGACTGCAACTCTGTCTTGATACCCTGCCCTTTCTGTTGGTCGGAGTCGGGGAAGAAGTGCTGGGTCTCTATATCGTGTGTTATGCCATCAATGGCTTTTTCCAACATTGTAATATCGATCTCCGTCTCGGCGCGTTAAATTACCTCATCAGTGGACCCGAATTGCATCGTTGGCACCATTCCATGGTGAAACAGGAATCCAATCATAATTATGGGAACAATCTTATTATTTGGGATCTGGTCTTCGGTACCTGGTATTGGCCGAAAGAGAGAGAGGTGCAGGAATTGGGGTTAGTGAACAGAGCATACCCTTCATCGTTTTTTGAACAAATGACAACACCATTGATCCCCGGGGCTGATAAGCAGCTGGTAGAGCAATGAATATTTTCACTTTCGGACATAATGCTCGAATGCATGTGTGTATGATGATGGTGAAATATCAATACTGGAACCCGTTTATCAAGCACACGCACGATCCTCAGGGGGTGCAACAGGCTTTGCTCGAGCGCATTGTAAAGACCCAGGCAGAGACGACATATGGACGGAAGTATCAGTTCAGCCGGCTGCGTGGTTACCATGAGTTTCGGTTCGGTGTCCCTATTCAAACGTATGAAGATGTACGTCCCTATCTTCAGGCCCAAGAAGCGACAAAAGGACGAGAGCTGAATGATGAACAGCCGATAAGTTATGCCGTGACGAGCGGAACGACGGGCCAGCCAAAAATGATTCCGATTCTTCCACGTACTCCGCAAATGTTTCGGCACTATCAACTCTTAAGCACCTATGCGCAATATCAGGGCATTCCCAAAATTTTTCAGGGGAAAATGCTGGTCATTGCCGGGCAGGAAGTTGAAGGGTACTTGGAGTCTGGAACATCGTATGGTTCGATGTCAGGAATGCTTACCTCGGCTTTACCTTCCATGCTTCAGCCTAAACGAATTGTCCCTGACTTGATTGAGCGGATTACCGAGTATCAACAAAAGTATCTATACTTAGCGGCGTGGGCTTTGGCGGAACCGAATCTTTCGGTCGTGGCTACTGCGAATCCTTCCACCTTTCTCAAGTTACTAGAGGTCGGGCGTCAGCATTTTTCTCAATTAGTGGAACAGCTGGAGTCTGATCGCAAAAAAACTCCTGATTGGATTGCCCCGTTTCCGCGTCTTTCGCGGAGACGATTACGTTATCTTCAATCGCTTGTGGGTCAGGAAGATCAGTTGACGGTTGAGGCTTTGTGGCCGAAATTAAAAGCCGTCGTCACGTGGACAGGGGGAAGTTGTGGGGCGTTAATTCCCAGCCTCAAAGCCAAGCTTTCCGCGAAGACAGCGATTGTCGAAATGGGGTATCTGTCCAGTGAATTTCTGGGAAGCCTGAATGTGGACGTGCAAACTAATCAATGTGTCCCAACCTTCCATGAAAACTTTTTTGAATTCGTCGAACAAGCTGATTGGGATGCGGATCGCCCTAATACCCTGACGCTCGATCAATTAGAGCCTGGCAAGCGGTACTATGTCCTCGTCACCACGATGAATGGTTTGTACCGGTATCTGATGAATGATCTGATTGAAGTGACCGGTTGGTTTCATCGTACCCCTACGATTCGCTTTGTGCAAAAAGGCAAAGGGGTGACGAACTTGACCGGTGAAAAACTCTATGAGTTCCATGTGATGAATGCCGTTGAAGCAATCCAAGAGGCCTATCAGACGACCGTGGAATTCTATGTCATGCTGGCTGATCCCTTGTCATTGCAATATACCTTGTATCTTGAGCACCCACCCTTGGATTTTTTCGTCGGTTACAAGCTTGAGCAACATATGGGAGAGGCTAATGTGGAATTTCAATCCAAACGAGCGAGTGAACGATTGCAGCCTCTTCGGGTGGTGTATGTGCGACCAGGAACGGGTGATGCGTATAAAGCCCATAGCCTGCAACAGGGTCAACGGGACGCCCAATTCAAGGTGATACGATTGCAATATAGCAAAGACTGCTCATTTGACTTTTCCGACTATGTGAGAGCCTGAATCGAAACGTGCAGTGAGACTCACGATCACAAATCTGGATTTCCCATTTAAGCAGGCGTTCGCCCATGCGACGGCTACTCGTTTCTGTACCGAAGGTGTGTTGGTCAAAGCCGAATCATCGAAGGGGGTAATTGGGGTAGGGGAGGGGTGTCCCAGAAAATATGTTACGGGAGAGACAATACACACCGCCACGAGTTTTTTTGACTCGCATCGACAAACATGGGAACAGTTCAGGAGTGTTGAGGATCTTAAGTCCTGGATGACCACGAATAGCGGAGCTATCGATAGGAATCCGGCTAGTTGGTGTGCGGTAGAACTGGCCTTGTTCGATTGCTGGGGGCAAGAGCAGGGGCAATCGATAGAAGCCCTTCTAAACCTGGAAGAATTAACCGGACAATTTCACTATTCAGCTGTGCTGGGAACAGAGAGCTTCGCCACCTTCCAAAATCAAGCGCAACAATTTTCGGCCCTCGAGTTTGAAGATTTCAAGGTGAAGGTCTCGGGAAATCTTGAAACTGATCACCAAAATCTTGCGTTCCTCCAACATCTTCCTATCAAGAACCTCCGCATACGCCTGGATGCCAACAATCTCTGGAAGACCGCAGACGAAGCAGGAGACTACCTAAAAAATTTGAACTATCCGTTCTTGGCTATCGAAGAACCCTTGCAAGAAGGAGATTATGATGGTTGCCGGCAATTCAGCCAACAACTGGGATTCCCGATTATTCTCGATGAAAGCTTTTTACGCATAGAACAATTTCAGCATGTGCAGAAAGATCCTAAATCTTGGATCATCAATATCCGGATTTCAAAAATGGGTGGCATTCTACGGTCCTTAGCCATTGCCGAAGAAGCCAAAGCCTTGGGCATTCCGATCATCATCGGGGCACAAGTAGGTGAGACCAGTATTTTGACTCGAGCCGCTCTCACCGTCGCCAATCACTACCGCGACATTCTTCAGGCCCAAGAAGGGGCCTTCGGAACCTATCTGCTAGAACACGACATCACCGACCCACCTCTCATGTTCGGCAAAGGCGGAACGCTCGATCCTCAAACTCTCCGTGGCCATCCCGGTTTGGGGTTGATCCTCGCAGAATCAATATAAGTCTTTTTACCCTTCTTCTTTCAGGAATTTTCCTGCCACGGACAGCCCCTCCTGTACATTTTCTTGGTGGTTGGCTAGGATGGGGCGCCAACCGGGGAAGCCCCACTTATTCAGATATGAAAAAGAAAATTATTGTCTTTGTATCATATGCCCGCGCTAATCGGGATTTGGCGACACGGTTTTTGAAGAAATTCAAGGAGCAAGCTTCGCCATCGAAGCACTATCACTATGTCTTTTGGCGAGATGCCGATATTCTTGTAGGAGAAAAATGGCATGAAGCCATTCAGGAGGCGTTATCTCAATGTGATGTGGGTTTGGTATTAATCAGCCCGGCGTTTTTGGGATCGCAATACATACAAGATCACGAATTGCCTAAATTTTTGAAGTGTGGAGGGAAGGCGGTGATTCCAGTATTGTTGCAACCCATTGATGTGGATCGTCATGATTTAAAGGGCCTCCAGCGCACACAGATCTTCCGACTGGATCGTCCACGCTTCGCGTCGCCGAAAGCGTATGGGGAATGTTCCGGTGCCCAGCGTGATCAGTTCGCTTTGGAACTCTTTCGCCAAGTCGAAGCCCGTTTAGATAAAGTGGTGTCTCAATAAAACCTAAGAATCTTATGACTGAACCGACGATTACCTGTCCTAACTGTAAGACGGAGATTAAGCTTACCGAGTCGTTGGCTGCGCCTCTCCTTGAAGTGACGAAGCGAGAGTTTGAACAACGGCTTGCCCAAAAAGAAGCTGAATCGGCTAGGCAAGAAGCGGGGATTCGTCAGCGTGAGGTGGCTTTATCAAAAGCGAAAGAAGCTTTGGATGAGCAAGTGGCTGAGAAGTTGAAAGGTGAACGGACGCGAATTGCCGCTGAGGAATCCAAAAAAGCCAAGCTTGCGGTCGCCAATGATGTTGAACAAAAGTCCAAGGACCTCATTGAACTTCAAGAAATCCTTAAACAACGTGATGAAAAACTCGCCGAGGCACAGAAGGTCCAAGCGGATCTGCTCCGCAAGCAACGTGAATTGGATGATGCCAAACGCGAACTCGACCTTACTATCGAAAAGCGAGTGCAGGCTGGTCTTGTTGCGACGCGTGAGCAGGCCAAGAAAGAAGTAGAAGACGCGCTCAAATTCAAGGTTATGGAAAAAGAGCAGACCATTTCATCCATGCAAAAGCAAATTGAAGAATTAAAGCGTCGGGCTGAGCAGGGTTCCCAGCAACTTCAAGGAGAGGTTCAAGAACTCGAATTGGAATCGGTGCTGTCTGCCAAATTTCCCTTGGACCAAATTCACCCTGTGCCAAAGGGCGAATTTGGTGGAGATGTCCTTCAGCATGTGGCCGGGCCATTCGGGCAAGCCTGTGGAGCTATTCTTTGGGAATCGAAGCGCACCAAAAACTGGAGTGATGGCTGGCTTGTGAAATTACGGGAGGATCAGCGGCAGGCTAAAGCGGAACTGGCGGTGATCGTGAGCCAGACATTGCCGAAAGATGTGGATACCTTTGATCTGATTGACGGCGTGTGGGTAGTGCATCCGAAAGCCGCTCTTCCAGTGGCCATGGCCTTGCGGCACAGCTTGATGGAAGTGGCCGCCGCCCGCCAGGCGGGAGAAGGTCAACAGACCAAAATGGAAATGGTCTATGACTATTTGATGGGGCCACGATTTCGTCAGCGGGTTCAGGCTATCGTGGAGGCTTTTAGTACGATGCAAGACGATCTGGATAAAGAGCGCAAAGTCATCATGAAGCAATGGGCCAAACGCGAAGAACAAATCGGGCGAGTCATGCAAGCCACAGTTGGCATGTACGGAGACTTGCAAGGCATCGCCGGCAAAACTCTCCAAGAAATCGAAGGCTTAGAACTGAAAGCTCTTGATGGACCAATGGCAGAGGGACAAGAAAAACTCTTGTGATGGGTTCTTTTTTCTCCGGGGGGTGTCTATAGCCTGCGCGGGTTCTTGAATCTGTGAAGAAAGTTGTTATGTGCAATTGCCTCGAAGCCAGTGAGCAAAGATCTCTTCGGTGATAGTCGTACTCGCCAGGGCCATGATGGCCGCTGTGGCTTCTTCTTCTGATGCCTGCAACTGGTAGCCATTTCGTTCCAAAAATATCCCGCCAATCACATAGCCTGTGCGCTTATTCCCATCGACAAACGGATGATTTTTGACGATTCCATGTGTATAGGCGGCAGCTAACCCGAACATATTTGGTTTTTCGTAAGACCAAAGATTCAGGGGACGAGCAAGAGCGGATTCCAGCAGCGTTGCGTCACGGATTCCAGGGGCTCCTCCAAATTCAGAGAGGAGAACATCGTGAATGGCCAGGACCGATTGATGCTGTATCCAAACGGGTTCATTCATTTGGCTAGAGCCCGCAAGGTATTGCGGTACTGAGCCATGAACTTTTTCCCAATGTTTAGCTGTTGTTCAAATTCTGGATCATAGGGTGTAATTCGATAGCTGCCGTCCGGCGCTTCGGTCAAAAAGACTTTATCGCCATCTTGCACATTCAGCCGCGACAGGACTTCTTTGGGAAGCACGACCCCAAGGGAATTACCGACTTTACGAACTTTCATATCCAGCATAGCGGAACCCTCCCGTAAGTTATAACTAATGTTATAACAGGATGAGTTGCCTGGCAAGGCCAGAAGAATCTTGGGTATAAAAAGCGAATACTCGTATACAAGTAAAATGTGGAGTGACGATCTTCTGCGAGTTACCAACTTTCTAAGAAGGAATCACAAAATCGTAGTGGCCGATTAACCCATCCGTGATCTTTCCTGATGGATCGGGTGCATAATCAACAATGACGCGCTCCTGTTCTTCTGGGGTGAGTCCGGCATCGAGGATTACGACATCCTTCGGCAGCAATTCCTGATTCAACGCATTATTCGGAATTTGGTCTCCTCTAAAATACAGTTGTGTGACCAGCGTGGGAGATTGGGGAGGGAGAATCTTCACGTGCAGGTGGGAGGGCCGATAGAGGCCAGCGCGAAGATCAATCGGGTAAAATCCTGGCACGATGGTTTTAAACCAATACTCACCTTGTCTGTTGGTGACAGCCTTTCCCCAATATTGAAAATGTTCGTCATGCGTGCGGTGAATGATTTCTCCGGTTTTGGGATGGGGGAAACTGTGCGTCCCTTCGTCCCCTGTATGGTTATATCGGCCTGACGCCGAGGCGCTCCACATGATGAGTGTCGTATGGGGTATGGGTTGGCTTGTTTGGGCATCAAGGACATGGCCGCTGAGAATAATCACCTGCCCTTGGGCTTTTCCCTTGCGACCTTTCACAAACGTCAAGTCCTGATCGTTAGCCTGACTGATGGGGAGAGTCGAATCAAGATCTTCTCGTATCGCATCGATTTCATCTCCGTCATCGGGGAAAAACGGACCTAACCCTTGTCTGGGTGTTGGTTGGGTCAAGACATCCGCCATGCTCCGAGAGGTCAGGAGTCCGCCGACCGTCAATCCTACCAATCCTAACCCACGTTTCAGTAAAGCTCTTCTCGACCAGAATGTAGAGGTGGGGGTATTCATGCTTTTTCTCCTCGTCGCGTGATGGGCGACGTTCACTTGGCGGTCTTTCATGTTTTGAATCGTAAGCTGACCGCCTGTTGTGGGAAATATTTTTGTGTGAATTGCAATGCTTTGAATTGCAGGATTTCCCTAAAATGTTTTTCGTAGCTCCAGACAGATTGTCCTTTGTGTGGACAAGTTTTCATCATGCGCATGGTGTTGATTCGTTGAATGATTTTCCCAACGTGGCATAGTCTGTCTTGAACAGAATTTCTCGGTCGCAATAAGAACGGGTGGTCGGTCCACAAAGAATGTGAACAGAGCTAGCATAATATCAATGGGTTACCTCTGCAAGGAGGAATGAGAGAAAAAAGCGCTAAGTGGCATATCCCTTGCTCCCCTTAGAGACTAGAAGCCGCCTCAGAAAACCATGGCGGGGTGCTTACTTACAAAGGGGGATGACATGTCGCGATCAAAGCAAAGTGTAATGCGGTTGGTGTGTGTGGGTGTTTCCTTCCTAGCCCTAAGTGGTCTTCCGGCATTTGCGGCTGATGAAGAACCAAGCGATCCGAGTGAAAAGGGATCTGCGGGGCAGGTCCTCTTAGGGTCCATTGCCTCCATAGATGGCGAGAGCTACCTCATTCGGAATGAGGAGGGTGGGACTCTGAAGTATCATGTGTCCAAAGAGACGATGTTAAATGGCTCAGATTTTCAGGCTGGTGATCGGGTGATTGGGTCCGTGACGCCTGAGGGCCACGTGCTTGCGTTGACGAAGCGATTTTCGACAAAGGTCGGTTCGTAATCGTCGCACGAAGACTCAAAATTTTCTAAGCGATAGGGAGTCGAATCGGAGCCCCTGCATGGGGCTTTGGTTCGGCTCTTTTTTTTTGCTGGGGAATCGGAGGGATATGCCTCTATTCAGGTTCGGTGTCTGGGCTATCAATGAGATATTGTGGGCAGGTTGAGGCTTGTGTTTCCAATTGTGTGTAGTGGCAGAGAGGAATATCCTCTTTCAGGCGCCTGAGCAGTCGAAGCACCTTCATGTTGGGTGGAATATCACAGATCCAGACATGGGTGCCGGTTTCGAGCTCATCAAAATGTTTTTGGACTTGAAAGCCTGGGTGTTCCATGAAATATGCGGACAAGAATCCGGTGATCCCCTGAACGACCCAAGGATGCTCTTTAAGATATCGATAGCTGACTCGAAGTTCCGCAATGTGTGTCATCAACAGATGTCTCGGAGGTGCGGGTAAGGGGATAGGTGGTTTGTGTTAGGATGCGTCACAGATTCTTTGAATTTCTGATTTCATCTTACCTACCCGACAGAGGAAAAGAAATGTGAATGGAGCACTTATTATGGTGTACTCATGAATGAGGGCATTTTCTGCAAAATTTGTGAGAAGGCGTGGCCTCCCAATGATCATTATATTGGGGATCTAGGTCTGACCAAAGCGTATCTCTTTGAGGATCAATTTTTTTCAGGGTGGACCGTTCTGATCCTGCATGACCATCGTACCGAATTGTATCAATTGTCTCGAAAAGAGCGGTCGGAACTGATCGAAGAGGTGAGTCGAGTGGGAGAGGCCATGACAAAAATTTTTGATGTCAGAAAAATAAACTCGGAACTCTTAGGCAATCAGGTTCCCCATATGCATTGGCATGTCATTCCCAGGCTGCAGTCCGACCCTGATCCCTTACAGCCGGTATGGTCTGTGGCCCACGAACCCGCCCGGCTGACAGCCCCTCTCCTTTCAGCGCGTCTCCAGCATTTTCGTTCGGCGCTGGGCCTGTCATCAGCCTCACTTAGAGCTAACTGAAAAAAAGTCTTCACGGCAATTTTTTCTTGCCACAAAAATGGCCGGGTGCCCACCTTGGTGAGCGGCCCGGCCTCCGGTTGATCATTAAGGATTAATCGTGGCCTTCACCCTTGCCATGTTTGCCTTTTCCATGGCCTTTGCCGTCTTTATGCTTTTCCTTGTATTCCTTCATTTTTTCCTGGCGCTCTTCCCGTGATTTTTGAAATTTTTCCTTTTGCTCCGGGGT
>Ga0224506_10000322_pt1 | contig 44032 bp, 35 predicted proteins | sample SF_Jan12_sed_USG_2_FD_169108 | JGI IMG/M metagenome (GOLD analysis project Ga0224506, IMG submission 169108) | Sediment microbial communities from San Francisco Bay, California, United States - SF_Jan12_sed_USGS_8_1 | ecosystem: Environmental > Aquatic > Marine > Sediment | place: USA... | reverse complement strand
TCGTAATATATTACGACCACGGTCGTATATCCTTTTTATTTTTCTTTACTCAGTTATATTGAAAATCTATATAAATATCAACATGTTATTTCTATAATTCACACATATATGATCACTGCTCTGAGATATGCGACCATGGTCGTATTTGCTTTTTCAATATGCCTGTATTTTTATATAATTTATTCCCATAGATATCAGACACTTAGAGCATGACTGAAAACATTACATTTATTGGCCTATTTTCACTTCGTAGTATCTCTTGTGAAACCATCTTTTTCATTTTATAGTCCTTCAGTACAGGGATTATTAACTTAATGACAAGGATTACGTCATGACAGATCAAGCCAATGGGGAGAATTCTCCTCGCCTACTCCAGCAAGTTAAAAATGCTATTCAATTACGCCACTACAGTATTCGTACTGAACAGGCTTATGTTCGCTGGATTAAAAATTTCATTTACTTCCACGGTAAAAAACACCCAAAGGATATGGGTGATGAAGAGATTACCGCATACCTTAGCCACATGGCTTCTGTCAAAAATGTAAGTGCCGCCACACAAAATCAAGCTCTGAATGCACTGGTCTTTCTCTATCGTAATGTGCTGGATATTGAAGTGGGTGTTTTTAAAGAATTGGTTCGGGCAAAGCCCTCTAAGCGCATTCCAGTTGTATTGACTCATGCTGAGGCTGTAGAAGTATTAAGCCATATAGATGGTATGACTGGTATTATGGCACGTTTACTATACGGCTCTGGTTTGCGGGTAATGGAGTGTGTTCGGCTTAGAATTAAAGATATTGATTACAAGTTCAAACAAATAACTGTGCGTGATGGCAAGGGCAAAAAGGACAGAGTCACACTTTTGCCTGAATCACTAATTGAGCCTTTAAAAGAGGCTGTTGAACATGCAAAAAACATTCACCGGTTTGATTTAAGTGAAGGCTTTGGAGAGGTTTATTTGCCTTATGCGCTTGCACGAAAATATAAAAAGGCTCCCGTTGAAACCGGATGGCAATATCTATTTCCTGCTTCAAAACGTGCTAATGACCCACGGTCTAATAAAGAACGCCGGCACCATATTTCTGAAACTGTCTTACAAAGAGCGGTGAAAGCAGCCGTACGTAAAACCAATATAGTTAAACCGGCAACCTGTCATACCTTTCGCCACAGTTTTGCCACGCGTCTTATAGAGAAAGGGACAGATATTCGTACTGTGCAAGAGTTATTAGGCCATGAAAATGTCTCGACAACAGAAATCTATACGCACGTGCTTAATATCAATAAGCGCGCTGTTTTAAGCCCAGTTGATGAATAATTTGCTGCTTTCACTGATATGAGTTTTAGAGAATATGTTTTTCACTTTGACGAAGAGGGTAAAGTGACCAGAATTCCTCATACTAAATGGAACAGGGTCCGAAATGGTGAGGAGCTTCTACAAGAGCACTCCAATAAATCTGTTTATATTGCCTATGCATATATGTCGCTTGAAAATAGAAAGCCCGATTATTGCCCTCGTATTGACGGTGCCATTTATTATTTTGATGCGGCAGGTCGTGTGATTTTAGATAAGCCCTATTACTTTGATTTGTTACAGGACCTTGATGAATTGAATGGCTGTGTGATTGATTTACTGCATCGTAAAAAGAAAGCGGAGTCTGCCAATAAATATCACTGGCAACTCACTTCGAAACAAATACAGGCTGTTATTGATTATATTTGGCCATCTATTGCGACTGGTCGGTGAAGCCAACAATTCAATCTATTATGCTTATGTTGATTATTTTATTCTGATTTCAGCCTGTCTTTTTTCCTTCTGCCCTTAATTTATATTCCGATGCTGTGCAGCCAAAGAAGTTTTTAAAGCGGCGGCAAAAATGACTGGGATCATTGAAACCAAGATCAAAACAAACTGCCGTTATGACTTCACCATTTTTAATGCGCTCGGCGGCTCGTTTTAGCCTGAGTTGCTGCTGAAACTCTACCGGCGAGCAGCCTATTTTTTCTTTAAATTCAACATATAACCGGCTTCGGCTCATGCCCGAGTGCCGGCACAGCTGATCAATTTCCAGTGGCTGCGATAAGGTACTGTTTATCCAGTCGAGCGCGGCGATTAAGCTATTGGCTTCCGGGTCAGTGCTGCAATAAGTTAATAAAAAATCTCTGGTGTTATTGCGCAGCATGCGGATGATTAATTCTGAAATATTCAGATCAATCATCATATCCCTGTCCGGGTGATTTTCTGTAAACAGTTTCACCAGACGGTTCAGCAAACGCTGTGTTTCAGTTGAATGATGGGTGTGTAAAACCGGTGTTCCGAACTGCCACTGATTGGCCGATTCCAGCATCGGTAATGTATCGCTCAGGCGCTCACTGATATGACTGACTTTTTCTTTTGAGATTTCAACCGTAAGGCAGGTGGTGGGGTTATCAATGCTTGCTTCAGGAAAATCTATTTCCACCACACCACCGGGTGCCATGACAAAACTTTCATGCGGTAAGAAGATCTGACTCTGGTCGTTGCCGCTCATATCCACAGAGTGCATGATTTTTTTACCGGTTACCATGCCGCAAAACAGCAGCTCACCTGCATCCAGCCGCACACGTGATGCCGATTCATAGGTATCATAAATACTGACTTCGGACTCCGCTCCGGCAAAGCTTATTTTATTTTCAATGAGAACTTGCGGCATGCGCCGGCGTTTTATTGCGTCAGTGGTCATTTATACAGGCTCCCCGGTCATGCATTAGAAATGACTAATACATAATCTCGCATCATTATTTTTATTGTCTGGACTAATGATCAATTATTTTGGACTGTGATGCAAATATGTTCTTTCAACTGGTTTTATTCTTGTTTGCCGTTCAGACAATGGTCTGGCCGAGTTTGTGTGATGATAACGAAAATAAAAACCAAATTACAAGCTTATCTGCGTAACTGAGCACGCAGAGATGTACATTTAATAATCATTTAGGAGAGATATTGATGTCTGACATGACAGCTAATTTTAAAGAGCAATACGAAAATTTCATTGGCGGTAAATGGGTGGCACCGGTAGACGGTGAATATTTTGATAACACCTCACCGGTCAATGGCAAGGTGATCAACCGCGTGGCACGCTCAGGCAGTAAAGACATTGATCTGGCTGTTGCAGCTGCCTGGGAAGCCGCCGCCAGCTGGGGCAAAACTTCGGTTACTGAGCGCAGCAATCTGTTATTAAAAATTGCTGACATCATGGAACAAAACCTGGAAAAAATTGCGATAGCTGAAACCTGGGATAACGGTAAAGCCATTCGTGAAACCATGGCGGCAGATATTCCGTTAACCATCGATCATTTTCGATATTTTGCAGGCGTTATCCGCGGCGAAGCCGGTGAAATTTCTGACCTTGATGCCAACACCGTGTCTATGGAAGTACATGAGCCATTAGGTGTGGTCGGGCAGATTATCCCGTGGAACTTCCCGATCTTGATGGCCGCGTGGAAACTGGCACCTGCACTGGCTGCCGGTAACTGTGTGGTACTGAAACCTGCCGAGCAAACACCCTCATCAATTCTGGTTGTGATGGAACTGATTCAGGATATTTTACCAGCCGGCGTGATTAATGTAGTCAATGGTTTTGGTCTTGAAGCCGGTAAGCCCTTAGCAACACACCCGGACATCCGTAAGGTTGCCTTCACCGGCGAGACCACTACCGGTCGCCTTATTATGCAGTATGCATCAGAGAATATTATTCCGGTTACACTGGAGCTGGGTGGCAAGTCACCTAACGTCTTTTTTGAAAGCATCATGGAGGCAGACGATGAGTTTTTTGATAAAGCCATTGAAGGTCTGGTGCTGTTTGCTTTCAATCAGGGTGAGGTTTGTACCTGTCCGTCACGTGCATTAATTCAGGAAAGCATTTATGAACCGTTCATGAAGCGTTGCCTGGAAAGAATTGCTGCAATCAAAATGGGCGACACATTAGATGGCAGCACCATGATGGGCGCACAGGCATCCAACGATCAGTATGAAAAAATTCTCAACTACATCCAGATCGGTAAAGATGAAGGCGCTGAAGTACTGTGTGGCGGTGAAGCGTATAACAACGAAACTTACCCTGACGGTTACTACATTCAACCTACCTTATTAAAAGGTGAAAACAGCATGCGTGTTTTCCAGGAAGAAATTTTTGGCCCGGTATTATGTGTAACCACCTTTAAAACCGAAGAAGAAGCCATGAGCATTGCTAATGACACTTTATACGGTTTAGGTGCAGGTGTATGGACGCGTGATATACACCAGATGCAAAAGTTTGCCCGTGGTATTCAGGCTGGTCGCGTGTGGGCTAACTGCTATCACCTGTATCCTGCTCACGCATCATTCGGTGGTCAGAAGAAATCAGGTATCGGTCGTGAAACGCATAAGATGATGCTGAATCACTACCGCATGACCAAAAACATCCTGATGTCGTATGACAAAAATGCACTGGGATTTTTCTAAACGATTAGCCAGCTAATCAGACTTGCAGCGGTGACCCGTTCACCGCTGCACTTAGTCAGGAAGAGAAAATGAGTGAAAAGACATACAGCCAGCGAGTTGCTGTTACCGATAAAGCCAAAGCGGTGATTGATCAGCTCAGAGAAAAACACGGCGATCTCATGTTCCACCAGAGCGGCGGATGCTGTGATGGTTCTGCGCCAATGTGTTTTGCGGTTGGTGAGTTTATGGTGGGTTCGAGAGATATTTTACTCGGATCAATACACGGCTGTGAATTTTACATGGCACCAGGTCAGTTTGAATACTGGAAAAACACCCACTTAACCATCGATGTAACGGAAGGGCGCGGCGCCAGTTTCTCACTGGAAATCCCGCTGGGATTACGCTTTATGACGGTCTCCCGTTTGTTTACAGATGAGGAGTTAGAGAATTTAATCGTTGCCAAACCGAAAGACAGTTAATTTATTCTCAGATGTTGTCAATAAAAACAAAACATATAAAACTCTATATTCAGTGACGACTTAAATACCCCAAACTGTTATAAAATTTCGTCGGGACTGCATTTCACATCTTTGTGATTAAGTTAATGCTATGGTTTTGTTCATCTTGTTTTATGTCGGGGTTCGTACCTCACCCTACGCGCTAGCGCTAAAAAGCACTCAAAAAAGCCCATATAGACAGAATACGTAACTCGCCAATGTTAAGCTATTGGCTCATACATCGCAGACAATGTCACCAGAATCAATGTTAAACTGCCCTACTAGCCCCTAGGTGGAGGACTGGATGCCCGAAATAATATTCCGAAAATATAATTCCTTCCTTAGCTTGTTTAAATAGGCAAGGGTTGGGTCCTGAACCCAGTCTACGGGCTGATATTGATTAATATCCCTGCTATTTTTTCTGTAGAAGCAATAATTAATTAAATAAGCTTATAATAATGTATGGTTCTTTGAAGCTATACATTATTATAGGCTTTATGAAAATGACGGAAGATCATTATGGGGAACAATTTTAATACAACATATTTGAAATACTTCAACCTTGCGACGACACAAACGGCGAGCGATGTAGATGTTGAGCTAATTAAAGTGCTTTATAAACAAGCAGGCTCCGCATTAATTGGCGTGCTTGCAACGGCAAGCGGCATTAGCCTGGTTTTTATCAATGAAGTCGCCGATATCACAGTTTATATTTGGCTATCGATTATTTACTGCTTATCCCTGGTTCGATATCTATCGTTAAGGCAGTTTAAAAAACATGAAAAACAACCCAGTGAAGTAATACAGTGGGGGAAGGTATTTACTTTTTTTGCTTTTTTATCCGGTTTGAGCTGGGCCGCTGTCAGCGTTGTATTTTTTACACCTGAAGATCTGCATATTTTTAATATATTGACATTAATAGTTATTGCGATGTCAATGGGTTCTCTAGCTGCATTATCGGCACATCCTATTGCCTATTACCTTTTTGTCATTCCAACTTATACCACAATGATTTGGCGATATTTAAGTATTGAAGACTCCTATTACAATGTTTTTGGTTTATTGTTGTTTGTTTTTATTTTTGCATTGTTTTCAATTATTCGTGTGCACAATCGTATGCTACGCGACTCAATTAACTTACGATTCGAAAATAAAGAATTAGTCGAGCAGTTAACTAAACAAAAAGAAAAGGCAGAGAGTGCAAATATTTCTAAAACAAAGTTCCTCGCCGCTGCCAGTCATGATCTTAGACAACCATTGCATGCAATAGGCCTGTTTTTAGGTGCATTAAAATCACGGATTGAAAAAGAAGATGAAAAAATTATAGTCGACAAGATTCAGAAATCGAGTAATGCGCTAAACGGACTACTTGATTCCTTACTTGATATTTCAAAACTGGATGCAGGGGTAGTTAAACCTGAACCAGAATTATTTTACATACAGCATTTATTTGACACTTTGAAAGCAGAATTTGAAGTCGCTGCTAGTGAGAAGAACTTAAGGATAAAGTTCGTCAATACAAAATTATGTGCAAATACCGATCGAAAAATAATAGAAAGGATATTGCGTAACTTAATTTCTAATGCCATTCGCTATACACACAAAGGCGGTGTTATTGTAGGCTGTCGCCGCCACAATGGTAAAGTATTACTAGCTGTATATGATAGTGGCATTGGTATTGAAGAAGATAAATTACAGGGTATTTTTAAAGAGTTTCATCAACTTGAAAACACGGAGAGAGATCGTTCAAAAGGTCTGGGGCTTGGTTTAGCTATAGTTAAACGCATGGCAAAGCTGGTTGGTATGCCATTATTTGTAAGGTCTGTACGAGAGAAAGGTTCGCTATTTGCTTTAGAAATGCCTGTTGTCACGAACGACTCTTTTGAATGTAATGACTCTGAGTTTTTAACTGATTTTAAGTTTTTTGATGATCAAACTATCCTGGTGATTGATGATGATGAAGAAATACGCGAAAGTCTAGATGCATTGTTAAAAGCCTGGGGCTGTCATGTTGTAGTCGCCTCATCAGGTGATGATGCGATAGAAAAGATGAAAGATGAGAACACTTCATTGAATATGATTATGGCTGACTATCGGTTACGAAATAATGAAACGGGTATCGATGTTATTAGAAAAGTACACCAGCTTTATCAGGGACATAAAATACCTGCAATTATCATAACAGGTGATACGGAGCCTTCTCGTATTAAAGAAGCAGAATCCAGTGGTTATAGAATCCTGCATAAGCCTGTTTTGCCAGATGAGCTTCGTTTGTTACTTAGTGAACACTTAACAGATTAGATAATCTAAACATATGCAAGTTTACGATTTACTATACACCCATTGATTGAGCATGGCATGCTTCGCTGCCTGTGTGCGATTTTTTACATTAAATGCTTTCAGGATAGCGGCAACATGTACGCGAACAGTGGATTCTGTTAAATTGAGGTTGCTGCCAATTTCTTTGTTTGATATTCCCTCGGTTAATTGATTAAGAACATCACGCTGTCGTGGCGTTAATAATTCATCAATAGGTGTCTGCTTTCGTTTTTCTAAGAGTATTTTGGGTATTGCTTTTGACATGATTTCAGGTGGCACATAAATCCCACCGGAAATAATAAGTTTTAAAGCGTTTTTCATGATTGTTGTTTCAGATGATTTCGGGATATAGCCACGTGCGCCTTGTCGTAAAACCTGCTCAACCATTTTGTGATCTTCTGAGCCAGAGAGCACTACAATCATTGACTCTGGTAGCTCTTTTTGTATGGCATTTAAAGCATCGAGGTGACTAATACCGGGTAACCCCAAATCAAGCAAAACTAAATTGATATCTGTATGCTGCTCAATAATAGTTTGAGCTGATTCAAAACTGCCAGCTTCAAAACTGTCAATATCAATATTTAGCCCTTCAAGCATGAATAAAATACCATCACGAAATAAAGAATGGTCATCAATTATCAGTATTTTCATTTATTCCAGTCATCATTATTGCTAGTTATCAATATTATCAAGTACTAAGCCAAAAGGCTTAATCTTTTTAGTGAATTTACAGTTGCCTTTATAGACCCTATATTGAAAATTATATAACTGTAATCACTCTTTCAAGTTGATAGCTGTCAAACTACCAGGGAATAATAATGAAAAATAGTTTTAAATTGTGTTCGATTCTAATGACTTCTGTACTTTTAATCACCGCTTGTGGCGGTGGTGGTGATTCTGGCCCAGGTCCTGCTCCGGCTAATGTTGCACCAACAGCTAATGCAGGAACCGATATAACAGTAACCTCGGGAACAAATATAACCTTATCGGCTCTTGCCAGTTCAGATAGTGATGGCACAATTACAAGTTATAGCTGGTCACAAAGCCCTGGCTTTGACCTTAACTCACAAGTAACGCTATCAAACGCCAATACAGCAACGCCAAGTTTCACTATTAGCGTTTATACAGATACTATTTTCAGTTTTGATTTAGCGGTTACCGATGATCAAGGCGAAGTTGGTTATGATACCGTTATTATCACTGTTACTCCTGATAGCCTGGCATCAACACTTGATACCCCCTGGACTATTACAGACAGAACATTTAGTTTTGATGACGTTATCTACACAGGTAGCAAGTACATAGGCGTCGGCTATTACGGTATGGCAGAGTCTGTCGATGGCAGTAGCTGGTCAGCTATTAATTTTGATTACAACATACAGATGGGCGATGTTGCCGCAAATGGAAATAACATCGTTGCTGTACCATATGGTTACCAGTTTAACGGTATTGTAATGACAACGGATGGTTCAAACTGGCAGACTGTTGATACAAGCAGTAACGCTGATTGTTCTCATTTTAGAAGTATTTCACATGATGGAAGTCAGTTTATTGCTAACTATGGCAATAACATATGCACATCAAGCGATGGCAGTAACTGGCAACTTCAATCAACTCAGCAAGTTAGTTTCAGTAAAGTTGTATCGGGTGCTGGTAAATATGCACTTTTAATTACCGGTGGTTTAGTCACTATTGACTCTCTTACTTCAACTGCAATGAACGTACCCGCTCTTCCTGGTACTTCCACGGCTTCTTTAACCGATCTTATTTACGGCAACTCTGCTTTTGTAGGTTTGAGGTCAGGTGAAATAATCTATTCAGCCGATGGTGCAACGTGGTCCGCCATCTCTGCAAACGATATTCCTGTGAGCATTACCTCAATCTCATACTCTTCTGCTAAAGGTTTTGTTGCTGCAAACTCAACTAACCATGATATTTACACATCTCCCGATGGTGCGACCTGGTCAGTAATAGCGAGTTCAGATCTGCTGACTGAATGTGGCGTCTGTCAAATAATTGTTAATGGCACGAATGAAACTTTAGTTGTATCTAACGAGTCTTTTTATAATTCGAGCGATCTTGTTACATGGAGTTCATTTCTTCCTCCCGGTACAGGACAGGCAGTAGTAAGCTCAACGTTTAGCGTTGGCGGTTTCTTTTATGGTATAGCTGCAGGTGCTTTAGTTAAAAGCACCGATGAAATAAACTGGACTGTCGTTTCAGATGCATCTGTCGGACACATTTATACAGCGTTACACGATGGCACGCAGTTTATAGCTCACACATCTGCTGGTGGCTCATCAGCACCTGGGATTTATTATTCTGCTGATGGAATTAGCTGGACTCAGTCGATCACTTTTGGCAGCAACTATGTTTATGGCGCTTCAGTTTCCGTAGGAGCAACGACATATAATTTTGTAATAAGTGGCAATGCCATTGAAGATAGAAATAAAATTCTTTTTAGCAATGATGGAATTAGTTATCAGATAGACGGAGGTCTGAATGCAATATCGCCTGGTATAGATACGGCTAATGTTAAACAGGCTACTACTAATGGAACAATAATTGTCGCTATTTCTGCTAATGCTATTTATACCAATGCATCTGGTACCTGGACTACAGCCGCAACATCTACTAATTTTAAAGATGTAGTATGGACCGGTACAAATTTTGTAGCAGCAGGTCAGTCAGGAGTTGTTATGACTTCAGCTGATGGTATTACATGGACTACGCAAACATGGTTAAACGTCAACACCATTACTGACATCTTAGTTGTTGGTGCAATAGTTTATGCAACTGATAGTGGCGGCAAAATAGCAACATCAGTTGATCATGGTGTTAGCTGGACTCTATCAAAAGACTTTAGAGTTGGTACAGTGATAACAGGCAATACAATTATTGAGTTAGCATATGATGGTACAACCATCTATGGCTTTGGCTCAACTGGTGATACAGCTAATGTGAGCACAGTATCGACATTAGATGGCGGTACTAGCTGGAACGTAAACACAGCGCAGGGTACGGTTGTAAATGGTCATGTAATATATGATGCAACTGGTTCGCGTTTTGTAACTGCAACTAAACGCGAATCAACAACTGAAGTCACTGGAGCAATAACATGGGCAGCTACTACCACTCAACTACCAGATGACCCATCATTTGCATATGTTGCAACTCAGGAAGCTTTATCTGGTATTTCTCTAAATAGAATCCACTATGTTAGTGGTACGCCTGATAGCTATACATCTGGTAATGCGGGTTACTCTGAAGATGGACAAAACTGGGTCATTAAGACAGGTTTAACGACCTATCATTTTCTTGATTACTCACCAACAAGCGGTATTTTTGCCAGACTATCTTTTGGTCAGGTAGAAACATCAACAGATGGTATAAATTACACGCCAGCAACAGTAACTGGCTTAGCCTCTACTAATACTAACTTTAATTACATGAAGTATATTAATGATCAGTACATCGGGGTTAATTTACATGAGCAAACTGGAGTGCCGGGTATTTACACATCTGGCAATGGCTCAGACTGGACTTTAATTTCTGAGGCAGATTTAGGAATAAGTCAGTATCTGAGTGATTACGATTATCGCTATACAAATATCGTAGATATGGAATATGACGGGGCTCAATACTCGTTATTATTTAATCACGAAGACCTTACAGATAATGGCTACCATAAAGGTGTGATGCTTCTTACTTCCACAGACCTGATAAATTTCACATTACATGAAACAGGTATCTACATGCATGCACATGAGCTAGTACTTGAAGCAAGTGGATATAAAATCGAAGGATACAGCTTTGTTGCCACACATTTATATTATTAGATCTTAATAAATTTTGTAACACAAAGGGCTGGGTGATCCAGCCCTTTTTTTATAAAAAATATTTTTGACTAAAAGCAACAGACAATTTCAAGATATAGCCAAGAACTTTAAAAACCAACCTCACCAAAGTTTTCATTAAAACCAATAGCCCGAACACGGATACTATTAAAATCATCTAACGTTACTGCACTGGGCAATACGATTCTCAATGTACCATTGGCAAATTCGGTGCCAGTTAGTTTTGAGATAACCCTATTGGCATTTTCTCCTCTATTAAGCAAGCCAAAGAGGGCATTATATTTACTCTTCAGGCCAGCTAAAGCTGTTCAAAATTATTCCTGATAATTTTTTCTGCGATGTCTATTCAAATAGGTTTATCATTCGCAAATCTCACACTAGCGCAGAAAGCTCGTAATTATAACAACGCATCGTTACATGGATGTAACTTATTAGAGCAACGCATGGAGCGGTTGCCGAGCAGCCGTATATATTAGGAGTGATGAGAGTATCCGCATGTCCTTTTATGCGGACTTGATTAACGGGGCGGCTTTTTTGGTTTCTTTTTCAGCTGCAGGAAAAAGAAACTCGCCTGTCGGTGCGATTACCGACGCCTTTGACTTTGATCTTTAAAAGCTGTTGGGGTTCGTACCTCTCGGCAACTGCTCCTGCGTTACTCTACCTCCTGAACTGACCGCCATGGATGGTGGGAGTGCAATATGAATTGCCTGGAACAATTCATGCCCTGCAGTCGACCCCAACCTACGGACTCACGATACTATTTTTGACTATAGATCGCTGATTGCCGATTTATTTATCTAAAACAACTTATCAAATAACTTATCCATTACTTTTTCACCGGCTTTTCTCATTGCATAGTCACCGATTTCCTGACCGATAGTAGAACCCTGACTTTGCTGACCGGCTGAGTTAACCTGCCCCTGCATTTTGCTTATCCGGTCATTTTGCTGTTGCTGCATTTTTTTCATTTCAGCCAGCTTTGCATCCATTTTCTGTTCCTGACTTGCTAAAGCCAGGCGCTGTTTATATAACACATCAACCCGTTTGCCTTTATAGAATTTGCATTCTTCCGGTTCATTTTTATGAAAGCAGATACCAACTCCACTTGGCCGGCCGTCAGAGATCGTGCCGTCAAACATCGGCTGACCATCATATTGCAGCTCACCTTTGGTGCGCTGACCATTTTTAAACGTGCCTTTAAAACTCAGATTTTTTGCCTGATTAACCGCCTCGCCTGTACCATGCGCCAGACCGGCATGACACTGGCTGCCCTTATAAATCCAGCCGTCTTCTTTGAGCCGGCAGTTTTGTCCCAGATATAACATCGCTGCAGCTATCTGCTGCTCATTAATCAGCCCCGGGTAACGGCCAACAAAGCCTTTGCATTTTGCAGTCGTACCTTTCTCTCCGCATGCTGTTGCAAATAAGGCCTGACCTTTTGGTACAAAAGCAGCAATGAGTTGTTTTGCCTGGGACAACTGCGAGGAATTCGCATACTGTTCTGTAAATTTCTGGCATTCGCGATAAGAGAATTTTTTACAGGCATTATCAAATGCGTAGCCTGACATTCTTTCGGCTATTTGCGCTGTCATGAAAACGCCATGGATATCTTTATCTGTAGCCTGCAGGCAGCTTTTAATATTACTTGTCGCAGAGCACGCGGCTGCCACTTGCTGCTCAAAGCTATCCACTGTGCGGCAATATTTGTTTTGCGCACAACTGAGTATTTTGGCCACTGTATTTTTTTCCGCCCGAACCAGATCCAGTGCAGATTTTCCCTGATTGTTTTCTGTTAACAGAGGCATTTTTTTACTGATCAGATAACTCACCACTGCCGGATGAGAAGCCTCTGCCGCCAGATGCAGAGCCGTATTGCCGTTTGCGTCCACCTCATTTAAGTCCACGCCTTTTGTAACCGCCGTTTTTAACTGATCCAGCTCACCGCGTTTTACAAAATACATCCACTTGGGGCTGGCTGAACCACTTAACACATCAACAACTTCCTGTTGCTGGGCAATCAGTTTAGGCCAGATACCGCCGCTTTGTTTTTTATAGGTAGCCAGCGTCGCTTGAGCGCCTTCGAGCGGGTTTTTACCCGTAATATCCTTTACCTTTAAATCGGCTCCGTATTGCACTAATAAGGCGACCACTTCCACACTCTTAGCCCAGAAAACAGGGGTCCGGCCGATTCTGTCCGTGATATTCGGATTTGCGCCTGCTTTCAATAAATACTCTGTTATTTCAGGCTTATTATGAATGGCAGTCTTCATCAACATGGTCCATTGATTAGAGTCTTTGCCATTGATATCCCCACCTGCCGCTAAATGCGCCTTAGTGGCCGCCATATCATAACCAAGCTTTGAAAATGAGCCGACCGTGCCTGCCGTCTGACAGCCTATGGATAAAAGAACCCCCAGTAGTGCTATCAACCTCAATATAATACGCATACCCTGACCCCTGATTTCAGTAATTAATAGTGTAATACAAACCCTGTGACTGGCTTAAAATTAGTATTGCCCGATTAAAGCAGCTTAGAACTCAGCTGTCATCACCCATATGGGCTACACAGTCACCATCCCTAAGCCAGGCAGCACCGCTAGCCCTGTGCTTTTTGACGTTAAAATAACGATTATTCACTAAAACCCCAGACTGCCTCTAAGGTGATTTTTTACTCAATTTGACGTATATTGCTTTTTCCTAAAATACTAACTCTAATTTCACGGTTTTTCTTATGTTAAAAGCACTTATATTCGACGTTGATGGCACGCTCGCTGACACAGAAAAAGACGGTCATCGTGTGGCCTTTAATTCGGCATTTAAAGCGGCCGGACTCGACTGGCAGTGGGATGAAGAACTTTATGGCAAGTTACTCGCTGTTACCGGCGGTAAAGAACGTATGAATTATTATCTGGATAATTTCAATACAACGTTTGAGCGCCCAGATAACCTGCAGCAAATGATTGCTGATCTGCATAAGTCTAAAACCGGCTATTACACCAAACTACTCGGTGAAGGTGCTATTCCACTACGTGCTGGTGTCAAACGCCTGATATCAGAGGCCAGGGAAGCCGGTTTACGCCTGGCTATCGCCACCACTACCACCCCGGAAAATGTCACCGCGCTGCTTGAAAATACGCTGGGCAAAGATTCCATCGGCTGGTTTGAAGTGATTGCTGCCGGTGATATCGTACCGGCTAAAAAGCCGGCGGCGGATATTTACCACTGGGCTCTAAAGGAAATGGATCTGGATGCAGCGGATTGCCTGGCGTTTGAAGACTCAGAAAATGGCATTCTGTCATCACAGGGCGCGGCTCTTAAAACCATCATTACCGTCAATGATTACACACTGGATCATGATTTTAGCGGGGCTGCTATTGTACTGGATAATCTTGGTGAACCTGAGCATGGCTTTAAAATCATCAGTGGTGATGCCGGCAAGCACTGTTATGTGAATCTAGAATTACTTAGAGAGATACACGCGGACTGATTACGCCGTAATCAGCGTCTTAAGTCAAACGTCTGCAGTTTTAAGTCTTTGTAGTTTAGACTTTTGACTGCTGACTTCCGGCTATCTTTTACTTTTTCTGATCCGGCTTTACCTGTTTGCGGTACGAATAAACCACTTCGGTAAACCTGGCCACCGTATTGGTCAGATTCGCATTCGGGTACTTATCGCAGCGGTCATCCAGCCATTGCAGCATACCGTTAAAATCCGTGCTACCGAAAATATCGTAGGTGCCACCGATAATCAGATTAAACGCGGTCACATAACCGGCCAGCCACTGCCTGATCTGGTCTTCCTGATCATCACCTGCAGCACGCGCCTTGCTATAGACAGAACAGGGATAGTCGCCTGCACCATAGGTTGCAAACTGCTGATTATAATCGCGTGCCTGCACGCTCGACACCAGAACCATCAACAGCAAGCCTGTTATACTAATCTTCATTCTTTCTCTGCTCTCAAAAAAGCCAGTTTCAAATAGTTTGTTTGAGTATAGTTCAGAACAAGCATTTATATTTTTTTTCTGATATTCGTCATTAATAGTTTACACTTAAATATCACCAGCAGCTGTCAGGGAGCTTTTAGATGAACAAGCCCGAACTTAAAATCAGTGTTTTCAGTGATTACATCTGCCCCTTTTGTTATATCGGCCATCACCGGCTACAGCAACTTAGACAGGATTATGAGCTGAAAATAAACTGGTGTTTTGTCGAGATACACCCTGAAACACCTGCGCAAGGTATGCCAACGACCGAACTCAATTATAACGATGCACAATGGCAGAGTGTTGTCACTTCACTGAATTCACTGATCGAACAGGATCAGCTGCCTTTTAAACACGAACACCAGTTCACCACTAACTCACACAAGGCATTATTGCTGGCAGAAGCGAGTAAGCCTCTCGGTGCGGATATTTTCTACCGCCTGCATAACCGTTTATTTGAGGCATTTTTTGTTGATCTGTTAAATATTGGTGATGAAGACATCCTGCGGCAGATTGCCAGCGAATGCGGGATAGCCGACAGCGTCACAGAAGCGGCTATAACAAATAATGCGGAACTGGAAAATCATTTACAGCTGTACAAAGAATTTGCCAGTAAAGCACAGATCAGAGGTGTACCCACAACCATTATCGGCCAGCAGTCTATTCCCGGTGTGGCTGGTTTAACTACATTGCGTGAAGCGGCAGCGGAATCATTAAATGCAGTTTCCTGATTCAGACTTCTGGCAGTTCTCGATTCATTTTTATCAGATTGAAGGCGTTGAACAAAGCTGCCTTGAGCTGCAGAACCGCTTTAACCTGAATGTTAATCTGATTTTATTTTGTTACTGGTTAGCATTGGAAAAAAAACAGACACTGACTATAAAGCAGTGGATACACTTGATTGATACCGCCTCAGGCTGGGATGAAATCAACCATTCTTTACGTGCATCACGCAACACAATTAAGCATTCAGTTATCAGCTGGCCAGAGGACTTCAAGCAGCAAACAATCAGGGCTGTTCTCGATATAGAACTGTGCACAGAACACATGCAGCAACTTTCGCTTGAGCAGTGCTGGAAAAAAATGGATACATCACACACCAGTGACTCTTGTGAAAGTTCTGTCTCTAACAATATCAACAGCTACCTTAGTGCGAGCAGACGAGACATAGCAGATGAGATTATCAAGCCTCAATTACTGGCACTGTCAAATGCCAGTCGTGTATACATGAAAAGCAAGCATGAAAAAACATAATACAATTTGACTAATGTAAGATAATTTCATGGTGCGATATTCTCCATATCATACCGGATGGCATACTAACTCATACCAGACGTCCTGTTGGATCATTAATAACACAGTTATACACATACAATGCGCCCGCTTATTGATCTTCACCGATCAGTAAATCAAACATAAAACAATAATTTTAAACGGGCTAATTAGATGAAAAAAATTACATTAATTTTAACAATGCTTTCTGCTGTTTTACTCAGTGCTTGTGACAAGTCTAACGACCAGACTACAACTGAGGCACCGGCTCAGGCTACTGATATAACCGAAGCAACAAAAGATGCGGTTATGGAAAACACTGCAGGATCAGTTGAAAACACAACTACACCGGAAGCTGAAGACTCAGCTGCAGAAGCTGTCACTACAGAAGCGGTACCAACTGAAGATGCCACCGCATCAGAAGCTGTACCAGCTGAAGAAACGAAATAAGCAACAGCAAATAAATTATATTTTGCTATGCTATTCAAAAAAGCCGGCAGCTTTGCCGGCTTTTTTATCACTGCCATAAAATAAAACTAAGATATAAAAGTCTGTTTTCAGGTCATGTTTGAACACAGAGGCGTAGCAATCGCTCCGTTTTAAATTCTGGATTAATTGAACAAGCAGACAATCACGCCATAACGAATCAGTTTACCTGTAGCAATTGCCAGCAGACTCCAGTAGACATTAATGCGAAGCCAGCCTGCTGCCACACACAACGGGTCACCAACCAGTGGCAGCCATGATAAAAGCAATACCGGCCAGCCCCAGTGTCGAATTCTTTCAATTGCCCGCGGACTAATTCGCTCGGGAACTGAATGCGGGTATTTTTTTATTAACCAGTATCCAATCCACCATGATGTTAAACCGCCGATTGTATTACCAACAGTTGCTACGGCTAGTAATGAGTAAGGTTCAAACCCCTGCGAAAGGTAAGCCGCCAGAAGTGCTTCTGATGAGCCTGGTAACAGTGTTGAGGACAAAAAGGCACTGAAAAACAATGACCATAAACCAAAACTTTCAGTCACTACAAACCAGTCACTCATTCATCTTCACTATTTGCTTTTCCCAGTAAAGATTTTTTTAACCTCTCTCCGGCAGGATCCTCACCCAGCCAGATTAACAGTAAAGCTTTATAAAAATCAGCGCCGTCTACAACGCCTTTCTCATTTTTATTAATGCTAACCGCTGTGCCTTTCTCAGGAGTGTAATCCAGCCATATCACATCACCTTTATGCACGGTTTCAAACAAAGCATTAAACTGTTTTATTTTATTTTTAAGCACTGCATACTGATCTGATGACAGGTTATCATCAAACCCATTATTCCACGCATCCACCAGCTTTTCTTTACTGACCTCATCATAAACAAAGTGCATGGCCATGCGCATAGGCTGCTGCATATTCAGAGCAGACACAGCTTTGACGGCTGATTGCGTATAAAAAGCGGCGACATAAACATCAAAGACAAATTTAGTGCGGACGCCGGCACCATTGAGTGTTAATTCTGATGCACCCAGTTTAATTTGCTCTTCAACTGTTATACCCGCAAGTTCTCTGGCCTGGACAGTCGTTGAAACGAGCAACAAAACAAACAATGTTTTTTTAAACATAAATCACTCCTTTTTTTTACGTTATTTAATGAGCAAGCTATTTATTACTTGAAATATAAAGCATACAGAATAACAGCCCAGACCACTGCGACATTGATCAACGCGAGCATCACAGCCGTTGAACCCATGTCTTTAGCGCGGCCTGCCAGTTCGTGCTTTTCTGTAGTCACCAGATCAACCACAGCTTCGACAGCCGAATTTAAAATTTCAACGATTAACACCAGAATAACACTGCCGATCATCAGCGCGGTTTGAACTGAACCTGCGTTGAGAAATAACGCGAGAGGGATAAGAATAATGGCAAGCACAACTTCCTGTCTGAACGCTTCTTCATGTTTCCAGCCGGCTTTAAAACCCTGCCAGGAATAACCGGTTGCCAGTATCAGACGTTTTAAACCTTTATTGCCGCTGTATGCCATTTTTTATTCTATGTAGTTTGAGATTGAATTAGATAGTATGACATTCTGAAGCGATAGTCATCAGTCAATAGTCGTAAGTCTAAAGTCGAAACAAAAGACCTACTCCTATCTAAATACTGGTTCAGATTTTTTGTGCCAGCAAGGCATAAAACGATCTTAAAAGCGGAGTTTACATATAGTAAATGAGCACTTTAAGATCGTTTTATAACGCCGCTGGCGCGGAAAATCTGAATCAGCTAGCTTGAGTAACGGTCCAGCTTAAATCTAACTGTTTGGCCGCCCGTACTTCATCCAGTCGTTTAACCGGCATGGTGTGAGGAGCTGTGGTCACAATTTCGGGATTGTTTTCAGCTTCCTGCTGAATCTGTACCATGGCTTTAATAAAGCCATCCAGGTCTTCTTTCGATTCTGTTTCAGTCGGCTCGATGAGTAAACATTCCGGCACTAACAGCGGGAAATAAGTTGTCGGTGCGTGATAGCCTAAATCAAGCAGACGCTTGGCAAAGTCCATCGCAGTGACGTGTAATTCCTTCGCCTGTTTTTTCAGTGTAATGATAAATTCATGGCTGGCAAAACGATCCGGGATCGCGGCCTGGAAGCCGGCCTTTTTCATTTCTGCCATCATGTAGTTAGCATTCAGGGTTGAGAACTCAGATACGCGTGACATGCCATCACGGCCTAATAAGCGCATATAAACATAAGCACGAATCAGTACTCCCGGGTTACCGAAGAAGGCTGATAAATGACCGATGCTTTGCGGGTAGTCGGTTTTATTTGCCCAGCGATACAGTTCCTTACCCTGGCCCTCATCCTTAATCACACCGGCAATCGGCATAAACGGAATCAGACGTGCCGAAACACCGATCGCGCCAGAACCGGGGCCACCGCCACCGTGTGGTGTGGCGAAAGTTTTATGCAGGTTTGAGTGGATAACATCAAAGCCCATATCTCCCGGACGAATTTTTCCGAGGATGGCATTTAAGTTTGCACCGTCGTAATACAACAGGCCACCGGCTTGGTGAATCATTTTTGCAATTTTCTGAATCTGACGTTCAAACACACCCAGTGTTGACGGATTAGTTAACATCAAACCGGCTGTTTGTGGACCAATCGCTGCTTCAAGCGCTTCAAGATTCACATCACCATTGGCCAGTGTTGGAATTTCTTTTACCGTGTAACCACACATGGTTGCCGTTGCCGGGTTGGTGCCGTGCGCTGCGTCCGGTACTAAAATTTCACGGCGCTCATGATCGCCGTTAGCATCATGGTATGCGCGGATCATCGCGATACCGGCAAACTCACCCTGTGCGCCCGCCATCGGTGCCAGTGAAAAACCTTTCATGCCGGTGACTTCACATAACATTTCCTGCAGCTCATACATGCAACCAAGGAAGCCCTGACTGAATTTTTCCGGTGCCAGCGGATGGCGACCTGCAAATTCCGGCATTAACGCAATGCTGTTAGCTACCCGCGGGTTGTACTTCATTGTGCATGAACCCAGCGGATAAAAATGCGTATCGATTGAGAAATTGCGTGTCGACAGTCTGGTAAAATGACGCACGGCCTGCAGTTCTGACACTTCCGGTAACTTTGCAGGTTCAGCACGGCGCATATTCGCAGGAATACCTTTAAGCTCAGCCGTATCTCTTTTGTGTAAACCTCTTTTTGAGTGTTCAAATATCAACATAGTCTTAAACCTCACTCAGTGCTTTAGTCAGTGCACCGACGTATTGATCAATTTGTTTTTCAGTGCGCTGCTCTGTTGCACAAACCAGAATGGCATCGCCCAATTCGGGATAGTTGTCTGCTAAATCAAAACCACCGATAATGTTTTCGTTGGTCATGGCATCCAGTACCGCTTTCGCCGGTTTATTCAGTTTGATGACTGTTTCATGGAATGAGGCTGAGTTAAATACTTTTTCAACGCCCTCAATCGCACAAACTTTCTCAACCAGAGAGGCGGTATTTAAGTGGCTTTGTGAGGCGGCATTTTCCAGCCCGGCTGCACCCAGAATAGACATATGGATGGTTGAAGCCGTTACCACTAAGCCCTGATTAGTACAGATGTTTGAGGTCGCTTTTGAACGGCGGATATGCTGTTCACGCGCCTGCAGGGTTAGTACAAAACCTTCTTTGCCGTCTTCATCAACGGTGCGGCCAACAATCCGGCCCGGCATCTGACGAACCAGTGCTTTTTTACAGGTCATGATACCGTAGTACGGCCCGCCCGATGACAAGGGTGCGCCCAGTGGCTGACCATCACCGCAGGCAATGTCTGCACCGGCTTCACCCCACTGACCGGCCGGTTTTAAAATACTCATTGCCAGCGGATTAACAATGCCAATCACTAAGGCATTATTGGCATGTGCCCAGTCGGTAATCGCATCAACATCCTCTAACGAGCCAAAGAAGTTTGGCTGCTGAATAACAACCGCGGCAAAGTCTTCGCCTTCAAAGGCTTTTAATGCATCCAGGTTAATGCAACCGGTATCCGCATCGTAAGGTACATCAATCAGTTCAATATTCTGCCCGTTGACCAGTGTGTGCGTTGCAGAGCGGTAAGTCGGGTTAACATTGCGCGGTACTAAAATACGTTTGCTCTTTGATTTACGGTTTGCTCGTACTGACATCAGTATCGCTTCCGCCAGTGAAGAGGCACCGTCGTAAACCGATGCATTGGAAACATCCATGCCGGTTAAGGTGGTCATCATCGACTGGAATTCATAAATCAGCTGCAAGGTTCCCTGTGATGCTTCTGCCTGATACGGAGTGTAGGCTGTATAGAACTCACCACGGGTGGTGATTTGCCAGACAGCAGCAGGTACATAATGATCATAAGCACCGGCACCAATAAAACAAACCGGACGACCGTCTTGTGCACCGCGCTCAGTCATTAACTGAGTCATCTGCATTTCACTTAATCCGTGCGGGATTTTTGTTAACTCACCGGCACGTAATTCTTTTGGCACTTCACCAAATAAATCATCGATTTGTTTAACACCAATGCTTTCCAGCATTGCGTTGATTTCATTTTCTGTATGGGGAATAAAAGGCATTTCACGAACCTTGCAGTAGAAATACAGATGTCGCCCTGATTCAAATCAACAGCGACATCATCAAAAAATTCAGGTTGAATGAGTTAGATAGTGAGATGAGAGCAAGGCGCGAGGATAATCTGAACACGGAGCGTACCCATAAAATACAACATGGATACGCGAGCACACAAATTAACATCACAACGAAGCTATCGCTCGCTAGCTGACTCAGTCAATTAGTCTTCGAGTGAATCTTCATAACTCTGAGCATCCATCAAACCTTCAAGCTCATCTTCATTAGACGGTTTAATTTTGAATATCCAGCCATCATCGTATGGTGAACTGTTAATGATTTCCGGTCTTTCTGTCAGCTCGCCATTTGTATCAACAATTTCACCACTGATTGGCATATACACATCAGATGCCGCTTTTACAGATTCAACCACACAGCAGGCTTCTTCTGCTGCAAACTCTGTTTCAATTTCCGGCGTTTCAACAAACACGATGTCACCCAGTAATTCCTGTGCGTGTTCGGTCAGACCCACTGATACAGTACCGTCATCATTCATCTTCACCCATTCGTGTGAAGCCGTGTATTTTAGCTCTTCAGGGATATTGCTCATTGTTAACCTGCCTTTGAATTGTAAATTTGTAATGTTTACTAATATTGTCTTAATTTAAGTTTATGCTTCTACGCAAATTTTGCCTTCACGTACAAAGGGTAATTTTACCACTTTCGCGTCAATCAGTTTACCGCGCATATCAACCTGCACCCTATCACTCACCTGAACCGGCACACGCGCCATCGCAATGGCTACGCCCATGCTCGGTGAAAATGTACCGCTGGTAATTTCACCTTCGCCAATACCGTCAGCGACAATTTTCTGATGACCGCGTAATACGCCTTTACCCTGTAACACCAGGCCAACCAGCTTCATTACCGGGCCGGCTGCTTTTTCTGCCGCTAAGGCCTCACGACCGATAAAGTCGCGATCATCAGCCATGGCAATGGTCCAGCCTAAACCGGCCTGCAATGGCGAAATATTTTCATCCATATCGGTGCCGTATAAATTCATGCCGGCTTCTAAACGCAGGGTATCACGTGCACCCAGACCAATCGGTTTAACACCGGCTGCGGCCAGTTTATCCCAGAATGCAGCGGCTTCGGTTTCCGGCAGCATGATTTCAAAACCATCTTCACCGGTATAACCGGTACGGCCGATAAACCACTCGCCACAAGGCTGACCGACAAAACGCTTGAGCTCACCTGCGACCTGTTTGCACTCATCGGACATCACCGACAGGGCTTTTTCAATCGCATTCGGGCCCTGCACGGCGATCATTGCCAGTGTTGTGCCTTCTTTAACCGTGACAGCATAAGTCTCAGCCTGCTTGCTGATCCAGGCAATGTCTTTTTCACGGGTCGCGGCATTTACAACCATACGAAACCACTGGTCATTTTGATAATAGACGATTAAATCGTCAATCACACCACCACGCTCATTCAGCATGCAGCTGTATAAGGCCTTACCGGATGCTGAAGTAACTTTTGATACGTCGTTTGCAAGTAAATATTTAAGGAAATCAACGACTTTGTCGCCTTCCAGGTCCAGCACCACCATGTGAGAGACATCAAACATACCGGCGTCAGTGCGCACCTGTTTGTGTTCTTCCATCTGGGAACCGTAATTAATAGGCATCTGCCAGCCAGCGAAATCAACGATCTTCGCGCCGTACTGCACATGTTTGTCAAATAGAATAGTTTGCTGGCTCATAGCGATACTCCGCATTTATTAAAGGTAAATGAGTACCGCCCCTCTGTCCGGGATACCTGAGAGATACAGCTAGCGTCATAGCTAACTTTCCCCTTCGGTGGGTAGTTCAGAGACTACCGCTCTCCAGAGCCAACATATAGATTATCTGTCCTTTTACCTGAGCGTTTCCGAGCGAGTTGCGCCTTCGGTGACCGTCAAATCATGTAGTTTGCCGGTTCTCTCCAGATACCTAAAGTATTGAGGGCGCAACTATAAACCAAAGTAGCCATGGATTCCATAATAAGTGCCTATATTAGGCATATTACTGGGTTGACAGAATTGTTTATAACAGTTCTGTCTGCTAATATGGCAAGCGGCATTTATCAGCATAAACATGCTTATCCAGACTCACCTGAAATTCACAATATAGTTGGTGTAGTGCCTGCTTTACAATCCAGATATAGGCACTATGAAAGCTTCTATACAATTAATACTGGCTCGCAAGTTAAAAAACAAAGCAGCATTATATTTTTTAATATTGATTCTCATCTTCTTCCTCATTGAAACAACTATTCGCTTCAATGAAGACTCTGTGTTTGCGTTACAGGAAAAAGCTCTGGTTAAGCTCCAGATGTTTGTTCTAAGAAAACAAACAGACATCGTTTTCATCGGCTCATCGCGTACTCAGGATGGCATAGAGCCAGACGTTATCACCCACACACTTGGCTCACTTAACCCGAACCTGCAAAGCATTAATGTTTTCAACGGAGGCTCGGCAGGATCCAGCCTGGACCGTCTTGCATACTTTGCAGATAAATCTCTTGATAAACCCGGCTTAAAAATACTCGCTGTCGAAGTATCAGGCCCACAGCTAAAAGACAATAACTGGACCCCTTCATTTTATTCAGCACTCCCGGCAACTGACACTGAAGATTTTCTGCAAAAAAAGCTCTCAGAATACCTCTATACTGTTCGCTACAGAAAGAGCTTTCGCATAGACAGCATACTCAGATCCCCCTTATTATTCATGGCAAACAGCAGTGATGGCACTGAAGTTTTTCGCCGCTCCAATATCAGGCAATGGTATGCAGATAGTCATATTGAACTAACAGATGATGACAGAGCTGCATGGCAGTCAAGCATTCTCTACCCCAAAGAGCCGGCACAATTCAGCAGCCCTTTAAAGCAGCCAGCTCAGAAGTATGCTGAGATTTATCTTAACATTGCAAAAAAAGCCAAAATCAAAAATGTTAAACTGTTTTTATTTGTCCCGCCGGTAACAGGGTCAGTACTGATTGAGGAATGCGACAACAAACACAGAGCTATTTATCAGCAAGTTGCAAACCTAACTCAGTCGCCACTCCTGCTGCATTCCTGTGTTCCTTTGCGCCCGGCATTCTTTTATAAGTCGGATAACGGGCACCTTAATAAAATAGGCAGAACCGTCTGGTCCAAAAAAATAAGCACCGACATATTAAATCCACTATTAACAAAACAAGAGATCTGATTCGTGCTTTTTAACAGCGTTACATTTGTACTTCTACACTTATTAGTTCTTGCAGCATACTGGGCCAGCTCCAGTCAATCGTTACGACTTTTTTTCGTAGGGCTGGCTTCAGTTATATTCTATGGCTGGTTCTACTGGCCCGGACTGCTGATCATTGCGGCATCAATTATTTTCAATTACTTCATGGCACTTAAAATTGATCACCAGCGCTGTAAAAAGTGGCTAAGCTTCGCTGTTATTACCAATTTTCTTGTATTAGCCTATTACAAATACATCAGTTTTTTAGCCCAGTCTTTTGTCGATTTACTGGCATTTATAAATATCAACCTTGAACTGCCGGATACACCTCAGTGGCTGCCATTAGGTATATCATTTTTCACATTCCAGATTGTTGCTTATCTGGTGGATGTTTATCAGAAAAAAATACATGCCGAAAAGAACTTTCTGATATTCACCGTCTTTGTCAGTTTTTACGGGCAATTAATTGCCGGCCCGATTGTCCGGTCTCACGAGTTCATGCCTCAACTGAAAAAGAAGCTATCCTTTTCAGCCAGAAATATGCAGCTAGGTTTTTTCTTTTTTATTACCGGTTTAATGCTTAAAGTCACTGTTGCAGACACCTCTGCGCAGTTTGTTGATTATGGCTTTTCAAATATTGCGAGTTTACAAACACACACTGCATGGGCAACAATCTATGCTTTTGCCATTCAAATTTTATGTGACTTCTGGGGCTACTCGACTATTGCTTTAGGCTCCGCACTCATGCTCGGAATAAAACTACCCATTAACTTTGACTCGCCTTATAGCTCATTATCATTACGTGAGTTCTGGCGAAGATGGCACATCACCCTGTCAACCTGGTTACGTGATTACCTGTACATTCCGCTGGGGGGCAACCGAAAAAATACACAACGTAATTTAATTATAACGATGACTCTGGGTGGCTTCTGGCATGGTGCAAGCTGGAATTTTATAATATGGGGTTTTCTTCATGGTATCTGGTTAGCAACGGAACGAATCTTCGCAAGACGTGAAAACTTCATGCTGAGACGATCATTTTTTATTGACCTGATAAAAAAGCTACTGGTCTTTCATGGCGTCTGTCTGTTATGGGTTTTTTTCCGCGCACAAAGCTTCCCTGATGCGATGCTATACTTTAAACAGCTCCTGCTCCCGCCCTATACATTTACGGATCCAATACCTTCCGCATTAAGTTCACTTATTATACTTTTTGTTTTATTTAATAAGAAAGTAGGGAATCTTCTTGTGGATGATAAATTCTTGTCATTCTCAACCACCAGACAAGTGTCATATACTACCGCTACAATACTCATCATTCTGGCATATTCACAGGCCAGGCTCGACTTCATTTACTTTGTCTTCTAATCGACATTAAAAAATCAAGACGGAAAGAACTCAAGCGGATAGGTCACTGTTACCGTATCGACTTTCTTTGCCCCAAAATTAAATAATTTAATCCGCGATACCAGCTTGCTTTCCAGCTTTTTATCTTTTAACTCACTGGATATAACCTTGACCTTTGTTACCTTACCGGATGGTGCAATGGTAATTTCCAGCACTATCCTACCCTGCAGATCAGGATTACGCCTTAACTCGCGATTATAGACCGCGTAAATTGAGCCCTTATTCTTGTCCATGATAACGGTTATTTCATCTTCACTACGCGCCGCTTTTTTGCCTTTAGCTGACCGCTCTGTCGTGACAGCTTTATTAGCAGCCGAACTCTGCACCCGGGTGATTGCTCTGTTACCAATAGCGGTTGTACTGATACGCCGGTCCAGCCCTTTGGTATTAACACCGCCGGTACCCCGTGTTGCATTCGCGGTGAGTAATGACAGATCATTTTTAGCCGCCTCTTTACCCCGTGTTGACACCCTGCTGTTGACCAGCGCGCTCACGTCCGGGGTATCCATCAGCTCCGATAACTCATTAGATAATGCCAGCAGGCCGGAATTTTTGACTTTTTCCCGGGCTTTTGTCTGGCTGGATGTCAGAGGTTTTTCAGGTTCAGATTTCGGCCTGACGATAGCCCTGGGTACAGGTTTAGCTTTCGGCTTTACTACTGGCGGTGCTTTAGGGATGGGTTTAGCCGGTGCGGCTTTTTTCTTTTCCTGTAAAAATTTAACCAGACTTGGTGGCAGTGGCTCACGCGCTTTTCGTTCAGGCTTTGGTATATCAATCGCGGCAACAAGAAGCCCGAGGATAATAAATACGGCAAGTATAATCCGATAGACTTTTCTGAAGAAAACATCATCATCATTTCGCTGCATCCAGTGCAGTGAGTAACTTTCATAGCTCGCGTGCAACATTAAAACAAACCCTTTAACTTGTTCATATTATTCTCGCTCTCATCCCTTTGACTTGGCGATCTGCAATACCGCCAGCGATATACGCGAGTAATTTGTTTTGGTACAGGTTGCCATGATCTTTTTCAGCGCTTTATACGGAATATCCCTGTCACCCATGATGGTGATTTCTCGCTGACCATCTTTACTTTTCTTCGATCTTGATTGTCCGAACTGAAATATCAGCTCTTGTTCCAGTGATGCGATAATCGTTTCTTCAGAGTTGATAAAATCTTTCAGCCTGGTGATGCGCCGGCCGGCAACCAGTAAGTCATTGTTACTAACCGCTATCACCAGCGTTTCTTTCGGCAACACCTGAGCCACTGATTTTGGCAGCTGAATATCTTTGGAACTGGGCAGTTGCTGGGTACTGGATGAGTTAACCAGCAAAAAGAAGACAAGAATCGTAAAGATATCCATTAACGAAACAAGGTTTAAGCCCGGTCTTTTATTTCGCTTATGATGGCGCTCCATACGTTTCGCGCGCTTGGACATTTTCAGGCTCATTTTACCCCCCGTTCATCATCCGCTTTTGCCGGCTGCACAGGTGCATCACCGATACTGATCAGCGGAAACAGATCTATTGTCTCAACCGTCATACCTGGCTGAATAATATTGGCAGTTTTTACCCGGTCCATAACCTTGACCATCAGCTGATAGGGGACCTCTGGCTCAAGTAATATGCTGACGTTTTCTTTATCAGGAAACTTATTTTTTAACTGTACCAGCAGATCAGATAGCGCCTTCCATTTTGTTTCCTGCCCTTCAACAGCAAAACGTTTTATTAAACCAACAGATCCGTCCCGTACATCAATCAGGTTTTCTCTGAGTACAATTTGCAGCTGCAGTTCAGGCTTTTTACTGCCGGCAGCGCTGTCACCTTTTGGTATATTCAGCTCAAGTATCGCAATTTTTGAAAACACGGCAGTGATCAGAAGAAACGGCACCAGTATAACCATCAGATTCATGAAGGCGGTTATATTCATTTCCTCATCATCTTTTATATATCTTCTTCTTATACGCATTTAAACAGTCCTGTTTATTCCGAAAAAGTTATCACCTGCGGTTATGCAGCTGGCTTTTTCTTTGTCGCCATGATGTTTAAACATTTAACGGCTGCCATTTCGAGATTGTCCACCAGCTTGCTGGTTTTTGTCTGAATAACGGTATGCATTAATAGCAACGGGATGGCAACAACAAGACCGAATGCAGTAGTGTTCATGGCAACTGAAATACTTGCCGACAAAAGATCCGCCTTCTCTGCAGGATCAGCATTTGCAACTGCTGTAAAGGCCTGTATTAAACCGATGATCGTCCCTAACAGACCGAGCAATGTTGCAATATTTGCAAAGGTAGCAAGGTAATGCGTTCTTGCTTCCAGAGGTGGCATTACCTCCATCATTCCTTCTTCCATAGCCGCTTCAATGTCTTCTCTTCTTTGCGCCGAAGGCATGCGGTTAAATCCGTAAGTGAGTACGATACTCAGCTGAGTTTTTGAGCGGCTCATCAGCGACATTGCAGCATTATAATCATGCGTTTCCAGCAACGGCAGCAGGCGCCCCCAAGTGCGCCGCATTGAGAGCTGGGATTTTGAAATAACAATATACCTTTCCAGTGCAATGGCCACACCCAGCGCCAGCACAAACAATATCGGGTACATAAACACACCACCGGTTTGAAAAAAAACAATGATTGATTTTAAAGATTCCATAATGACTCCTGATCAGATTCCTGAAAACATTTTACCAGCGCTCAGTTATTTTTCCTGCTGCCTGGTTAATTCGGCATAATTTTTTACCTGACGCTGAAACTCTTCCGGATCGACCGGTTTCAATACATCATCGTTAATTCCATGCACGATTAAATTATAACTTATCTCTGTCGCTGCTACTTTTTTCCACGGTACTACATATAAAATCTTTGGCAGCTCACTGTTACCGGTAATGGTACTGGAACGAAGTTTAATCTTCTGCTCCGCCAGAGACAGTGAGGGCAGCAGTAAAACGATTAATAAAACATGCTTTAGCATTACTTTCTCCCTGCCTTGATTTGTCGCTGTAACATTGAGATCCATTTTGTAACCTGCTTATCTCCAGCCTTTGTAAGATCCAGATATAACTGGTAATTCTCCAGTGCTTTTTCTGGCTGCTGAAGGTATAACTCATAAAGAATAGCAAGGTTATAGTAAGCATTTGCATAATAGGGGTTGCTGACTATAGCAGCCTCAAGCATTTCTTTTGCCCGGCCAAACTCGCCTTTTTTGCGGTAAACAACCGCAAGGTTGTTCCTGACCTGTGCTAATTTATCATTCTTTTCCAGTGCTTTTAAAAAGTATTGCTCGGCTTTAACTAGTTCCATCTTATTTGAGAATATAACCGCCTTATTTGCCAGAGGTCCGGCGGCATCCGGATAACTGGCAATTAGTTTATCAAGCACAGCATCGGCCTGCTTGTAACGCTTGCGTTTTATATCCGACAAGGCCTTATTGTATTTTATGCTGTCATCCTCTGATAATTTAATGACAGGCTTGGCAGCATCTTCAGCTTCCTTATGGGGCTGCTGCGCACAGGCAGTAAGCAGCAGCAAGATTAACACAGCACTCCACTCACGGCACATTAATCACTGCCTCCAATTTTTCTGTTCGTTTGTAGCGGAGCGGAAACAACTCGCCCAACCTGGCAACACTTTTTATCACCCAGTCATCATATACATGATCTTTTGCCCGGTTCAGATTTGCGTTATGAAATTCGATGGCTTTCTCTTCAAAAGGAAAGGCCTGCTCCTCAAGCAAAATATCATACTGCTCTTTTTCTTCTGCTGTTAATTTCGCCGGTCGCTCTGACTGCATCAGATCCTTACTGAAGCCGTAGTATATCTGTCCGATCTTATAGATCGCTTCTGTCGTTACCTCTGCGACTTTGTATTTTGTGGCATTTGCAAAAGCGTTAACAGCGCCTTTCATTTTTATTTTTTTTCTTTGCAGGTTTTTCTTGAAAGGCGCTTTCAGCTTCAGCCCTGCAAAATCCCGGTATAGTTTGTCGGCCAGCCTGACAGATGCAGCAGCGGCGAGATAACGTGAGCGATCCGTTCTGTTTTTTCCCGCATTACGATCGGTCTCTATAATGTTCTTACGCCACAGGTCCTGTGCCTTGCTGTTCTTGGCAGCGCCATAGAGATCACTGATTTTATGCCGTGTTTCCATCGCTATATCAAATGGTTGAGGGTATTTTTTAATATAAGACTGATAAGCATTCAGTGCTCGCACGCTGTCACCGCCCTGCTGGTACAAAGCGGCCACCTGATAATAAGCGACCCTGCGTTTTTCTGGCCCTTTAATAAAGCCTGCTATTTTCCCGTATTCTGCAGCAGCTTTCGTAAACTGCTGAGTTTCTGTGTATATAATAGCCAGCTTTGTGGTCACATCATTTTGTAATTTATGTCCGGGATGCATTTTTCTAAAACGAAGCAATACCGGCAACGCCTGCTTCCATTTTTTGTTTTTCATTAATTCGGCGGCCGCATCATATTCTGCTGTCGCAATATGTGCAGACTCCGGCACCGCTTTTTTTAAGCGCAGAAAAGTCACAACAGCCAGTGCACTCTGACCGGATTTAAGAGCCAGCTCAGCCTCTTTATAAATGGATACAGCAACACGCTCACGTATTTTTTTATATTTCGCATGCTGCTTACCGCTCAGAGTCAGCAGATTGCTATAACTCTTCTCGGCTTCTGCGTACAGCTCAAGTTCAAACTGTGCGTGTGCTAAAATAAGCAGGGCTTTGATTTTTTGTTCTTTTGTTGACTGTGGAATGACCTTTTCAGCCATCTCAATTGCTTCAAGCATACGTCCCTGTTCATACTGAATCTCTGCAAGCCGTAACAGAATATTTTTCAGCCGGCTGTCGTTTGGATAGGATTTTGAAAACTTCAGGGTTGAGCTGACAACTGCAGCCTGCCATTTTTTTTTGCCAGCGAGCGACTGGTTTTTCTGACCCGCTAATACCGTTGCAAGCATCACTGCTGCGTACGCGGACTCTGTACTCTCTTTACTCTTTGCATACTGGTAGGCCGCTGCTTCATAGGCATAAAATGCTTTTTCTTCCTGCCTTAACTCAGCCAGCAACTCTGCATACAAAAAGTGTAAATGAGGCGTTGCTTTGTCATTTGAGAACGAACGGATGTACTGATCATACCAGTACACCGCCTTTTTCTTCTCTGCTACTGAATTCTTTTTCTGGCCGATGCTATGATGATACTGCGCCAGCAGGCTGATATTATTTTTCAGCTGGATTATTACCTCAGGGAAATCTTCTTTTTTATTAACCGTCCAGAAATCAGAATTTAAAGCAAATGTGCGTGAGAAATAATCTCTTGCTTTCAGCACTTCTCCCTGGAACCGGCTTTTCTGCCAGACTTCGATTGTTTCAAGTGCTAGCTGAGGTGCATAGCTGGAATGTTTATACTCCTGTACAAACGCCATATAACTGCCTGCGGTATCAGCATAACGTTTTTGTTTAAGGTAATGATTGCCCAGACCATAGTAAATGTCTTTGATATAGGACGCTGATCTCCTTTTAGCAAAAAAGCGTTTTACTGTATCAATACCCTGCAAATATGCAAAACTCAGACTGATAACACGTATGCTGTCTTCATAAAGTTCTTTCTCAATCCGTGACAAGCTCTTCTCTTTACTAAAATCATGGCTATCAAGTAAGGCAATAAAATCTTTTAAGGCCGCATCATATTTACTGAGTTTGAATGATGACCAGCCACGTTTATATTGTGCATTATCATAAAATTCAGACTGTCTGCTTAATACACCGGTGTATGCATTGTATGACTGCGAATACTGCCGGTTAATAAAGTACGCCTCTGCCAGCCTGAACTGCGATTCAATATAATAAGCAGAAGATGGATACAAACTGATTAAGCGCATCAGCGTATTGCTGACCTGATCAGGGCGTGCGTTTATTTCATAGGCCCTTGCCAGTTGATACAACACCCTGTCATTATCGCTTTCATCGCTGTATTCACTCAGTGCTGTTTCAAACAAACTGATAGACGATGCAATGGTCTGCTTCATCTCGGCCTCATTCGGATCAGCGCTCTTTATGTCTTCTGCCAGTAATTTCTCGCTTAACTCAAGCTCAATTTCTGCAAGCCTTAGCAGCACCTGTCTGCGTTGCTTAGAGCCTTTTTTTGAGATCTGCAAGTATTTACGGTACTCAAACACTGCATTGCCGCTATTAGCTCTGCCCTTTATAGCCTCTAAATAACTGCGATCCTCAGTCTTTTCTATATCAGCAATCAGTGGTTTATCAGCCGCCATTAGTGGGACAGAAAATAATACTAGCAGCAGATACACAAGCCCTTGGTTTGTCAACGCCATTGTCATGGACGGTCCCTGTCATCTGTTTTGTCAGCCGCGGGCTTCATCGCCGCTTTATCATCCGCCGCTCTTAGCCACGTCGTTTCTGTTGTTTGCCTTTTTTGCTCTTCGAGGTCATAGAACTGTGCCAGCGCAAAACGTGCCTGTGCTAAATAGTCCGTGACATCGTCATACTGATTATCCAGCACAGTTGTAATAAAGCCCCGTGCAAAACGCTGATGCCATGCTATTGATTCTGCAACCTGCTTTTTACTGCCCGCTATTTTCCTGAATGATTCTTTATAAACGATCTGATAATTTTTTTGCACATTTGGTTCAATCGCAACCAGTTCGTAAAAACTTTCATCCAGTCGCTGTTCAAGATATTTCATTTCACGATATTTATAAACCGCATCACGCCATTCATCCAGCGTCGAGACAAACCTGAACAGTCGTGCCATATCAGCATTATCAAGCCACTCTTCAGCTGTCAGTATTTTTTCAAGATCGAGTAAATAAGCATCGAACTCACCTTTGTTCACTCTTGTTATTGTCTGCTTTAGATCAATCCTCAGCTGGCTGAAATAATCCACTGCGTGCTGGTAAAAGGCAACAGCTTTGTCTTTGTTGCTGAGTTTTTGTAGCAAGTAAGGAATCACGATATAAGAAAAATGCACTGATTCATTACCGACCGTCATTTTCATTAACTGTAAAGACAGGTTCAGCGCCAGATCATATTGCTTTAACTCAGCAGACGCGTAAATCATGCCCCGCAATGCACGTGTTGTCAGATGAGCATTCAGACTTACTTTTCGCAATGACTGTTTCGCCGGCTCATATTGCTTGTTTTGCAACAGCACATAACCCAGCGTTGTATGTATCTGATCTGCGAATATATAATCATTCTCTGAGCTGCCGGCGTATTTCAATGCCAGTGCAGTAAGGGCATTACTGAAGACTGTCAGGTTGTTACTGATCTTAAATCTCGCTACCGCAAGATTGTATTCAACATAAGGAAACAGCTGTGACGTTGCTGAAGCTTTTAACAGTTCACTGACAGCCACATCGTATTGTTTATCATTCATGGCCATCACGCCATACATGATATATTTCATTTCCTGCTCAGTGGCTGTTAGCTGACCGGTTATTTTTGAAAAAGATTTGACCGCAGACTTAACCCGTTTACTTTCATAATGTAACTTGCCGAGGTAATACCATGACATATCTCTGACAGCAGCCGATTCATTACGGATAAGATATTCCAGCATACTGCTGACCTGACTGTGTAAATCATAATTCAGGTAGACTGAAGCGATATAAGCGCGGTTGTTTTTATTTAGCAAAAGCTGATTTTTTTCCTCAGCATTCATATAGCGTCCGATGGCATCGAAGTTATTATCCTGCAGACGGTAGTACATTATCTCTGACAACAACAGTTTCGAGACTTCCTCTTCAGTGGCTGCCGACTCAAAAGCCAGACTTATTAGCATAAAAAATACGATACTAAATTTCATTATTGCCCTTTGATTACCGAGAACTCAAAGTCTGGCCTGAGAGTCTGATCATTATCCTTCACACTGACTACAACAATCATCTCACCGGCTTTTTTATCAAGCAAAAATGTTCTGGCATTTTTAATGATATTTTTATCCCTGTCTGTGCCATCAAACACAACAACCAGCTCGTGCACACCCTCTGACACCGATGTTCTGTAAATACGACTGCTACCTCCCCTCAACAAAGCATTCTGCTTGAGTTCATCATAACGATGCGTTACTTTATCAATCCCGTCAACAATGACGGTCAGTTTTTCAATTGTAAAATACTTGCCTGATGAATGTGTCAGATAAAGTTTAAACCTGTTTTGTTCAGGATAGGCAATATCCTCAACTAACTGCACCGCATCTTTTACAACCATCAGCGTGTTAAGCTTTATTTTCTGATCGGTTATTGCCCGCTGCTCCTTCTCACTGGCCAGGCAAATACCTGCCTGCAAAAAAACAGCGAAAATCAGCAAAATATATTTTATTTTGAGTCGCATTAACATCAGAAACCCCAGTCAACCCCCAGGTGAAACTCAATATTATTTGTCAGCTTATCTGTACCCAGCACATCGGTATCGTACATCCTGTTTCTCGCCTCAAAGCGTATACTTTTGTTTTTATCCAGCTCCATTTTAATACCGGCACCAAACTGAATACTGACATAGTCAGCATCATCAAAACTGACAGCACCGACACCGGCAATCAAATAAAATCTTGAGACCAGGGTTTTTTCCCGGCTCCAGTATACCTCTCCCGGTAAAATGTTATAGCCAACGAGTATTGTATAAAACTGAACACTAAGCTCCTCTTGCGACAACAGCGGCAGCCCAATATTCCTATATTCCGTGTCATTTATAACACTGATGCCATATTCTGCTTCCACAAAAACATCTTCATCAAACGGGTAACTAAAATACAGTGCTGTAATAAAACTGCTGTTAAAATTTTCATGATTTATCAGTCCGCCGTAGACACCAATATTTCTACTGACATTATCTATATCAGAATCCCTGATCAGCTCCTGCTCTGTATCCGGCTTTACGATATCAAAGGCTGCTGCTGACACTGAATATACACAGAGGAAAATTAACAGTATTTTTTTCATAACCATCTCTTTAAAATTCATATTTCAGGCCGATGCTAAGCTCTTGTAATTTATTAGTAAATTCAGCGCTATCCGCTGAGTACACTGTCAACGCCGCCAAAAACTTAACCCGTTTCGACTCTGCAAAGTACGTACCGACGCCCAGTTTACTAACCGCTGATGACATCTTACTGCCGGCTACAACCTGAGCCGACGGTGTATTGCTTAATTCGCCGTAACCAATGGATACAAACGGTCTCAGCTTCCATCGTCTGTTAAAAAAATACTCATAATCGACTGTTGTGATCCGAGTTTCTGAAATTTTCCCCGGTACCTGACGGACACTCAGCGCAATCCGGCTGTCTTCACTCAGTGCATGTCCGAGCTCAAAGCCCAGTAAAAAGTCACCCTGCATAAAACCGCTTTTAAACATCAGGTCAAACTCAAGCTCACCTTCGTAATTTATTAAAAACTCATCAAAGCTCATACCAAAACGGTCAACACGATTATCCAGTAACTGTTTCAGCTGAGCCCAGCCATAAACTTTTTCATTTTTTCTGAAATAAAACCAGTCAGCATGTTGTTTCACCAGCTGTATTTTTTCACCGGTTAACAGAATATGTTCGATCCGGTATTCACTTGCCGGGCCGGTATGCAGCTGCAGATACGGTTCAGTCACTCTGATTTCCACCGCCAGGTGTTCTTGCGCCAGCAGCATCGGCGATATGATTAAACAAATAACACTTAGCAAAACCCTGATCATGGCGTTATCCAGTTAACCAGGGATGTATAATCCGCATCGGTCTTTTGCAGCACCGGTATAAAGCCTGCGGCACCGTCAGATATTTGCGGGTGCAGCGGTGTCAGTCCATTTGATAAGGGCCGGCTAATCAGACTGTTCTGTGCCGCTGCCGAACGGTCCTCTATAAAAGCCATCGCTGCGCGATAATCACCGGCATCATCGCCGGTTAGCACAAAGCGCACTGGATAATGCTCTGAAGGCAGCGGGTTCACGAGAGTGCTGGTCACTGTGCGTTGATTAAAATCACTTTTGTTACCGATCGCCTTATGGCAACTGGCACAGCGATTATCTAATACGGGCTTAATGCTGTTTTTGAACTCGCCAAAATCCGGCGCGGTAATCACGCCGATCACTTCCGCTAAATCACGCTGACCAATATTCACAACATCCGCACCAAACGGGCTGTTGTAATAATTGCCTCCGGTATCCATCCATTCAACCAGCAAACGCATTTCAGATGCATTGACGTAAACTGAGTGATCACTGCCGGACAAGACTCTGCGCGCACGTAATTCGGTATTATAAAGTTTTTCAGTTAAATAACTGTTACGTGATGAGTCTCTTGGTCCGCCTGTCATCACATACGGCAATTGACGCTGCGTCAGGTAAGCGCCTTCTTTCAAATTAAGCACAGGATTAAGAGGATCGAGGTCGGCCGGGCCCTTGATTAAATTTTTATACGATAACAACACGCCGTCAGTGTCTGTAAGCGCTCTCAGATCCGGCCTCTCCGTGCCATTATGACAACTGACACAGTTAGCATCAAAAATTGGCTGTATGTGCTCAACAAAATTAATTACCCCGCCAACTGGTTGCGCGGTTGTTAACGCGCTGTAATTAATATCAATCGCCGCCGCCGGACTAAGCGTCTGACCTGCTGCCGTTGAAGCAGCAACAAAATCAGTTATCCAGACATCATCGGTATAAACAATATCCGGATTTAAATCAGCAAGACTATTAATTCTCGCCCGCGTTTTTGCCATTGTTTCACCGGACTGGGCTGTCAGTTGCACGATCGGGTGATTGCCCGCCACCGGCGAGACATTGAGTGGCGCCCGACGACGGGGACTATGGCAGCCAGCACACTGCAGCGTTTCACCGGGACGCACCTGCAACCATGAGTTGTGATTAGTAATGGCACGGCCCTGCGCATCCAGCACACTGATCGCGACCGGGGTATCGGCCGGTATTTTAAGCATGACCGAGCCATCGGCTTCAACTTCTGAATAACCCAGGATTTGCTGCATCACGCCAGATGCGTCACCGGGCAAATCCCGGCCGGCTCCCTGCGGCACCGGCACCGCTTTGCTGATCCGCACAAAACGGGCAACACGATTATCCACCGGTGTACTGACACGGTTTTTTATTGTCGCCAGATCGGCCACCATCGGACGGACATCACCATTTACAGAAGGTGTCTGCGCAATCACTTCCGTGCCAACCAGCATCGAAGGCCCCAGTAAACCGTTCATATCGGTATCGTACACACTGCGTATATGCACAGCACCCTGGCCCGCTGTTTCCAGTGTCGCATCGAGCGTGCCGCCAATACCGGAAAAAGCATCCGCAATCAGCGCAGGTATCGTACGCGCCTCAACCGAGACCGCATCATAAGCCATCACACCCTGCGCCCCGGGCACAATTGGTGTCATGCTTTTGCTGCCAAGGTCCATGATATAGATCCCGTAAGACGGATGACCTTCGGTAATGACCAGACTGCCGTTTTGCAGGTCATTTATCTGAGTTTTATTACTGGCTGACCAGCTCACTAAAATTCTATTGGAGCCATCTGCTAGCGGATAAGGACTCAGGAAACGGCCATAAGCCGAGACACCGGCTTCAATATTGATGCGGTTCAGCGAGAGTTGTTTTTGTGCGGCAGCGTTTGCTGCCGGAAAACTGATTCTGTCTTCCAGATCGCCATATTGTTCGATATCTATTTCGACTAAAGCACCACCACCGTGGGCACCGGAAACCGGCGCGTGCACAGCAATTAAGTGGCCGTTTTCCAGTTGCCGCGGACTAAGAAAACTATTGCCCTTACTATAGGCACCATACAATGTTTGAATGCCGCTGCCGTCAGGGTTCATTGTTATCAGCGGAAAATGATTCCTTTGGCCCGTCACTTCCCAGCGATTAAACATGAGCTTGCCGTTAGCCAGCAAGCTCACATCACGGTCATGACCAACATGAAACGAGATTTGTTTCATATTACTGCCATCAGCTTCCATCACATGCAACAAGCTGGCGGGATGACGACCTTTGGGATCCAGATAGGAAAAAGCTTCTGTGCTATTAGCGCTTAATTGTGCCCGGCTGGCTAATTGCCGGTCCGATGCGAAAACAATGCGGCCATCCGCCAGAAAATGCGGGTGTAAGTCATGATAAACCTCGCTAGCATCATCTGTTGTCAGCTGAATTAATTGTTTTGTACTGACATCCAGCAACCAGATATTCCAGCTGTTATCAGCCGGCCGGCGCATTGAGAAAACAACTTTTGTGCCGTCATAAGACACCTCGGGGCTGCTGACATCACCGCCACCTGCGGTTTGAGTGCGGGTTAAATTGATCTCTTCTGCAGAAGCCGAGGCCGCATCGCGCCAGTACAGATCACCACCCGCAGCAAAGCCTGCCGGGTCAATCGGCTCAGCCAGTGCCCGGACAGGGCGTTTAACGTAAACAATGGGGGAACTGCTGACCGGCGATATATTTTCGCCATTAAAATCGAATGCGTTGCATGATATCAGGCTGGCTGCTATCAGCATCATGCCAATATAACGCAGCCTCATACATTCTTTAAAAACTCGCTCCATGAAGACCGGGGTCCCTAAAATTATAAGCCGGTTATACGATAACAATAATAAAAAGGTTATCGCCTGAATACTGTCTGACTAACCGCTCTCTACAGAATAAAGTAAATCATGACATCTTATTATAATGATTCTAATGCATTGATTTCTCAATAAAAATCAACCCGGCGCATTTTTAACAAAGGCCACACAGGCTTGCAAGCGTTTATTCTAACTCAATAGAGGGATTCAGATAAGAGTATTGATGCCAGAGACGGGTGGAAGCACATAATCCCGCCTACTGGTAACGATGACGACTCAATTAACGGCACACCAGCACTTTTGCCTGCGGCTCTTTGTCCTGAGCGCCGGCTTCATCTTCAGCCGTCGTAGTCAATATTGTGCCGGCTTGTTGATTTGAGTCAGCCCCCGCGAGACTCTCCTCTAAAAATGCCAGCAGCGCATCACTGGATGAAACCACCGGCCCGGTGCTGATCACAGAAGTATTTTGCGCACTGACGATTTCATTCGTCGCGGCATTTGGGATCGGCTGGTCTAAATACAACAGCCCCGTTGCACAACCACTACAGCTCAGATAACTCAGCTGCAAATAGCCCAGACCATCATTTGAAATCACTTGCGCTAATGAGGCACTACCTGTGCCATCACTAAAACTTAAATTGCCGGCAACATGCAATGACATATCAAGACCAAACCCCCTCACCTGTGCCGGGCTAAAATTTGCCGGGCTTCCGCTCAGTGTCATATCACCGCCAACCAGCATATTGACTTCACCAGCGGAAATATAAGCACCGCTGCTGACTCCCGGCCCGCCATTAAGTGTGACATTACCCGCAACCGCCATATTCAGAATATTGCTATGGCTCGCGCTGACATCAAAAATCGATGCAGCCGTGTTCGAACCGGTTCCACCGTTCAGTAACAGATTGCCGGTAATATCCATATTGATATTGCCGCTGGCAGATAAGTAAGCATCAAAGCCTGCACCGTCGCCGCCAGCAATATTGACATTAGTCCTGGCCAGCAGATTCAAACCGGCTTCACTGCTCACATGCACAGCACCACTGCTGGCCAGTAAGTTAACCGCTGCCGCGTTAACCGAGATATCCGCTGCGTTCACAGCTAACACAGCGGCATTAATATTTTCAATTAACAGATCACCGGCAGCATTAGCATCTGCATCCGCATTCATCACTAAACCAGCTGTTGCCGTCACCACTTCATTGATGATTATGCCGTTATCCGATAGTAAATTTATATTAGCAGCGCTCGTTACGCCGTTAATCAAAAGGCTGTTAGCCGCCTTCAGTGTCAGATCAGTTTGTGCAATCGCACCGGTTGTTCCCGCCAGCCCGGCAAACGGTGTCAGTGTTAAGCTGTTGTCCGAAGACAATGACATTGCGCCGCCCAGATTTGCACTGTCATTTACCGTTAAGGCACCGCTATTACTGACATTAATATTATTTGAAAACTGATTAAAGACCGTTAAGTCACTCACTTGTGTACGAATCGCATCGACTGAGCCGATGCCGTGACTTGCCTCAAGACTAAGCCCCGCTGCCGTCAGATTAATGCCGCTTGAGTTGTCTCCAATAATAGCCAGACCTGCGTTCAGTTCCATCAGGCCACTGGTCGATAAGCCGCTTACAGTGCCATTATTAAAATTTATATTTGCCAGTGTTTGCAGCCGGATATCTTTGGCTCCGACATCCAGCACGCCGGCGATTGTAATGTCACCACTGCCAAGTGAGTTAACGCTATCCATTAAGCCAATACTTAAACGCGCTGACGTTATCGCATCCATGTCAGATTGCAGCAGTGCAAGAGAGTTGCCACTGAGATCAGCCGCGCCAAGTGTTATCGCGCGCCCGTCTGTTAACGTAAAGATTTCCACATCACCATTATTGGCATTTACAGAACCACCACTGATTAATAGCTCATCAGCCACCAGCAACACGCCATTACCGGTGGCAAGATCATTATTATTTACCGTGCCGCTAATATTCAAATCCAGCGCTTTTAATTCTATCGCGCCCTGATTAGCGCTGATATTACCCGCCTGCATAACACCGAATGGATTCAATAAAAACACAGCTCCACCAAGCGCTAAATTATTGGCTGTAAATGTAGCGACATCCGTGCTGTTTATCGCCCAGTTTTCGATCTCAACGCTACCTGAACTGCTATTAACCGCATTAATCACACCGGTTGAAGCGGTTAGTTGTGTTTCAATTGGATTACCCAAACCGATACCGGTAGATGCCGACAAGTCGATACTGGCTGCCGTTAAATTCAGCGTCACTAAACCGCTGTCATTACTATCCTGAATATACCCGGCTTGTGATATCAGGCTTAAATTACCTGCAGCAACAACTGTATTCAGTTGCATATTATTCACAAAAGAAATATTTGCATTACCGCCACTAACTGAAGGCAGTAATAACACTGCATTACTATCATTTATAAACACATCATTGGCGGCATTATTGAAAAGCAAAGAAACTGCAGCAGCTGTCTCGATCGGATCGGTCAGTGTACCAATACCATTGGCTGCATTCAGTGAAATCGTTTGCGCCGTTATATTATCAGTCGCTCCATTTGCATCAATAATAGACCCCGCTGCTGTCAGCGTTACACTGCTGGTAGTTGATGCACTGATAACATCTAACAAGATATCATTACTTCCTGAAAAATCAATATCACCTGCTGCTGTACTAAAACTGACTGCCCCGACATCATTGCTGCCGTTTAAGATAATACCAGTGTTAGCCAATACAGCTAAACTCGCGCCACCCGTGATGGATACCGCAGGATCAGAAAATACCTGACCGTTGTTGGCTGTCAGGGAAATCAGACCGGGCTGTGCGGTTTGTAAAATCGTAGCACCACTTAGCTGAATGTCGTTAGCCGCCAGCAAACTAATAGTGCCTGTGCTGCTTTGTATCGAGCCACTATTAATAAATAATGAACCACCGGCACCATTAACTTGCAGATCAATTATGCCGGCAGAACTGTCAGTAATACTGCCATCAATAAACATAGAAGCAATCGAACTTACAGAAAAATTACCGCCGGAAAGCAGACTGCTTCCTGAAATTTTTGTGCCCTGCGCCGCATTCAGGTTGTTAATGAAAACCTCGCCATTAGCCGCTGTCACCGAATTAATAACAAAATCAGAGATTAGACTAGCGGCTACATTATTAACATAAATACCATTGCTTAATGTAGAGGACAGCGTTAAACCACCAACACCAATATCTTCAACAGTAATCGGTGCAGCCAGTGTACCGATACCCAATGCTGCATTAAGCATCACTGAATCGGCACCCCGCAGATGTGCGCCAAGCGCACCGCCATCGCTAATCGAACCGGATGCATTAAGACTGACGACACCGGCATTGCTACTGATATAACCACCCGTTCCAAAACTGATACCACCACTGTTTGTCAGAACAGCGACCGATCCATTATCTGCCTGCAGCAATGAATTTATATTGACATCACCTGTGCCACCGACCACCCGCAAATCGACAACCGAGCCGCCGCTTGCGATGACATTATTATTAACATTAATATCTGAATTGGATTCCACTGTGATATTACCGGTGGCCAGTAACTGCGTCATAATATTTGTGCTTTGCGCGGTGTTCAAATTACGTATTAATACATCACCCGCCAACGTCGTCATACTATCAAGTAATAAGCTGCCGCTAGCTGCACCGACGTTATCAAGATAAATATTACCGACAGACATCACATCAGCGGAAATATTTCCAGTGACATTAGTGATTTCAATCGCATTCTGCAAACTTCCCACGCCGGTTTCTGATAACAAATTAAGATCATTAGCGCCATTAATATTATTTGCTGCAACGCCATCATGCAAAATAGCACCGCCGACACCATTGGTTAGTGCGCTGGTATTTAGGCTTATATTGCTGCCACTAGTAGTGAGTGTGGCAAGCGTAATATCACCATTCGCCTGCATCCATACAGGCAAGCCGCTGGCCGAATTAATGAATCCAACTAACAATGCAGCTGGGCTATCAATATAAATCTCTCCGCCCGGCGTGCTACCGGCCAGCAGTGCCACATCTAGTTCAATAGCATTGCTCAGCGTGTTTCCAAAATCCAGAGCTGTTATAAAATCAAGATTCGTTGCGCTGATATCAGTAACGTCAATAGACTGCCCGATAACACTGCCAGCAGTATCGATAAAAACATTACCCGAAGTCGTGATGGCGGTTAGCGCTCCCTGTAAAAAACGCAGATCAGCCATTGTTAAAAACGATACATCACTCGCGCCAAAATTTATGCCCGCGGCAAAAATAATATCGCCCGTACCCATACCGGCAAGCGGCATATCTTTAATACCGAAATCTATAGACGGTGCATTAATAAAATCAATTTCAGATTGTGTCAGATCAAGGCCAGTCGTTACACCACCGGCAAATGTAATGCCTGTGCCATCGCTTAAGGTACCGATTTTCACTCCGCCAGTGGTACTGAATAAATCGGCCGTTATTTCAAGGTCATTAACCAGTAACTTCATCGGCATACTACTATTATTATTATCCAGCAGCGCATTAACATTCAGCGTGTCAGTAACAATTTCCAGCAAGCCCTGATTACTTGTCACTCCACTGGCAATAATGTCAGTCACACCAAAATCATTGCCTATCGTCAGCGCATCGCCAGCACCCAGATTAGTACCAAATACTTGCATCACATCGCTTGCTGAAACCGCTGTATTAATGATATCAACCGAGCCAGCTAAGTTACTGAAATCCAGAATGCCTGTTGCATTTGCAAGTTGTATTTCTAACGGATTAGTATTGCCGATACCGGATTGTGCGTGCAGACTGATATTGCTCGCCACAATATCTAAATCAATGCCAGCATTATCAACAATTGAAGCCTGTGCATTCAGCAACACATTACCCGTTGCGCTAATACCTGTTGTTGATATCGGCTGATTAAAATTTATATTGCCGGCATTGATTGTTAAATCCCCACTGACAGTAAGCGGGCTATTAATAAATACATCAGCGATGGCCGGCTGGCCTAATACCAGGTGAGCCGAAGTTAATTTAGCAAACTCTGCATTATCCAGTCCAAAGCCTGCAGCAATCTGTTCCCCAAGATCCATACCAAGCCCGGCTCCGGATGAAATACTTAACGCACCTGTTCCGGAATTAATTGTGCCAAACAATTGCACATCATTAGCCACGACAGATATATTATTGTTATTGGAGTTAATCGTTGCCGCCGTGCCATTATTTTCCAGCACCAGCACACCGGCAGCGGTAATTGACAATGGTTTAGAAGAAATTAAATCGGCTGC
>Ga0224506_10000321_pt1 | contig 44059 bp, 49 predicted proteins | sample SF_Jan12_sed_USG_2_FD_169108 | JGI IMG/M metagenome (GOLD analysis project Ga0224506, IMG submission 169108) | Sediment microbial communities from San Francisco Bay, California, United States - SF_Jan12_sed_USGS_8_1 | ecosystem: Environmental > Aquatic > Marine > Sediment | place: USA... | reverse complement strand
AGGTCACTGCCAGGTTTTTATACAAAGATCCCCAGTCCACGTTGTGGTCTGGGTATTTTTTTGTCTGAAGTTTGTAGAGAACCTGCTTGAACGATGTGACCAATGTTGTCTGGAACAAAGTAGGACTGAGTCAGACCTTTGATTGTGTAATCTTACTCTGACCTCATTTATTAACCTTAATTTAGATATTCTATTTAATAGCACTCATAAAAAAGGCCACCGAAGTGACCTTTAATGTAAAACAAGACGAATTAATGCTTTCCTGGAGCCCCTTTCCAATTGCGTCCGTTCTCATTCGATTTAGTTGAATCTGCATTAGATACAGTCATTAGATCTGAATAGTGTTGATATAGTGCTGGCTCTGAATTTTTATTTACGACTAAGCGCTTATGTGGAGGCTTACCTTGATATTTCACTACCCTTAAGGAATCTTCGTCAATTGGTGTGATTACAGTGACTGCATTGACAGCAAGTGGGCTTACTAAAAATATTGATAGAGTGATGTACTTAATAAATGTTTTATTTTTTTTCATATATGTGTCGCCTAAGTTGAGGATTTTTATCTAATGCAGAATCTATTATTAGAATAGAGTCCATGCATGCGAATAAAGCTTAATATCTAGAAAAATATTATAAATTATGATGTTACAAATTAAAAACCAATTTATGATAGGAATAAGCTATCACCTTTTAATGTGATCATTTTTGTCATCCAACTACCCGTAGAATGAAATAAGATGTAGTCCTAATTTGTATTCTAAAAACAACTTTCAACCCTAGCTCTAAATTTATTTATCATTTTCTATAGACGTACTATTTATATGCTGGTATTCTAGCTCCCAAATTCTAGAACAACCCCCCAAATATAAACTCACATCTATACATACGTCTTGCACGTGATAAATTCTATTTTAAAAAATCCACTTTAGGTAATACATGAATCTGACAGAACTTAAGAAGCAATCTGCTGCTGAGCTAATGGAACTCGCCATTTCAATGAAACTTGAAGGTCTAGCGCGAAATCGAAAACAGGATTTGATCTTTTCTATTGTCAAAGCCCACGCCAAACAAGGCGATGATGTTTATACGACAGGGGTTCTTGAGTTATTGCCGGATGGATTCGGTTTCTTGCGTTCCCCAGAAGCTTCTTATGTCGCAGGCCCTGATGATATTTACGTTTCACCTAGTCAGATCCGCCGTTTTTCATTACGTACTGGCGATACCATTAAAGGAAAAATCAGAGCTCCAAAAGACAGTGAACGCTACTTTGCTCTGATAAAAGTGGATGAAATCAATTTTGAAGCACCTGAAAAATCAAAAAACAAGGTTCCTTTTGAGAACTTAACACCTCTGTTTCCAAATGAACGTTTTACCCTTGAACGTGGCAATGGCAGCACTGAAGATTTGACTCCACGACTGATTGATTTATCAGCTCCAATTGGTAAAGGGCAGCGAGGATTGATTGTTGCACAACCAAAATCTGGTAAGACCATGATTTTGCAATCAATAGCACAATCAATTACAGCTAACTACCCTGAAAGCGACTTGATTGTATTACTTGTTGATGAGCGTCCTGAAGAAGTGACAGAAATGGAGCGCTCTGTACGTGGTGAAGTAGTATCAAGTACTTTCGATGAACCTGCTACTCGCCATGTACAAGTTGCTGAAATGGTTATTGAGAAAGCCAAACGACTAGTTGAACATAAGCATGATGTTGTCATTTTGCTTGATTCTATTACTCGTCTAGCGCGTGCTTACAATACCGTTGCACCTTCTTCTGGTAAGGTACTGACCGGTGGTGTTGATGCCAATGCTTTGCAAAGACCGAAACGCTTTTTTGGTGCAGCTCGTAATATTGAAGAAGGTGGTAGTTTAACGATTATTGCAACTGCCTTAGTTGAAACAGGTTCACGTATGGACGAAGTTATCTTTGAAGAATTTAAAGGTACCGGTAACATGGAGCTACAACTAGAACGTAAACTGGCTGAACGCCGTATCTACCCAGCAATTAATGTAACTCGTTCTGGTACACGTAAAGAAGAATTACTGACTGAAGATGACGACATGCATAAGCTCTGGGTTTTACGTAAATTACTAGCGGGTATGGAACCTATCGAAGCAATGGAATTTTTGATGGATCGCTTGAAAGCAACCAAAACAAATGCCGAGTTTTATGACACGATGAAGCAAGGTTGATCATAGAGAACACACACTCAAACTTCCCTCCGGCCCTGTTCATCATGGGGCCGACGGCTGCAGGAAAAACCGATTTAGCGTTGGAAATTGCCAAGCAGTGCCCAGTCGAAATTATCAGTGTCGATTCTGCACTCGTTTATCGTGGAATGGACATCGGTACAGCAAAGCCTGATAAAGCACTATTACAGCAATTTCCGCATCACTTGGTTGATATTATTGATCCAACAGAAAGCTATTCAGTTGGCAAGTTTCGTGATGATGCACGTCAACTGATGGCAGATATCACAGCCCGTGGCAAAGTTCCATTGCTAGTGGGTGGTACCATGCTTTATTTCAAAGCTTTACAACATGGCCTTGCCAGTTTGCCTTCAGCCGATCCTGAAATCAGAAAGCGGCTGGAAACTGAGGCAAATCAACAGGGATTGAATCAATTACATGCTCGTCTTGTTGAGATCGATCCTATTTCTGCTGCAAGAATTCATAGCAATGATCCACAACGATTGTTACGTGCCTTGGAGGTCTTCGAAATAACTGGAAAATCGATGACTGAGTTGACTCAGGTAAATCAAGCATCACTGCCATATACTGTGACCAAGGTGATTTTAAGTCCTTTTGAACGCAGTGTATTGCATCAACGCATTGAGAAACGTTATCAGGACATGATGGTTAATGGGTTCATTGATGAGGTTAAAGTGTTGTTTGAACGTGGAGACTGTCATTCAAATTTACCTTCAATTCGGGCAGTTGGTTACCGTCAGGCTTGGAGCTATTTGAGTGGTGAATACGATCAGAAAACACTAGTGGAAAAAGCTGTGATCGCAACCCGTCAAATGGCTAAACGTCAACTTACTTGGCTACGAGCTCAAGAAGATGGCATTTGGTTTGATAGTGGTGCAGAGTTGCCTGTTGAGCAAGTTATGGCTTTCTTAGATCAACAAATACCTGAATTGATGATTAATACTTGACGATTCAAGCGATACTTTTAGAATGGACAGTTCCTTATAACTAAAACAATAACAATATTTAGGAGTGAAAAATGTCTAAGGCACAATCATTACAGGATCCTTTTTTAAACGCGTTAAGACGTGAAAATGTGACTGTATCAGTTTATCTGGTGAATGGTATTAAGCTTCAAGGCCAAATCGACTCATTTGATCAGTTTGTTATTTTGTTAAAGAACTCAGTTAATCAAATGGTTTATAAACACGCAATTTCGACTATTGTGCCATCACGAAATGTTGATTTCAGTGATGAAAATTAAGGGAGCATATTGATTGTTTGATCGTCCTGATAGCAATGCAGCTTTTGATGAATCCTCAGAAAAAGAAGCTGTTGTACTTGTCCATTTGAATTTTAATGATCCAGATTTTGATGAAACTGAACAAGAATTTATTGAATTAGTTCAATCTACAGGGGCAGAGATTGCCGTTATCATTCATGGGAAACGTCAGCGACCAGATCCTAAATACTTTGCTGGCACTGGCAAGGTTGAAGAAATTAGAGAACACGTCGTTGCTAATGATGCTGCACTGGTGATGTTTAATCATGAATTATCACCCAGTCAGGAACGCAATCTGGAACAAAAATTACAGTGTCGTGTGCTAGGCAGAACAGGACTAATTTTAGATATATTTGCTCGTCGGGCTCGCTCTCATGAAGGTAAACTGCAGGTTGAGCTTGCACAACTACAGCATCTTTCAACCCGTCTTGTTCGAGGCTGGACTCACCTTGAGCGTCAAAAAGGTGGGATTGGACTTCGTGGTCCGGGTGAAACTCAGCTAGAGACGGATCGTCGTTTATTGGGACAACGCATCAAGTCACTTAAAAAAAGACTTGATAAAGTGCGCTCTCAACGTGAACAAGGTCGTCGATCACGTCAACGCGGGGGTGTGCCAGTGGTATCATTGGTTGGTTACACCAATATGGGTAAATCAACTTTATTTAATAAACTGACTACTTCTGATGTTTATGCTGATGACCGTTTATTTGCCACTCTGGATCCGACATTAAGACGCCTTAAACTGATGGATACGCAGCCGTTAATAATGGCAGATACAGTTGGATTTATTAGAAACTTGCCTCATGACTTAGTTGAATCATTCAGTTCAACACTAGAAGAAACGCGTGATGCGGCATTATTGCTTCACGTTATTGATGCCGGTGCCAGTGATCGAGATGATCTGATGCATCACGTTGATGATGTTTTGCAGCAAATTGGTGCTGATGAAGTCCCGCAATTAATAGTATGTAATAAAATTGACCAGCTTGATGAACATCAAGCCCGGTTAGATCGTAATGAATATGGACAGATTACCCGCGTTTGGATATCAGCAATAACAGGTGAAGGTTTGGATTTATTAAGACAGGCCTTACAAGAATATTTTCCAGAGCAGCAACTGGAACTAGAAAATATCAGCTAATCAACGGTTCCCTATTGTCGACGATGTCCGTAAAATAAGCATGTTCAAAATTATAAATCTTACTTTTCTCACTTTGGAGAGCTAAATGGCTTGGAATGAACCTGGTAATGGTGATAAGGACCCATGGGGCAATCGTGGAAATGATGGCCCACCTGATCTTGACGAGGTTATTCGCAATATGCAGCGCAAACTAGGCGGTATATTTGGTGGTGGCTCTTCTGGTGGTAACAAATCATCGAATGGTAGTTCTCTTGGTTTTGGGTTGATTTTTTCAGTTATTGTTGTTGTATGGCTACTTTCTGGTATCTATATTGTTGATCCAGCTGAGCGAGGTGTTGTATTACGCTTTGGTGCTTACAGTGAAACAACCTTGTCTGGCCCACACTGGCATCTTCCATACCCCATTGAAAAAGTAGAAGTGGTGGATGTTGAACAAATTCGTAATGCTGAGATCGGTTATCGCTCAACTGGTGGTCGAAGTGGTAGCACAATTCACTCTGAGTCGTTAATGCTGACTAAAGATGAAAATATTGTTGATCTTAAAATTGCTGTGCAATATCGAATCAAAGATGTATCTCAATACGTGTTTAACGTAAGAAATCCGGATTTGATTTTACGTCAAATGACAGAGAGTGCAGTGCGTGAAACAGTGGGTCAATCTAATATGGACTTTGTGCTAACAGAAGGCCGAAGCGCTATTGCTAGTTCTACTGAAGCACTCTTGCAATCTATTCTGGATGCGCATGAAACAGGCTTGATTATTACCAGTGTCAATATGCAGGATGTACAGCCACCTGAGCAAGTACAAGCGGCGTTTGCTGATGTGGTAAAAGCGCGTGAGGATGAAGTGCGTCAGAAAAATGAAGCGGAAGCGTATGCCAATGATATTGTGCCGAGAGCACGTGGAGCGGCATTCCGTATCGTCCAGGAAGCTGAAGCCTATAAGAGTCAGATTATAGCGAAAGCATCGGGTGATACCAGCCGTTTCTTACAGGTGATGAAAGAATATGAAAAAGCACCTGAAATTACACGTGAACGTTTGTATCTGGATACGATGGAGTCTGTTTATACACAGAGTCAGAAAGTCATGATCGATGTGTCTAAAGACAGCAATAATGTGCTGTATTTGCCATTAGATCGACTACGTGGTGGCAACACAGTTGCACCACCTAGAATTGATTTAAGTAACTTGAAGGCCTATCCGTCAACAAGCACAACGTCAACTAATTCGTCATCATCTACAGATGCACGTAACAGAGGAGGGCGTTAAGATGTCTTCACGATTAAATACAATCATTTTTGTTGGTTTATTGGCTGTAATTATTATCAGCTCATCGGTGTTCTTTGTTGATCAGCGTGAACGTGTATTATTATTGCGTCTTGGTCAGATAGAGCGATCTGATTATCAGGCTGGCATTCAGTTTAAAATTCCATTTATCAATGAAATACGCCGTTTTGATGGTCGTATCCTTACTTTGGATGCAACGCCAGCACGTTATCTGACAGGTGAGAAGAAGAATGTATTAGTTGATTCATTCATTCTGTGGCGAATTTCAGATGTGGCTACCTATTTTACTTCAATGGGGGGAGATGAAGGCCGCGCCCAGTTGCGTTTGTCTCAGATTGTTAAAGATGGTTTGCGTGGTGAATTTGGTAAGCGAACGATTCAACAAGTGGTGTCAGGTGATCGCGTCGCCATGGTTTCACAAATTATCAACGATGCCAATAACACTGCCTCTGAGTTCGGTATCGAAATTGTGAATGTTAGAATCAAACGTATTGATTTGCCGACCGAAGTAAGTACCTCAGTTTATACTCGAATGGAAGCTGAACGTGAAAGAGTGGCAAAAGAACTTCGTTCACAAGGTGCTGAAGAAGCAGAAAAAATTCGTTCAGATGCTGATCGTCAGCGCACAATTATAGTGGCTGATGCTAATCGTACTGCAGAAGAGTTGCGTGGTACAGGTGATGCTCAGGCAACAGAGATTTATGCTGATGCTTATGGTCAAAATAGCGAATTTTATTCGTTATATCGTCGTTTAACTGCCTATAAGAATGTATTTGGTGGTGACGATATGTTGGTGATTGAGCCTAAAGGTGAGTTTTTTAATCTCTTTAGTAACACTAAAGACTAGACGATTCAGTGAACGACATGTTGTTACATAGTCTGTGGGTGGCAACAGCGCTCATGCTGGTTATTGAGGGTATTATGCCTTTTCTTAATCCAACTGTATTTCGACGTGCACTGTTACAAATGGCTGGAATGAAAGATCAACAACTGAGAATGATAGGTTTATTCAGTATGGTCTTTGGTCTGGTTTTACTTTATTGGGTAAATTGATTACATGACTTTCAAACAACGTTGGTTGCTTCCAGAAGGCATTGACGAGTTGATGCCTCAACAGGCGGCACAATTTGAGATACTGCGCCGTAAACTGGTCGATATGATGCAGAGCTGGGGTTATCAGTTGGTAGTCCCACCTTTGGTAGAATATCTGGACTCGTTGCTGACTGGTACTGGAAAAACCCTTGATATACAAACGTTTAAGCTAACAGATCAACTGTCTGGACGTTTAATGGGAATTCGTGCGGATATGACACCTCAGGTGGCACGCGTTGCAGCACATAACCTGCGTAATCAGGATGATGTGTTAAGACTGTGTTATATCGGTGATGTATTGCACACCTTACCAGAAGGACAGGGCACATCTCGCAACCCAATTCAGTTGGGTGCAGAAATCTACGGTCACGCAGGACCGGAAAGTGATTTGGAAGTATTGCAATTGATGGTTGAAGCCTTATCGGTCGCAGGTGTTGGCTCAAACCTATTGCTGGATATTGGTCATGTGGGTATTTATCGCGGTTTAGCAGAACATGCCGGATTAAATGATGAGCAGGAACAAGAGTTATTTTCAGCACTGCAACGTAAAGCATTACCAGAGATAGAAGCTTTACTGATGGGTTATCAATTGTCTGCAGATAGTCACAGTATGTTACTGGCATTAGCAGAATTAAATGGTGGCGTAGACGAACTACAACGGGCGAAACAGATCCTCGCTCAAGCGCCAGAGTCAGTGCAGCAAGCACTAAATACACTGCAAACTATTGCTGAAGTAGCCATGCAATGTCTGCCGGAAGTAACATTCAACTTTGATCTTGCTGAACTGCGTGGTTATCACTATCACACCGGTATTGTGTTTGCAGCCTATCAGGCAGGATCAGCACAAGCCATTGCCATGGGTGGACGATACGATGATATCGGTGAAGACTTTGGTCATGCACAGCCTGCAACCGGATTTAGCCTAGACCTAAAAACGCTGGTTACTCAATTGCCTGTACAGGGCGACAATAGACAGGTTATCTCCGTAATACGGTCAGATGATGAACAACAGAAACAGATGGTAGAGCAATTACGTAGTCAAGGTGAAGTGGTTATTTATCAGTTTTCAGACACAATACTACCCGCTGCAAAAACACTTATAAATCAAGATGGTCACTGGCTAGTGGCTGAAACAGGAACACAGACACGTGGCTAAAAATATTGTTGTGATTGGCTCCCAATGGGGCGATGAAGGTAAAGGTAAACTGGTTGATCTGCTGACAGATAATGTTTCGGCAGTGGTACGCTTTCAAGGTGGCCATAATGCAGGCCATACCTTGGTAATAGATGGTAAGAAAACCATTTTACATTTAATTCCATCAGGTATTTTGCGTGAACACGTCCAGTGTTTGATTGGTAATGGTGTGGTGTTATCACCGGAAGCTTTGATCAAAGAAATGACAGAGCTAGAAGGCAATGGTATTCCTGTTCGCCAGCGTTTGAAAATCAGTGCAGCTTGCCCACTGATATTGCCGTATCACGTTGCTCTGGATCAGGCGCGTGAACGTCGTCGCGGTAAGGCTGCGATTGGTACTACAGGTCGTGGAATTGGCCCTGCTTATGAAGATAAAGTGGCTCGTCGTGGCTTGCGGTTAGGTGACTTGAAAGATGAACAAGGTTTCATCACTAAATTAGAAGAAGTGATGCAATACCATAATTTTTCATTGATTAATTATTATCAATCACAGCCAGTTAGTTTTGAACAGGTGCGTGATGAAACTCTGGCAATGCGTGACATTCTGTTACCAATGATTGCCGATATTCCTCATTTGCTACAACAATACTCAGAAGCCGGTGACAATGTCATGTTTGAAGGTGCTCAAGGAGCATTACTAGATATTGACCACGGTACGTATCCCTATGTGACCTCATCAAATACCACTGCCGGTGGTAGTGCAACCGGTGCTGGTGTCGGTCCATGCCATATTGATTATGTACTGGGTATTACCAAAGCGTATACAACTCGTGTGGGTGCGGGCCCATTTCCATCAGAATTATTTGATGAAGTAGGTAAACATTTATCAGAAAAAGGCCATGAGAAAGGCTCAACCACTGGTCGTGATCGTCGCTGTGGCTGGTTAGATATGGTGGCTTTAAAGCGAGCATGCTGGATCAATAGCATTACAGGTCTATGTTTGACTAAGCTTGATGTGTTAGATGGATTAGAAACCATTCGATTGTGTGTTGGCTATCATCGTAATGGTGAGCTGGTTGATGTTTTACCACTCAGTGCCGATGAGTTCGAAGGGTGTGAACCTCAATACATTGATATGCCAGGTTGGTCAGAGACAACACTTGGCATCACTGAATTTGATGCATTGCCTGCCAATGCTCAGTCTTATATTAATAAAGTAGAAAGTCTGGCAGGTGTTCCTATCGATATTATTTCAACGGGTCCTGATCGTAATGAAACAATCATTCAACGGGACTTGTTCAGTCTGTAATGTTTTGCTTTAGCGCCCTCACCTGAGGGCGTTTTAGTCTGTATCACTGGTCTTTGTTGATACCAGCATAAATGGCTGAATAATCTGTGTCAGCCAGTCCTTTAGCAAGTGTTTTTTCCAGTAATTGCTTGATCCCTTCGAGTGCGCAGGTTTCCAGACCTAGTTGCTTCGCTACAGAAAGAAATAATCGGGTATCTTTGGCCAGATGTTTGGTAGGAAAGTTAGGATTGCTATAGTCCCGCTGTAACATTCGCTCCAGCTTTTTATCAAAGGTTGGGGCATACAGAGCACTATCACGCACTATTTTCATAAACTGTTCGACTTCAATGCCTTCTTTTTCAACAAGAGCAAGGCTTAATGAAAAACTAGTGGTGAGGCCTGCGATCAGTTGATTCATCGCCAGTTTAACAGTGGCTCCCTGACCGATATCGCCAATATGCTGGGGATTTTTACCAATGATTTTTAGCAACGGCAATGCAGCTTGAAAATCATCAGAACTCCCTCCAGCCATTAAAATTAATGTGCCGCTCGTTGCTTCTGGCAAACTTCCTAATACCGGACATTCTAAGTAACTGCCCTGACAGTCAGTAATACGTCTGGCAATGGCGCGAGATTCATCAGGAGAAATAGTGCCCATCTGGATGAAAATTTTATCTTTGAACGTGTCAGGATCAATACTGTCGACTACGGTATTAATGGCTTCGGCATCACTTAACATCAGAATGCAAAAGTCACTGTTATTGACGGCATCTTGCGCAGTAAGCACGACAGTTGCGCCTAAGTTGTGCAATTCGACTGTTTTTTCGGGACTGCGATTAAAGACAGTTAATTGTTGCCCTTCATCAAGTAAATGTTTAGCTAATGCCTGACCCATCAGGCCAATTCCTAATAAAGATATGTTCATAATCGACAATTTCCGCAAGGTAATAACAAAAAAATAACTCTGCCATAGAAGCATACAGCTTAGTGATATAGAATATAGCGTTATTTTACAGTAGAAACAGGGGAATACTGTGTACAAGAAAAACATGACCATCGCTGGTTTTGATGATGAATTGTTTAATGCGATAGAAGCTGAAAATCAGCGTCAGGAAGATCATATCGAATTAATCGCATCTGAAAACTACACCAGTCCACGTGTGATGGAGGCACAAGGCTCTTCATTAACAAATAAATATGCTGAAGGCTATCCTGGTAAGCGTTATTACGGTGGTTGTGAGTACGTAGATAAAGCTGAACAGCTAGCAATGGATCGAGCGAAAGAATTGTTTGGTGCTGATTATGCTAATGTGCAACCTCATTCAGGTTCACAGGCTAATGCCGCTGTTTATTTAGCCCTGCTACAACCAGGCGATACCATTTTAGGTATGAGTCTCGCTCATGGTGGCCATTTAACGCATGGTTCTAAAGTGAGCGCATCCGGTAAAATTTATAATTCAATTTCTTATGGTCTTAATCCTGAAACAGGCGAAATTGATTATGATGAAGTTGAGCGTCTAGCCAAAGAACATCAACCTAAAATGGTGGTTGCTGGTTTTTCAGCCTATTCACGTATTGTTGATTGGCAACGGTTCCGCGATATTGCTGATTCAATCGGTGCTTATTTGTTAGTGGATATGGCACATGTTGCTGGTTTGGTTGCGGCAGGAATTTATCCTAACCCGGTTCAAATTGCTGATGTCACTACCACAACGACGCATAAAACCTTACGTGGTCCACGTGGCGGTCTGATTCTGGCAAAAGCCAATGCGGAAATTGAGAAAAAACTCAATTCAGCTGTGTTTCCTGGTTTTCAAGGTGGTCCATTGATGCATGTGATTGCTGCAAAAGCGGTTGCATTCAAAGAAGCGATGTTGCCTGAATTTACAACCTATCAGCAACAAGTGGTGAAAAATGCCCAGATTATGGCTGAGGTATTTATGGCTCGTGGTTACGACGTGGTATCAAAAGGTACTGATGATCATCTGTTCCTAGTTAGCTTTATCGAAGCAGGTTTAACAGGTAAGGATGTGGATGCCTGGTTGGGTGATGCAAATATTACAGTGAATAAAAATGCTGTGCCTAATGATCCACAATCACCGTTTGTGACATCGGGTATCCGCGTCGGTACACCAGCTGTGACCACCCGTGGATTTAATGAGCAAGAATGTAAGGATCTGGCTAACTGGATGTGTGATGTGATAGACAGCCGTGGTGATCAGGCTGTTATCAATCGTGTTAAAGCGGAAGTTGTCGCAATCTGTCAGACATTACCTGTCTATTCATAATTCACAACGGATAAAAAGATATGCGTTGTCCATTCTGCGGTGCTGATGATTCCAAGGTCATTGACTCTCGACTTTCTGCTGAGGGTGATGCGATTCGTCGGCGCCGTATGTGTGCTGAATGCAATGAGCGATTCACGACCTATGAAACTGCAGAACTGACTGTTCCGAGATTGATTAAAAGCGATCAATCTCGAGCAGTGTTTGATGAAAACAAGTTACGCTCAGGTTTTTTGAAGGCACTGGAAAAAAGACCGGTAAGTATTGATGCAGTCGACAGCGCTGTCAAAGGTATTGTCCGACGTCTTATTGCGACGGGAGAGCGTGAGGTAGAAAGTCGTTTGCTTGGCGAGTGGGTGATGGAGGCATTACATGAGTTGGATGAAGTAGCGTATGTGCGCTTCGCTTCTGTATATAGAAGTTTTCAAGACGTGAATGCTTTTCGTGAAGAGATTGAGCGAATGGAAAATCGTACAGATTCAGCTGACTCGGATAAACCTGATAATGGTACCTAGTCGGATTAACGCACCTGAATCTATGCAATACGATAATTAACACTATCATTATGACTGCGCATGAACACTTTATGGCCCGCGCTTTGCACTTAGCAGAGCGCGGGCTTTTTACAACCGATCCCAATCCACGAGTGGGATGTGTCATTGTAAAAGACGGTGAAGTGGTAGGCGAAGGTTGGCATCAAAGAGCTGGTCAAGCACATGCCGAGGTAAACGCACTACGTCAAGGCGGCGATAAAGTTAAAGGTGCTGATTGTTATGTCACCTTGGAACCCTGTAGCCATTTTGGCAGAACACCACCGTGTGCAGATGCATTGATCCAAGCTGGCGTAAAACGTGTTTTTATTGCTATGGCTGATCCTAATCCTGTTGTTAGTGGCAATGGTATTAACAAGTTGAAAGACGCTGGTATTACGGTAACAGTGGGTTTATTGGAACAACAAGCAGCAAGCTTGAATCCTGGGTTTTGTCAGCGTATGCGTACTGGCAGACCTTATGTACGAAGCAAAATTGCTATGAGTCTTGATGGCCGAACGGCAATGGCATCTGGAGAAAGCCAATGGATCACCGGCGCAGATGCTCGACAAGATGTACAAAAATTACGTGCTAGAAGTTCAGCTATTTTAACGGGTATTGGTACGGTATTGATGGATGATCCTGCTTTAACTGTTCGCCCTGAGGGAGACTGGTATCCTGACAATGATGTTATCAGACAACCTTTGCGAGTAGTGGTTGATAGTCAATTACAAATACCCGCGCAAGCCAGAGTATTTAATAACGATAACAAGCTATTGATTGCCAGTACAGTAATAGACTCACAATCGAATTTACCAATGGAAGTGTTAACCTTGCCAGCACTGGATGATCAGGTTGATCTCAATGCCTTGATGAAAGCATTAGCACAACGTGAGATCAACGAAGTCATGGTTGAGGCTGGTGCCGTTTTGAATGGTGCATTATTAAGTGCCGGATTGATTGATGAATTAGTGTTTTATATGGCGCCAAAATTAATGGGCAATGCGGCAAAAGGAGTATTCCATTTGCCTGAATTACACACGTTGGCAGAGAATATTGACTTGAAGATTACAGATATGCGTTCGGTAGGACGTGACTGGCGTATTACTGCCTTACCCGAGTATACAAAGGACATATAGACCATGTTTACTGGCATTATTGCAGCGAAAGGAAAGATTGAAAGGATCCAGCCTCAGGGTGGTGATTTACGTCTTAATATTGATACACAAAAACTGGATTTGACGGATGTTAAATTGGGTGACAGTGTCGCTGTTAATGGTGTTTGTTTAACTGTGGTAGAAATGCGGGATAATAAACTGGGTTTTGATGTGTCACGTGAAAGCCTAGATCGAACCAGTTTAGGCTCCGTCCAAACTGGTTCAGAAGTTAATTTAGAGAAGGCGCTAGCGGTTGGCGATCGCTTAGGTGGTCATTTTGTTAGTGGTCATGTTGATGGTCTTGGTACAGTAGTATCACGACAGGAATCAGCGCGGTCGGTTCAGTTTCGTTTTGAAGTGCCATCAGGGTTGGAACGCTATATTGCCGAAAAAGGTTCAGTTTGTATTGATGGAGTTAGTCTGACCGTTAACAATGTTGCGGATAACTGGTTTGAAGTAAATATCATTCCACATACCATGCAGGAAACCATCATCAGCAATTATCGTGTAGCTACCAAGGTTAATCTCGAGGTGGATTTAATTGCACGTTATTTGGAGCGATTACTGCCGCAACAAAATACTGGTATTACACACGAGACATTACTCCAGCACGGATTTTTAAAATAATGAAATTAAACACCACTGCGGAAATTATTGACGACCTTAACCAAGGTAAAATCGTCATCATCATGGATGATGAGGATCGCGAAAATGAAGGTGATTTGGTGATGGCAGCAGAGTGCGCCACACCGGAATCGATTAATTTTATGGCTCGCTTTGGTCGTGGATTGATTTGTCTAACCTTAACTGAAGATCGTTGCCAGCAATTACGCTTGCCATTGATGGTGACCGATAATCAGGCCGCCTATTCAACTAATTTCACCGTATCAATTGAAGCCGCTAAAGGGGTGACCACCGGGATTTCAGCGGGTGATCGGGCATTAACTATTTTGGCTGCGGCTAACCCAGAAGCGAAGCCAGAAGATGTGGTTCAGCCTGGTCATATTTTTCCTTTGAAAGCTCAACGAGGTGGAGTGCTGACGCGAGCGGGTCATACTGAAGCTGGCTGTGATCTGGCTCAACTGGCGGGCAAAGATCCTTCAGCAGTAATAGTGGAAATTCTGAACGATGATGGCAGCATGGCACGAAGACCCGATTTGGAAAAATTTGCTGAAACACACGGCCTTAAAATTGGAACGATTGCTGACTTAATCAGTTATCGGTTAGAAAACGAAATGACAGTGCAGCGCCTAGCTCAATGTCATATGCCAACAGACCATGGTGATTTTCAGCTATACAGCTTCCAGGATACTGTGAATGGACAGGTTCATATGGCTCTTGTCGCTGGTGATATTGATCCCGATGAAGAGACTTTGGTACGCGTTCATATGGCTGATCCCCTGACAGATTTATTGGGCTCAACCCGCGAAGCACCACACTGGCCTTTGGATACTGTGATGAATCAAATTCAACAGGCAGGTAAAGGGATATTGGTGGTATTACGTCAACCGGAACAAAATGCCCAATTAGCAGCAAAAGTCGCCCATTATCAACAGCAAGATTTAGGGCAAACTGAAAGCGTTAGTAAAACAAGCTGGGATTTAAGAACATTCGGTGTTGGTGCTCAGATATTAGCTGATTTAGGTGTTAAAAAAATGCGTGTTATGGGCACGCCTACAAAATTAACAGGGCTGTCTGGCTTTGGATTAGAACTGGTTGGTTACGCAGAAGGTAGATAACCTTGAGCCACAAAAATATCGTAGTCATTACTGGCGAAGCATCGGGCGATGCTCATGCCGCCAGAATGATTACAGAATTAAAAAAACTGGCACCTGATACGGTTATTCGAGGTATTGGCGGTGATAATATGCGTGCTGCAGGTGCTGAGATAGACGTTGACTTTTCTGAACTGGCAGTGATGGGGCTAATTGAAGTTCTCAAACGCTATCGACATATCAAGAAAATATTCAACAATATGGTTGATTTACTAAAGGTAGAACGCCCCGACTTATTAGTATTAGTTGATTATCCCGGCTTTAATCTCAAGTTGGCTAAGGAAGCTAAGAAGCTAGGTATTCCGGTGTTGTATTACATCAGTCCTAAAGTATGGGCATGGCGTGCAGGAAGGGTGAAAACGATTAAACGTGTTGTTGACCATATGGCAGTTCTGTTTCCATTTGAAGTGCCGATATATGAATCAGCTGGCGTATCAGTCAGTTGTGTTGGGCACCCACTGGTGGATGCGGTTAAACGGACATTGACTATCGATCAGGCTAAAACTCACTTTGGATTAAATCCGCAACATCGTATTTTGGGATTATTTCCGGGCAGTCGCCGGAGTGAGGTCGAAGCCTTATTACCAATAATGATTCAGGCCGCTGAACAGGTTTGCCGACACCATTATGATGTCAGCGTCGTGTTGCCGATGGCGCCAGGGCTGGATGCTGATGTGATTAAGCCTATTCTGGCACAAAGCACATTACCAATTCGGGTTGTTGACAAAGATTTTTATGAACTGACATCTGCCTGTGATGCGGTGGTGGCAGCATCAGGCACTGTAACACTGGAAATTGCCCTGCTAGGCGTGCCTCATTTTATTATTTATCGTGTCGCGCCTATGACGTATCGAATTTTAAGTCGACTGGTGAAAATTCCCTATGTTGGCTTATGCAATATTGTCACGGACAAAGCGTTAGTACTCGAATTGTTACAAGATGATGTCAGTGTAGAGCGATTGGAGGCAGAGATGACGGCGTTATTGATCAATCCCAAAAGTAAAGATAATGCTGAAGCAATTCGGCAGCAGGTATTAACAGCGCTTGGACCCTCTGGAGGGGCACATAATGCAGCACAACAGGTTATTAACATGTTAAAGCTACCTAACAATGACTAACCAGATATGGATAGCTGGCGTAGATGAGGTTGGACGAGGTCCATTAGCAGGTCCGGTTGTCACTGCCGCAGTGATACTTGATCCGCATAATCCAATTCCAGGTCTGGCCGATTCTAAAAAATTGACTGAAAAACGTCGCGAACAATTAGAGCCAATTATCAAACAGAATGTTCTTGCCTGGTCATTAGGACGTGCAGAGCCAGAAGAGATTGATCAACTCAATATCCTGCAGGCAACCTTACTGGCAATGAAACGTGCCGTGGAAGGCCTGACCATTCAACCTGTTCATGCGCTGGTAGATGGCAATCAGGCTCCCAATCTGAATTGCCCTGTAACCACTATTATCAAAGGCGATCAATCGGAACCGGTTATTGCAGCCGCGTCTATTCTGGCAAAAGTGGCTAGAGACAGAGAAATGTTAGAAATGGACAAATTGTACCCTGGCTATGGTCTGGCTCAACATAAAGGTTATCCAACAAAACAGCATCAACAGGCGTTGATAGAGCTCGGTATCACACCGATTCATCGTCGATCCTTTCGGCCTGTTCAGATAGCGATGGACATAAAAAAAGCATGATAGATAAACCAAATAAGAAGCGTGGTATTATATTCAGCAATGTTATCTCTTAATACTATCTTTAATCGTCTTAAAAGAAATAGGCCACGTTCACAAGGTTCAACAACTACTGGACACGACGAACCCGTCATTATTCCACGCCCACAGCACACGATTTCACGGTCACAGATCAGTCCACATGCTTTGAAGGTGTTATATCGCCTTAAAGATGCAGGTTATGAAGCGTATTTAGTCGGTGGTTGCGTGCGTGATTTATTGCTTGGGCATGAACCTAAAGACTTTGATGTGACCACTGATGCTTCACCAGAGCAAGTTCATCAGTTATTCCGGCGCAGCCGTTTAATTGGGCGGCGGTTCAAGCTGGTTCATGTCAGGTTTGGCCGAGAGGTGATTGAGGTTGCTACTTTTAGAGCACCACCTTCTGAACAGGATCAGCATCTGGATGATCAAGGTCGCATTGTCAGAGATAATGTTTTTGGTACATTGGAACAAGATGCCTGGCGACGTGATTTCACTATTAATGCCCTTTATTACAATATTCGTGATTTTTCGATAGTGGATTACACAGGCGGGCTTGCTGATCTGAAAGAGGGTAAAGTTCGCCTGATTGGTGATGTGGAAAGACGTTATCGTGAAGATCCGGTTCGTATTCTCAGAGCAATTCGTTTTATTGGTAAGCTGGGTTTGTTGCTGGATGAGGAGACTGAACGTTGGATCCCCGAATTGGCGCATTTGTTAGCAGATATCCCATCAGCACGGTTATTTGATGAAACATTGAAGCTGTATTTAAGTGGTAATGCTGCGGTGACTCATGAGTTATTGGGTCACTATGGTGTGTTTGATCACTTGTTTCCTCAAACTGCGGATTTGTTACATACAGAGCAGGATGGTTTTCCGCGTACCTTGTTAATTAAAGCATTGGAAAATACAGATAAGCGCATTGATGAAGGCAAGCCTGTTACCCCTGCTTTTTTATTTGCTGCCTTACTTTGGGAACCTGTTCGTCAAAAATGGCAAGAGTATCAGGATGATAAGGTTCCACCTATTCCAGCGTTGCAACGAGCTGCAATGGAAGTAATTTCTGAGCAGGTCAAACGTGTCGCTGTCCCCAAACGATTTACGATGGTGACTAAGGATATCTGGGTATTACAGCCCAGATTGGCACAGCGGTTTGGTAAAAAAGCATTCAGAACGTTGACTCATCCCAAATTTAGAGCGGGTTATGACTTCTTGTTATTAAGAGCTGAGTCGGGGGAACCCTTAACAGAATTGGCGGACTGGTGGACAACATTCCAGATAGAAACGGAAGATAATCAGCAACAGATGGTGAAGGCTTTGTCAGCGTCTACCACCGAGAAAAAACGCCCACGTCGCAGAAGACGCAGAAAGCCTGCCAGTAAGAGTGAGTAATGCGGGTATTTATAGGTTTAGGCAGTAATCTGGCAGATCCTGCTGCACAGATAGAAATGGCAATAAATGCCCTGAAATCTTTGCCACAATCTATATTTATAGCACGCTCATCATTGTATTCTAGTCCGCCAATGGGACCAGAAGATCAACCAGACTATATTAATGCGGTTGCCGAACTTGATACTGCATTAACAGCCCATGATTTACTTGACCAATTACAGGCTATTGAGCAGCAACAAGGTCGGCTACGACAACGCCATTGGGGAGAAAGAACACTGGATTTGGATCTGTTATTATATGGCGAGCAGATTTTTGATGATAAACATTTGCAAGTCCCTCATCCCGGTATACCATTACGGTCATTTGTACTTTACCCGTTGGCAGAAATAGCACCTGAGTTAATCATTCCTGATATGGGCGACATTGAAGACTTGCTCAGACACTGTCCACGTGATGGTTTGCATCGGATCGAAAATAGCGAATTATGAATACATTACCGCATCAATATATTGTTGTTGAAGGGCCAATAGGCGTTGGAAAGACCCATTTGGTTAAACGTCTCGCTGACAGTTTTTCTGGCACCACTTTACTGGAACAGCCTGAACATAATCCTTTTCTTGAAAAATTTTATCTGTACCCAAAACAATCGGCATTGCCAACGCAACTTAGTTTTCTGATGCAGAGAGTAAAGTTAAGTAAAACCTTGCAACAGGATGACCTGTTTACAAATTTGCAGGTAGCTGATTTTATGGTTGAGAAAGATCGATTATTTGCTCAAATTACTTTAGACGATGATGAACTAGCGTTATATAACATGGTGTATGACAATCTCACTATGCAAAATCGTGTTCCTGATTTGGTGATCTACCTGCAAGCGCCTTTATCGGTGTTAAAAGCACGAGTCTCTCAAAGAGGGATTGGTTATGAACAGCGGATTGAAGAGGGTTATCTGAAACGTCTGGCAGATACGTATGCTGATTTCTTCCATTATTATGATGCATCACCACTGTTGATTGTGAATGCAGAACAGATAGATCTTGTTAATAGCGAACAGGATTATCAGAATCTGCTAGAGCAAATCAGTACCCAACAAAGTGGGCGGCACTATTACAATCCTCTGCCTGTAAAAGAGAAATAATTATGAGCCGAACAACATTAACCAGTCTGCGAAAAATGAAAGTTGAGCAAAAAAAAATTGCTGTGCTAACAGCGTATGATGCCAGCTTTAGTCATGTTCTTGAGCAAGCAGGCGTAGATATCATTCTGGTTGGTGATTCATTAGGCATGGTTATTCAAGGTCAGGAAAGCACATTGCCCGTCACTGTTGATGACATGGTTTACCACACTCGCAATGTGGTACGTGGCAGTGAAAAAGTCTTTGTAATCGCTGATATGCCATTTATGAGTTATGCAAATACCAAACAGGCCATTCATAATGCTGCACGATTGATGGCAGAAGGTGGTGCACAAATGGTGAAGTTGGAGGGTGGCGCTGTAGTTGCCGATACTGTTAAGCAATTGGTCGAGCGGGGTATTCCTGTTTGTGCGCATTTGGGTTTATTGCCTCAATCGGTACATCGTTTAGGTGGGTATCGGGTGCAGGGGCGTGATACCAATGATGCTGAACAGTTAGTCACTGATGCCAAAGCCTTACAAGATGCCGGTGCGGATATGTTGGTACTGGAGTGCGTGCCTGCGGAGCTTGCTGAGCGAGTAACTGCAACGGTGACTATTCCAGTGATAGGTATCGGCGCGGGCGTAGCCTGTGATGGCCAGGTACTGGTGCTATACGACATGCTGGGACTAACACCCGGTAAGCGACCTCGATTCAGCCATGATTTTCTGGCTGATACTGGTGCGATTCCGGCAGCGATTGCCAAATATGTTCAGGATGTGAAGTCAGGTCAATTTCCTCAGTTGGAACAACACTATTAATGCAGATAGTTAATTCAGTGAGTGCATTACATGCACAAGTAAAAGCATGGCGCCAACAAAAACAGACAATTGCATTGGTTCCCACTATGGGCAATCTGCATCAAGGTCATATATCATTGGTTAAACACGCCAAATCGGTAGCAGACAAGGTCATCGTAAGTATCTTTGTAAATCCATTGCAGTTCGATGATAAAGATGATTTATCAGCCTATCCCAAAACGCTGGATGCCGATAGTCAGCAACTGGGTGCCAACAATTGTGATTTACTGTTTACGCCCACCGTTGAGGAAATGTATCCACATGGAATGACTGCACAGACGACGGTCACTGTGCCCGGCATGGACGATAAACTGTGCGGACAGAATCGCCCAGGACATTTTGATGGCGTTGCAACCGTTGTCACCAAATTATTTAATATGGTTCAAGCAGACATTGCTGTCTTTGGTGAAAAAGATTATCAACAATTGTTGTTGATAAAGAAAATGGTGGCTGATCTGAACTTGGCTATTGAAATTGCGGGTGGCCCAACGTTTCGAGAACCTAATGGATTGGCAATGAGTTCACGCAATCAATACTTGACTGAACAACAGCGCGAACAGGCGGCTGAATTACACCGAACCTTACTATCGATACAAAAACAAATTGTGCAAGGTGAACGAGACTATGCCCTTCTGCAACAACAGGCCTTGGAACGTTTGCAAGATTCAGGTTTCACTCCTGAATATGTTGATATTCGTTGTGCTGACAATCTAGAGCTAGCTAAAGAGGGTGACAGGGAACTCAGAATTTTGGCAGCAGCACGTTTGGGCAAAGCACGATTGATAGATAATGTGGCTTGTAATCTTGCTTGATGATGGCTAAAAAGCGATAATATTCTATTAGTTCACTACTGATTGTCGGATATGCAACTGACTTTATTAAAAACAAAACTACACCGCGCTTGCGTGACACACTCTGAATTAGAGTATGAAGGTTCGTGTGCGATCGATAGCAAATTGCTGGAAGCCGCTGGTATTCATGAATATGAGCAGATCCAGATCTACAACGTTGCCAATGGCGAACGTTTCACGACCTATGCGATCTGTGCAGAAGCGGGTTCAAATATCATCTCGGTCAATGGCGCAGCAGCACATAAAGCATCTCCGGGTGACCGCATAATTATTTGTGCCTACACCACTATGGATGAAAAAGAAGTAGCTAACTTCAAGCCAACACTTGTCTATCTAGATGAGAATAACGATATTACGCATACGCGTCATTCTATTCCTGTTCAAGCAGCCTGATTTCTTCCTAACCGCGTATTAAGTAAGGGTAACCATGATGGAAAAACTGTTTGAAAACATGCTTTGGAACAGCCGTTTTGTTGTGTTACTTGCCGTTATAGCAAGCTTGTTAACCGCTTTTGCCATGTTTTATATGGCGTCAGTGGATGCGTATTATCTGATTTCACATCTGGGTGAGTATTTATCGCCTGATTTGATTGGTGAAGCTCGTAAAGCTTTCAGAGCCGAAACAGTGACTCATGTGGTTGAAGTCATTGATGGCTATTTGCTGGCGACTGTATTACTGATTTTTGCACTCGGTTTATATGAGTTGTTTATCAGTAAAATTGAACAGGCAGAATCATCAGAAGCGCAGTCTGTTCTTGCTATTCACAGCCTCGATGATTTAAAAACACGTCTAGGCCGTGTGGTATTAATGATTTTAATTGTCACTTTCTTCGAGCATGCTATCAGTATGGATTTTAACGGTCCAATTGACCTGTTGGCGTTAGCCGGTGGCATTGCCTTGATTGGCCTCACACTCTACTTGTCTCACGCTGAAGAACACTAGTTTCAGGATACAAAACTTCATGCAAGTTCATACCTAACTTGCATGACATTTTTTCAATTTTTTGCCACTGCCACAAAAACACAGTTCATTTCTAGTTAGCTTGATGTCTGGTAGAAATTCACCATCAACATAAAACCAGCAATTATTTTCTTTGATAAAATTCGAACGCTCGTGGAGCTGGTTGAAGGGATCATCTTGATAAAAAGCCACAAACTCAACAGTGGCTGTGTGACCTTCTGATTGATACTGGATGATTTTTAAACCTATCCACTTGGTCTGTTCAATTGTTTGAGCAAGTGTTTGCTCATCGTCTTGCTGACGCTTGTCAGGATGGAGCGTAGCAATCAAATAAGCAACTTTACCTAAACAAAAAGCACTGTAACGTGAATACATCAATTGTTCAGCGGTACTGGCATGCATCTCACCATTATGTAGTGGTTGACAACAACCTTTATAAGTTTTACCACTGATACAAGGGCAACTGCGAGAATTATTTGTCATAGACTTAAAGGGGCTCTTATTAGCATAAAAGGAATCAGCCCTACATCATTCATTAATTTAAAAAATTAATGATACCTGCTTTTTCATAGGTCACAGATACTTTTACTTATTATATTTTGGAATACTTATTGCTTTAACGCGTAATAAGTAAGGTTTTATCATTAAAAGACGTTAACAAAGTACGAAAAGAGGAGTATTTTGCCGTTAGTAAGTCATTTAATGGTCCAAAATGAAATTAGTCCCTCACACTAGAGCGGGGGGGTGAGAGTTGAGAGGATAAGTTATGAGACAACTAAGTATCAAAAAAAGATTAGTAATCGGATTTTCTCTACTGATTGCTGTGATTGCTATTGCTTCGATCAATTCCATTTGGCAAATAACATCGCTTGAGCAACAGGGGCAAAAAGTTGTTGAGCTACGTATACCAACTGCACAAGCAAGCCAAGGTTTACTTAATGGCGTTAATCGAGCGTTGGCAGCTTTACGAGGCTGGATGTTATTAGGTAAAGATAAGTTTAAAGTCGAACGACAAAAAGCATGGGATGAAGACATAAATACTTCCTTGGCAACATTAGAGACAATGTCAGTTAATTGGACCAATCCTGAAAATATTTCTCGCTTGAAAAAGCTGAAACAATTGTTTAAAGATTTTGAAATTGAGCAACAAAAAATCGAAGATATAGCTCAAACAATACAAAATACGCCTTCATTAGAAATGCTTTATCAAAAAGCAGTTCCTCAAGCCTCAATTATGTCAAAACACATTACTGCTATGATTGATGCGGAATTTGAAATGAGCGCTACACCAGAAAGAAAAGCGCTACTGGGTATGATGGCAGATGTGCGTGGTACATTAGGTTTATCGCTAGCTAATATTCGTGGTTACCTGTTATCTGGTGAGGAGAGCTATAAAAATAATTATGAGGCATTGTGGGCCAAAAATGACAGAAGGTTTGCAGATCTAAAAAGCAATAATTCGCTGTTAAATGCACAACAAAGTAACGCATTTAAAATCTTTGAGGATGCGAGAATTATCTTTAGTCCACTTCCTCCTATTATGCTGGGAATGCGATCACAAGAAGATTGGAATTTAGCGAATCATTGGCTGGCAACCAAAGCTGCACCTCTAGGCTCTCAAATTAAAGTAATTTTGACCGAAATGGCTGAGGATCAAGCTATGCTGTTAGCTGACGATTCCACTTTGATGTCAGCGTCAGCAAAAAAATCGAAGATTATTTCGTGGATGCAATTGTTGGTAGGCCTATTAGTAGGTGTTACCTTAATGATCTTGGTCTCACGCAGTATTACTCAGCCAGTGGAAGAGTTGAAAAATGTCATGCTCATGGTGGATAAAGACAGCGATCTTACTTACAGAGCCGATATTAAAGGTAAAGATGAAATTACACAGATCGCACAAGCGTTTAATCATATGATGGGAACTTTTCAAGAAGCAATAAAAAAAGTTGCTGATGCCAGTCATCAGATTTCATCTGCTTCAGAAGAAACCTCAGTCATCACGGAACTAACTAGTCAGGCTATTCAGACACAGCAGTCAGAATCTGCTCAAGTAGCTACTGCAATGAATGAAATGACCTCGACAGTAAATGAGGTCGCTAGAAACACCACGCATACTTCAGAGGCATCAGACGAGGCTATTAGTTATGTTGGAAAAGGGTCAGAGGCGATGCAAAAAACTATTGCATTTGTTCAGGAACTGGCAGCAAATATAACCCGATCAAGTAGTACCATAACTGAATTAGAACAGCGGAGTATTGATATTTCCAGTGTGTTAGATGTTATTAATTCAATCGCTGACCAGACTAACCTTCTGGCACTTAACGCAGCGATTGAGGCAGCTAGAGCAGGCGAACATGGACGAGGGTTTGCCGTCGTGGCTGATGAGGTAAGAAGTTTAGCTGCACGAACACAAGACTCAATAGGTGAAATAACCAAGATAATTGAACTCTTACAACAAGGTGCCAAAGAGGCTGTCGAGTCTATGACCCAAAGTCAAAATCAAGTGGAATTTGCTGTCAAACAGGCAGATTCAACGGGTGATGCTTTAAATACAGTTGCCGAAGTGATTAAACGAATCAATGATATGAGTGCTCAAATCGCAACTGCATCTGAGGAGCAAAGTGCGGTTGCCGAGGAAATTAATCGTAATATTGTAAGAATCAATGATATGACCGAACAAACATCAGATGGTGCATCGCAAACCTCTGCGGCCAGTAAAGATCTGGCTAGTTTAGCTAGTGGCCTTAATGATTTAGTTCACCATTTTCGTGTCTAGCTACATAACTGATTGATTCAGATATTGAGTACTTAATTCTGTCATTGAAACAGAAGGGAATACTAGTGGAATTCTATTTATTAGCTATTTTGTTGGGTGTCAATATATAAATCCTCAACCTTCTTCCTTGCCCAAGGTGTTTTTCTTAAGAACTTTAGGCTGGATTTCACTGATGGATCAGTAGTGAAACAGCGGATATCAATATGTTTAGCCAAGCCTTCCCAGCCATAATATTCAACCAGTCTGTTGATGATCTGTTCCAGTGTTACTCCGTGTAATGTGTTATTAGTTTGTTCATTCATTTGTCAGGATATATCTTCAGTTTGTATAAGAGTGTTGTGTGTTGTTAAGAAGGATAAGGAGTTTATCTTCAGTGATTTATTGATATTCAAGATAAATTAATCTTCACCACTTTCATATATTCGAATTTCATTCCAGCAACCATTTCAGTGCTGGGATAGTAGATGATGTCCACTCGTGCACCTTTCAGTGATTTGTATTTTTTCTGACGTTTGTATTTAAATGGTACATCGCAGCCTTCTATTAAAACGGTATTGTATATCCAGTTATCTTTCTGTCGTTGTACATGCGATTCGACTTTTTGCATCGTAGAATGAATAAGTTGTTCGTTTTCAGCAAGAAATTGTTTAAGGGAAGTCACTTGACTCAACCTGCACGCTGATAGCGTCGGTGGAGAATGCCTACCCGTTCAACGTAAACCTGAGTTTCGCTATATGGTGGTATGCCATTGTATTTTTTCACGGCGGATGGGCCGGCATTATAGGCTGCTGTAGCCAATTTAATATTGCCATTAAATTTACGTAATAGTTGGGCAAGGTATTTCACACCACCATCAATGTTTTGTTGGGTGTTAAAGGCATTGCTGACGCCAAGATCTTTGGCTGTGTTTGGCATGAGTTGCATAAGTCCTTGTGCTCCCTGTGTAGAGACAGCTTTAGGGTTAAATGATGACTCTGCATGTATGAGTGCTCTTATTAGAGCGGGGTCAACATGATGGTGCTTAGCTGCTTCATTAATCGCTGTGGCATAAGAAGTAAGATCTAGCTTAACGTGGTTCCAATCAATTGTCGAATGAGGATCACAGGCAAAACAATCAAACTTTAATACTTCATAGGCGACATCAAGTGGTTTTTGATCAGAAAAGGTGGTGACAGCATTTGATTCTGATTTATAAATAAGTGTTTGAGCAGTTTTCCTGTCTTTGGTGAGTAGTCTGTTACTTTCCGCATCGACATTGGAAAACTCAATAACACCATCTTCCTGCTGGACTTGTCGAACTGATTCTGCCTGACTAAAGGGGATTGTAAAAATACTAAAAACTACAATTGAGATGCGAATCAACATAACACGTCTTACTATTTTGAACTGAGAGGTATGACGCTGATTTTTTGCCGCCATTCCGTTGGTCCTATTTTATGAATTGACTCACCATAACTGTCGACAGCGACTGTGACTGGCATATTTTCAACATAAAATTCACGAATGGCTTCCATGCCCAATTCTTCAAAGGCAACCACACGTGATGATTTGATCGCTTTTGAGACTAAATAGGCAGAACCACCGACTGCAATCAAATAGGTAGAGTGGTGTTTTTTTATTGATTCAATAGCCTTAGGCCCACGTTCAGCTTTGCCTATCATGCCAAGTAAACCGGTTTTTTCCAGCATTATGTCAGTGAATTTATCCATCCGTGTGGCAGTAGTCGGTCCAGCAGGACCAACGACTTCATTTTTTACTGGATCGACAGGGCCAACGTAATAGATAAAGCGGTTGTTAAAGTCTAATCCGGCTGGCAATGTCTGACCATTTGCAAACAGATCAGCTATTTTTTTATGAGCTGCATCGCGTCCGGTAAGTAAATGACCGCTGAGTAACAAAGTGTCACCCGGTTGCCATTGCTCAATTTCAGCCTGAGTGATGGTATCCAGATCAACATGGCGGGTATTTTTAGCCGCTTGCCAAGTGATATCAGGCCAATCTGATAACGAAGGTGGTTCAAACTGGGCAGAACCTGTGCCATTCAATGTGAAATGGGTATGTCGAGTAGCAGCGCAATTAGGAATTATCGCCACAGGCAATGAGGCAGCATGAGTAGGGTAGTCACTGATTTTGACATCAAGTACAGTGGTTAAGCCACCAAGACCCTGAGCACCAATGCCCAGTTGATTGATCTTTTCATACAATTCAATACGTAATTTTTCTGCAGTTGTCTGAGCGCCGCGTTCGATCAAATCCTGGATATCAATCGGTGCCATCAGTGATTCTTTTGCCATGAGCATTGCTTTTTCAGCGGTACCACCCACACCGATGCCAATAACTCCGGGAGGACACCAGCCAGCACCCATTTCAGGTATGGTTTTCAGCACCCAGCCCACTAAACTATCGCTTGGATTAAGGATCGTAAATTTGGCTTTGTTTTCGCTGCCGCCACCTTTGGCAGCAACATGGACTTCAACTTTATCCCCTAACACTATTTCTGTGTGAATAACTGCAGGCGTATTATCCAGGGTGTTAGTACGAGCACCCAGTGGATCGCTGACTACCGATGCCCTTAGTACGTTGTCAGGGTGAGTGTATGCGCGACGCACACCTTCATTGACCATATCATCAAGGCTTTGACTGGCTTTCCACTGCACATCCATGCCGACTTTAATGAACACGTTGACGATGCCAGTATCCTGACAAATAGGACGCTGATCTTCGGCACACATCCGTGAATTAACCAGAATCTGGGCAATGGCATCTTTAGCCGCGGGTGATTGTTCTTTATCGTAGGCAGTTGCCATGGCCTGAATAAAGTCTTTGGGGTGATAACAGGCAATAAACTGCAAAGCATCAGTGATGCTATCAATAAAGTCATTTTCTGTAATTACAGTCATATCGCCTGAACCTTCACTGTCCTATTTGCTGGTTGTCAGTCGTTTATTGAGTTCTTCAATCACGTCAGCAATTGGGAATTCGTCACCTTCACCATCAGCCCGGGATTTGTATTCAATCATACCGCTGTCTAAACCACGCTCACCTAATATCAGGCGGTGTGGAATACCGATGAGATCCATATCAGCAAAAGCAACCCCAGGTCGCAGACCTCGATCATCAAACAGAATATCAAAACCGGCTTCAGTTAATTGTGAGTACAGTGTTTCTGCTGCTTCACGTAAACGAGCTGATTTATGAGCATTGATGGGTACTAACACAATCTGGAATGGAGCTATGGCTAATGGCCAGACGATACCACTATCATCGTGATTTTGTTCAATAGCGGCAGCAACAACGCGTGATACACCAATACCATAACAGCCCATGGTAAGAATTTGTGACTTGCCGGTTTCAGCAAGGACATTGGCATTGAGTTTACTGCTGTAGTTATCACCAAGCTGGAAGATATGGCCGACTTCGATACCACGAGCAATATCTAAAGTACCCTGACCATCTGGACTCGGGTCACCTGCAACGACATTACGCAAATCGGCAATCTCTGGTTCTGGTAAATCACGCCCCCAGTTAACACCAATCAAATGTTTTTCGTTTTCATTGGCACCACAGACAAAATCAGCAACATGGGCAGCTGTACGGTCGACAATAACAGGGATCGTTAAACCGACGGGGCCAATTGAACCGATATTCGCACCACAGGTTTCAGAAACCTGTTCCGGAGTAACAAAGGTCAGAGGTGATGCAACAGCAGGGTGTTTTTCAGCTTTAATTTCATTGAGGTCATGATCACCACGAATGACTAATGCGACCACTGACCCTTCTTCTACGCCTTCAACTAATAATGTTTTTAGACATTGTGTAGCAGGTACATTGAGAAACTCACTGATTTGCTCAATAGTGTGTTGTTCAGGTGTGTCAATCGATTGCATGGTTGCTGTAGCAACTGGACGATCGCCTGCAGGTGCAACAGCTTCGGCTAATTCAACATTGGCTGCATATTGACTGCTATCACTAAACGCAATCGCATCTTCACCAGAACTGGCCAAAACATGAAACTCATGAGATTGATTACCACCAATACTGCCAGTATCAGCTTGAACAGGACGAAAATCGAGGCCAATACGTTCAAAAATACGTGAATAAGCAGCGAACATATCGTCGTAGGTTTGTTGTAATGAGTCTTGATCAAGATGGAAAGAATAGGCGTCTTTCATCAAAAACTCACGGGCACGCATCAGTCCAAAACGTGGACGTATCTCATCCCGGAATTTAGTTTGAATCTGGTAGAAAGTGATTGGCAGTTGTTTGTAGCTGCGAATTTCCTGCCTGACCAAATCGGTAATGACTTCTTCATGGGTCGGACCATAACAGAACTCACGGTTATGACGATCGGTAATGCGAAGTAATTCGGGGCCGTACTTTTCCCAACGTTCACTTTCCTGCCACAGTTCAGCAGGCTGCACTGAAGGCATTAATAATTCCTGTGCGCCAGCACGCGCCATTTCCTCACGAATGATAGTTTCGGTTTTACGCAATACTTTTAAGCCCATGGGCAACCAAGTGTATAGACCAGAGGCAAGACGACGAATCAGACCTGCACGAAGCATGAGCTGGTGGCTGATAACTTCGGCATCAGCCGGTGTTTCTTTTAAAGTAGAAATAAGCAGTTGTGAGGTACGCATTAGTTGGATGTAATCCTGTTGTTAATTTTTGTTGTAACGTTAAATTTGGAATATATTTGTCTCCGCGCACAGGCGGAGACAAGCAATGGCCATAGTGATTTAAATTTAGAAAGTGCTGTGGTTCCATCCCCAGTTCTGTCTTTCTGAATCCGTCATGCTGATATATATACGATCGCCAGCAATGCCAAGATGATCGTTGATTAATGTACATAAAACATCTGAAAAGGCTGTGCGATCAGATGGTAGTCCTAGAGCCCGGTAATCCAGAAATGCAGTGGGTTCATCACTGCCGGACATCATCATATTAGCTTTGGCCTCGACGGCAACCATGACATAGTTTTCTGGTTTGCCTGCCGCCTTGGACACAGTCTGGCTTGCAGCTTTTAATAATGCTGCTTCATCAGAAATAGTTTGATTGGTCACAATATTTAAATAGGGCATGATTGACTCCTTATTGGCAATATTCTTTAACGTCTATATGTAATTGTTTGATTTTTTGTTGTCGTTCTTCTTCTGGTAGACGAGTTACATTGCCATCTTCATCTACAATTCGTCTGCCAGGGTTATCCATATATTGTTGCAGATTCTGTTGGGCAATACGGCAATTTTCTTTTTTCTGTGCTATTTTTTCAGCCTCTTGCCGGGCTTGATTACGTTTTTCTGTGGCGGCTTGATCGTTTTCTTTTTGTTGCTCTATCAGCGCATCAATTTGTTGTTGGGCTTCAGTTGGGCCGATAGTTGGCGGTGGCGGTGTTTTAATCAGATCAGCCTGTTGATTACTAGGCGCTTGTTGTGAGTAGTGAGTTTGTCCATCTTTATCTACCCATTTATAGACATCTGCGGATGTAGTCGCGGCGAAAAGAACGATAACGAAAGTAAGGCAACTATATTGAAGATAATGTATAAACATAAGCAACTTCCGGTTAAATAAGTGTAATTCTACGCCATTAGTAGTGAATCATAAAATGTCTGATATTCCATCTAGATTTGAAAAACATATTGAAATTAAAAGTTCTGTTGATGCGGTGGCTGTGGACTTGTTAGCAGCTGAAACAGGATTGTCAAAGCAAATGGTCAAGCAGGTAATGCAAAAAGGTGCAGTTTGGCTGTCTAAAGGTAAAAAAACACAACGCCTTCGTCGGGCAAAAAAAACACTGAAAGTCGGTGAAACATTACATATTTACTATGACATCACAGTGCTTGATAGGGTACCACCAGAACCGGAATTGATAGCAGATGAAGGTCGATATAGCGTTTGGAATAAACCCTATGGCATGTTGTCTCAAGGCTCAAAGTGGGGTGATCACTGTACGATTACACGTTGGGCAGAACAACATCTGAAACCCCAACGTGTCAGTTTTGTCGTACATCGGCTTGATCGTGCTGCCAATGGCTTGATAATCATTGGCCATGAGAAAGGTGCCGCGGCAGCGTTATCCAGACTCTTTCAACAGCGACGAGTTGATAAACATTATCGGATCATTGTGCACGGCAAGTTTAGCGATGAAGCCACATTGGACAATCCCGTACGTGTAGACACAGACATAGATGGGCGTTCAGCAGTAAGCTATTTTTCTTTAATTAACTATGATGGAGAACGGGATCGGTCACTACTTGAAGTCACTATTGAAACAGGTCGAAAACACCAAATAAGACGCCATATTTCTGAAATTGGATTTCCTGTTGTAGGAGACCGCTTACACGGCATTGAAGGGGATAAGGAAGACTTACAACTTATGGCCTATTATTTAGCATTTGAATGCCCTTATTCACATACCAGAAAAGAGTTCAACGTTTTAATTGAGTCGTTGACACATGCACAGTAGTGGGGGTAGGTTCGTGATTGGGCTTAGAAGGAGAAATAGTCTATGAGAGGGAATTACACAGACCCAGAAAATGATCGCCGCAAGGCGCAACGACGTTCAGGTCAGGATCAACGTGAGATGAAGCGTTCTGAACCGGATGGCGATGACCGTCGTTCATCTACACGAAGAAGACAAGAAAGAAGAGTCGCAACGAACAGTGTATTATCTGGTTTTTGAATGCACTTATACTCATAAAAACAAGGGTTTAATTTACTAGTAGAAAGTTGACAGTAGTAGCATGATGAGGGTAATTTGAATCATGGAAGAAAGGGGGATCTGACGATGAGTGATTCAAAGCATAGTTTAATGGCAGAAGAAGGGCACTGGCATCATACTGGAAAAGATGACCGACGAAAGGGTGAACGCCGTTCTGGTAAAGATCAGCGTGAAATGCTTAGGTTTGAGTTAGATAAGGAAGACCGTCGCTCAGGTAAAGATCGACGAGGATCAGCTACTTCATGGGGTAGCGACGACCCGATTTAAAGCCCATAATCACCATACATAAAAGGCGTCTAGCTAAACATAGTGCTAGGCGCCTTTTTAATATGGAATAAAGTCGTTAGTAACCTAAATAACGAGCCATTTGATAGAAACCGGCACTGATACTCCAGGCTAAGGTCATTGGCCAAACCAGAGCCAATGTTGTAAACCAGGCAGATTTAGCCTCTGCACGCAGGGTGGCGATGGTGGATAGACAAGGAGTGTAGATTAGGGTGAATAGCATGAAACTATAGGCTTGCACCCAGTCTATTTGTTGGGCAATACCTTGCATCAATGCGGTGCCTTCCAGACCATAAATAACAGCTAAAGCACCAATCACTATCTCTTTGGCAACAAAACCAAAAATCAGTGCCACAGTCAGTTCCGGGTTGATTCCTGCTGGCGATAATATCGGGGACATTACGTCACCGATCCATCCTGACCAACTGGCTGAACTGGCTGGTTCTACCCCATAAGGCATATTGGTTAATATCCAGACAAGTACAACACCGATAGTGATGAACTTGGTTGCTCGGTGTAGGAAGTGACTGATTTCATGCCAGCCACGTAAAAACATTTGTCGTGAAGTTGGAAAGCGATAGGGTGGTAACTCTAAAGCAAAAGGCTCTTGACTGTTAAAGCGACCTTTAAATAATAATGCCGTGATGATGACAGTCACAAAACTCATTATATAGAGACTAAATAAAACCAGTGGTGCCTGACTTGGAGCAAATAAGGCGGTTGCCATAAATACAAACACTTGCAAGCGAGCACTACAGAGTGAGAAAGGAATCACAAGCATGGTAAGTAATCGTAAACCACGACTACGCATGGTTCTCGTCCCCATCAATGCAGGAACATTGCAGCCAAATCCCATCAACAACATGACAAAACTTCGCCCATCTAATCCCATACGAGTCATTAATGCATCCATTAAAAAGGCGGCACGTGAGAGATAACCACTATCTTCAACAACAGCCATCATTAGGAAAAACAGGATAATAACGGGCACAAAAGAAGCAACGGTGGCGATGCCGTCAAATACACCATTTATTAGAAAGTCTGAGAGTAGCGCTGGAAGACTTGAAAGTAATGGAACTAATATCAGATCACGGAAACCTTCCAGTAACCATGCCACTAGATCCTGTAATGGCGCACCTAAGGTGTAAATGGTCTGAAAGACCATATACATAATGACAAAAAACAAGGGAAGTCCGAGTATGGGATGTAACATGACCTTGTCTAGTTTTTCTGTCAATGGGTGGCTGATTTGCGTTGGTAAATCGACACTATTACGAACTATGGTTTCTAGTTCATTTTCCATTTCCTGATCAACAGCAAAGTTTTGCTCTAGTGTTTGTGCCGGAGTGGGGGAGCTGTTTTGTAAGCTTGTTTCAATCAAACGATAAGCATCACTGTAGCCTTGACCATATTTGGCACTGATAAGGGCAGTAGGGTAGCCTAATTGTTGTGATAACTGTTCGGTGTTGATTGTAATACCAAGGTTTTTGGCCTCATCTGACATATTGAGCAATAATACGGCAGGTAGCCCCAAGCTACGTAGTTGTAATGCTAACGATAGTTGGCGGTCAACCTGACTTGCATTGGCAACGATTAAGACCAGATCAATGGTGTTATTGCATAAAAAATGGCGAACGATCTGTTCATCATCTGAAAAGCCGTGAAGATCGTAGATGCCTGGTAGGTCAACCAGTTCAGTCATCTCGCCAGCAAGCAATAATTTTGCAGTAAGTAAATCTACGGTCACACCAGGCCAGTTAGCAACTTTAGCGTTGGCTCCACTCATACGATTAAACAAGGTGGATTTACCGGCATTGGGCATGCCGATTAGGGCAATGCGTTTCACACTAATATCTCAATCTGATCGGCATCATGCTTACGCAACATAACTTCAGTATTTCCAATGCGCAGTTGTAGGGGCCCATTGAATGGTGCGATCCGTATCAATTCCAATTTTTTTCCGATACGAAATCCTAACGCGTGCAGACGATACTGAAAGCCAGTATCAACATGTAAAGCCTGAACAATTGCGGACTGTCCAGCTTGTAAGGTGGATAAGCGTTGTAGTGTAGTCATTACATTCTCAAATCTAAATGATAATGATTATCATATAGTTTTTAAAAGATTAACACAAGTATTTATAGGGGTATTTATTAAGGCCTAACAGTGAGCCTCAGAATTCGAGGTAAATAAAAGGCCTGACCTAAAGCTCTTGAGGCTAGAAAGATGAGCAATGCCAACCATAAACCGTGATTGCCCAATGGTTGTAAAAGAAACCATGAAGGGAAAAAGCAGAAAAAGGTGGCAAAAAGCATGGTGTTACGCATTTCGACACTTCGTGTAGCACCCACAAATAAGCCATCGAATAGATAACTCCACACTGCAATAATCGGTGCAATAATTAGCCAGATGAGATAATGATTGGCGGTTTCAGTGACCTCGGAGATATCTGTTAATAAAGTGATAAGGTAAGAGCCGAACAGTAGATAACTGAGGCTGCACAAGCAGGCAATAATAAATGACCAGTATCCGGTCAATAATAGTCCTTGTCGGAGCTGTTTTTTATTATGCTTTCCAATGGCTTTGCCAGTGATGACTTCAGTGGCATTGGCAAAACCATCAAGTACAAAAGCCATTAAAGTCATAAAATTTAACAATACGGCGTTAGCAGCGAGAATAATAGTGCCTTGTTTTGCGCCTTGGGCAGTGAAAAATGCAAAGCAAAACATTAAACACAGAGTACGAATAAAAATATTACTGTGCAGATGTAACCAGTTTTGGGTGTTTATTTTGAGCGTATTATCATTCTGAAATAATACGGTTTTCAGATTGATTCCGTGACGGACAAGAAGTGTCACACCCAGCATCAAGCCCATGTATTCCGAAATAACCGAGGCGAGAGCAACGCCGTCTACGTTCATGCCAATGATATTGACCAGAATAATATCTAATATAATATTGCTTATATTGATGAGTAATACCATAAGTAGTGCTGCTCTGGTTGCTTCTTTGCCAATTAACCAACCTAAGATGACATAATTTATTAAGGTGGCCGGGGCGCTCCAAATGCGAATGTCAAAATAGATGTTGGCATGTTGACTGACTAGTTCACCGCTATCGAAAAAATAAAAAGACAGTAGAGAAACAGGGTGTTGAAAGATCAAAATAATGGCAGCGATAACAACAGCCAATAATAAAGATTGTTGTAAAACTTGCTGTGATTCAATAGGGTTTCCACTACCGAGAGCTTGTGCCGTTAAACCAGTAGTGGCCATCCGTAAGAAACCGAATCCCCAGAATAAGAAACTGAAAATAAGTGTGCCAATGGCAACCGATCCGAGATAATGTGCTGATTCAAGATGACCTACTACAGCGGTGTCTACCATGCCTAAAAGAGGGGTGGATATGTTAGCCATGATCATTGGGACAGCGATATGCAAAATATCACTATGAGTGAGGCTGTTTTGTTGTTTAGGCATAGACAAATTTCTAGTTTATACAAATAAAAAAGGCCACGATAATCGTGGCCTTTTTGGCTCGAATTATAGTGTTACCTAGACCAGCAGTGGTGCAATTACCAAACTGACAATCGCCAAAACATTGATCAGGATATTCATTGATGGGCCAGAGGTGTCTTTGAGTGGATCACCTACAGTATCACCAACAACGACAGCGGTGTGCACATCAGAGCCCTTGCCGCCAAGATTGCCCTTTTCGACAAATTTCTTGGCATTGTCCCAAGCACCGCCAGCATTAGCCATCATTAATGCCATCATCACGCCAGTGATTAGTGCACCACCAAGCATTCCTCCCAAAGCTTCGGGTCCAATTCCAAATCCGACCACAACGGGTGCTAATACGGCCAATGTACCCGGCAACACCATTTTATTTAACGCAGCTTTAGTGGAAATATCAATACAGCGTGCTGTGTCAGGTTCTGCAGTACCTTCGAGTAAGCCTGGGATTTCACGAAACTGACGTCGAATTTCATGAATCATCTCAAAAGCAGCATCACCGACAGCGGTCATAGTGAGCGCACTCACCAAAAATGGAAAAATACCACCGAGAAACATACCTACTAATACCACTGGATTATTGATCAGTAATTGAAACTCAGGGTTCGCGACACTAATAGTTTCAATAAATGCACTAATTAATGCTAGAGCAGCCAGAGCGGCAGCACCAATAGCAAAACCTTTACCAATAGCCGCAGTAGTATTACCTAACTCATCTAAGGAATCAGTAATGTCTCGGGTTTCTTTACCCATTCCAGCCATTTCAGCAATACCACCTGCATTATCAGCAACAGGGCCATAAGCATCGATGGCCATAGTGATACCAACAGTAGCCAACATACCGACAGCAGCAATACCGACACCATATAAACCTGCATAGTGACTTGCACAGAAAATAATGGCAGCGATGGTAATCACTGGAATAGCAACAGATTGCATACCTAAAGCCAAACCACTAATTATCACTGTTGCAGGACCGGTTTCACCATCTTTAGCCAACTTTCTAACGGGGGCACCGCCAGTGTAATATTCAGTGACTAAACCGATGATGATGCCACCAACGGCACCCACTAATACTGCAACCCAAATATTGGCAGTGCCACCAAGTTGAATGATAAGTACATAGGAGACGATAATGAATAATAATGAAGAACCCATGGTGCCGATGCGGAGAGCAATCTCAGGGCTTTTATTAGAAAAGACTTTTACAGTGAGAATGCCTGCAATGGAACACAATAAACCAATAGATGCCAATGCTAATGGCATAAACATAAGGATTTGTTGATTATTGGCGAGCTGTTCGATTGTGGCCATGGTCATTGTTGAGGCAATGGCGATACTGGCTATCATGGCACCACAGTATGATTCGAAAATGTCAGACCCCATACCTGCAACATCGCCAACATTGTCGCCTACGTTATCAGCAATAACACCGGGATTTCGTGGATCATCTTCAGGGATACCTGCTTCGATTTTACCAACCAGATCGGCACCGACATCAGCGCTTTTGGTGAAAATGCCACCACCTACCCGTGAGAATAATGCAACAGACGATGCCCCCATACCAAAGCCATGAATAACGTGAGCTGTGTGTGGATCACCACCAAATGCCAGATATAATACCCCAAGACCTAATAGACCCATTGATGCGACGGTGAGCCCCATGATTGAGCCACCAAAAAAAGCCACAGTTAATGCCTGAGAGGCGCCTTGTTCGTTTGCTGCTGTTGCTGTTCGGACATTGGCTTGTGTTGCGGCGTACATACCAATGTAACCGGCACTAGCTGAACAAATGGCGCCAATAAAAAAAGCCAAGGCTGTTTGCCAGCCTAAGTCAGATACCCAGATGGCTGCAATACATACTAAACAGAAAATAGCGAGGCGACTGTATTCTGCTTTCATAAATACCATGGCACCTAAATGAATTTGGTTGCCAATAGAGACTACTTTTCCTGATCCTGCCGGCGCAGATTTTACTTTGACATAGACCAAGAAAGCACAAAACAACCCAAAAACTCCCAATATTACGGGTAGGTAACTCAACGATGACATAGGCATAACCTCAAAATTAGTTAATTAATCAAAAGATGTAGCGGTGTAGCTCCTAAAATATATTTATTGTGGTACGTCAGTTTTTATACCTGTATCGTGACCATGTGTAAAGCAACATGATCTTTGCAGGAACTATAATTAAGGTAAATAGAAACAATGATTGAATGGGGGCTATATGCCTTGGTTGGCATCTTTGCGGGATTAAGTGCCGGATTGCTCGGATTGGGTGGGGGTCTGGTTATTGTGCCATCACTACTGGTTGTCTTTAGCTGGCAGGCGATACCGGAATTACAGTTAATGCATTTTGCTGTAGGTACGTCGCTGATGACAATTACAGTGACATCTATATCTTCTTTATACGCCCATCAGCAACACGGTAATATTAACTGGCAGATAACCCGAATGTTGATACCTAGTTTGATGCTCGGCGGTGTGTTGGGAGCATATTTTGCAACCATGTTGACGAGCGACTTATTACAACAATTCTTTGCTGTGTATGCGTTGCTGATGGCTTTGAGGATGTGGTTTCCTGTTGCAATGACTATAAAAAATGGCTTGCTTAATAAGTTAAGACTACAGATAGCTGGTTGTGTTATAGGTAGTATTTCTGCATTGGTTGGTATTGGTGGGGGCACTTTGGTAGTTCCGTATTTGGTCATGGCCAGACAATCTATGCAAAGCGCGATAGGTACAGCGGCTGCCTGTGGTTTGCCAATATCAATTGCTGCTGTGGCTGGATATATGATTTTTGGGCAACCAGATCAGACTTTAAATGGAACGTGGCAAACTGGATTTGTTCATTGGCCTGCGTTTTGGGGCATTGTTAGTACCAGTATAATTGTTGCGCCGATGGGGGCGTTGTTGGCAAAACGGTTGCCGATTAACCGTCTAAGACGGCTGTTTGCATTGGTTTTATTGATGGTCGCACTGTATTTGTTTATCAGTTAAGGCTCTTTATTTAATGAAACAGTGGTTAATATTTAATAATTAAAGACATGGGACGCATTCAAAAGTTTAAAGGTGGTTAAGAATGAAAAAATGGATCTGTCTGATTTGTGGTTTTGTTTATGATGAGGCTAAAGGTATGCCTAATGAGGGTATCCCACCAGGAACACGTTGGGCAAATATACCCAGTGACTGGCGATGTCCAGATTGTGGGGCAGAGAAGTCGGATTTTAAAATGATGATGTTGGATGATTGAGATCACAGGTCAATTTGATATTAAGTTTAATAACGAGCTGTTTTCTTATATAATTAATCGGTTTTTTTACTCGTTATTTGGAGCATCCTTACTATGAATCTTGACCGCGTTGGTTCAGGCAAAAATCTTCCTGAAGATATAAACGTCATTATTGAAATACCTTCTCATTCTGATCCAGTGAAATATGAAGTGGACAAAGAGACGGGTGCACTGTTTGTCGACCGATTTATGAACACAGCGATGTTTTATCCTTGTAACTATGGGTATGTCCCGCATACTTTGTCTGATGATGGTGATCCAGTTGATGTGTTGGTTGTCAGTCCATATGCCTTGATCAGCGGTTCTGTTGTTCAATGTCGTCCAGTTGGGATGTTGAAAATGACAGATGAGTCGGGCGAAGATGCTAAAATTATCGCGGTTCCACATGACAAAATGTATGACGACGTGAATGATGTAAACGATTTGCCTGCTCGTCTATTAGAACAGTTGTCACATTTCTTTGAACACTATAAAGATCTGGAAAAAAACAAATGGGTCAAAATTGAAGGCTGGGTCAACAAAGAAGAAGCCGCAGCAGAAATTATGGCGAGTGTAGAACGTTACAACGCTGCACCTGTTAAGCCACAATTTTAAGGCTGACCATTTCATGTTTTACCTCGGCGAACTTGATGAACTGTCAGGTTCGCCGATTTTTTATCCGATTAGGTGTTAAATGATGAGTTTGGTATTACAAGGTGCTGCGTTAACAAACACTGATGCGCAAATCATTGCTGAACAGCATAATGGCGAATTAGTGTCTAACAAGCATTTCAGCACAATTAAATTGCAGCAATCGCTTTTTGATGAGCAATTACAAATGCTGAGAGATAGCTATGCATTTGATATTAACCTGCTACCCCAGAAATTTGATGTGACTAGTACGGGGTTAGTCGTTACTGATATGGATTCAACACTGATTAATATTGAATGTGTTGATGAGATTGCAGATTTTATTAATGTTAAACCTCAAGTAGCCGAAATTACTGAGGCTGCAATGCGTGGGGAAATAGATTTTGAAACTTCATTGCGTCAACGAGTGTCATTGTTAAAGGGATTGGAAACCAGTGCTCTGGAACGCGTATATGATGAACGTTTAAAGATTAACCCTGGTGGTGAGCTAATGTTAAAATGCTTGCAACAACAAGGAATTAAAACGGCGCTTGTTTCTGGTGGGTTTACGTTTTTTACCGAGCGACTAAAGCAGCGTCTAGGTTTAGATTACACCATGGCGAATGTATTAGGTGAGCATAATGGTCGTCTTACTGGAGAAGTGGTGGGAGAAGTCTGCGGCGCACAAGCAAAAGCTGATTTTTTATTGGCTCACTGTGAACTGTTGAATATTTCACCATCGCAAGTGGTTGCGATGGGTGATGGTGCGAATGATTTGCTGATGATGGGTGAAGCAGGGTTAAGTGTGGCTTATCATGCTAAACCAAAAGTTCAGGAACAAGCCATGACTGCAATCAATTATTGTGGTCTGGATGGCGTACTAGGATTGTTACAGCTTGAATTTTAATCAGAGAAAACCTTGAAATAGAGCTAGCGATCCCCCATGTTGATTTTTTAAATAAGAATTCTTAATCTAAAGAGGTAGTTTACGATGGATGTTATGGAACGAATTAAGCAGGCAATTGAATCGAACTCAATTATCCTGTTTATGAAAGGTAGTCCGGAATTCCCACAATGTGGATTTTCCAGCCGTGCCTCTCAGGCGCTTGCTGAATGTGGTGCAGAGTTTGCTTATATAAATGTATTGGCTGAACCAGAAGTACGTGAAAATTTACATCGTTATGCTGACTGGCCAACATTTCCACAACTCTATGTAAATGGCGAGTTGATAGGCGGTTGTGATATCGTTTTAGAAATGTATGAAAGTGGTGATTTACAAACATTGGTTGAACAGGCGAGCAAATAACAACAATGAGTAATGAACGTGATCATGAATGGCATGGTGAACACGAATTAGTTGTTTCACCAGCAAAGCCGGAATTAAAACAGCCTCCTAAATATAGGGTGCTGATGATGAATGATGACTATACACCGATGGATTTTGTCATTGAGGTGTTAGAAGATTTATTCAGTATGGGACATGAAAGTGCAACGCGTACCATGATGCAAGTCCATACAGAAGGACAGGCACAATGTGGTATTTTTACGTTCGAAATTGCTGAAGCGAAGGTAGAACAGGCCAATAGCTATGCACAGCAACACGGCCATCCATTGCAATGTACGATGGAAGAGGAATAGCATCACAACAGTCATGTTGGGTGGGGAGTCAGAAATATGCTTAGTAAAGAACTCGAACACACGTTAAGTCAGGCTTTTAGCTATGCGCGTAAACGCTCCCATGAATTTTTAACAGTAGAGCATTTGCTGCTCGCTTTACTAGAGAATGGTCAGGCTTTAGCGGTTTTAAAAACATGTGAGGCAGATATTGCCGCTTTAAGACAAGAGCTGAATGATTTTCTGGCTGACAATATCATCACATTATCAGAAGACAGTGAGCGGGAAACGCAGCCCACACTGGCTTTTCAACGTGTGCTACAGCGTGCTGTCATGCATGTGCAATCATCTGGTGGTAGTGAAGTCACGGGTGCAAATGTTCTGGTATCCATTTTTTCAGAGCAGCAGTCACAATCCGTCTTTTTGTTACAAAAGCAGGATATAACGCGTCTTGATGTGGTTAATGCTATTACTCATAGTGGTATCGATGAATCGACTGATTCTAGAGTAGAAAGTGATGAGTTTGAAAAATCATCATCGCGAGGTGATGAGAAAAATCCACTCAAGCTATATGCAACAGATCTTAATGCCTTAGCAGAACAGGGAAAGATTGATCTCCTTGTTGGACGAGAGCACGAGATTGAACGTACGCTTCAAATTCTGTGTCGTCGTCGCAAAAACAATCCACTCTTTGTCGGTGAAGCGGGTGTCGGTAAGACAGCCCTTGCTGAAGGTTTAGCGAGACGAATTGTGTCAGGTGATGTGCCTGAAGTGCTTGAAAACGCAGTTATCTACTCACTTGATATGGGGGCATTGGTTGCGGGCACTAAATATCGTGGTGATTTCGAAAAACGACTGAAAGCATTACTACGTGAAATCAAAAAACAGTCCGATGCTATTTTATTTATAGATGAAATTCATACATTGATCGGTGCGGGATCAGCAGGTAACAGTGCCATGGATGCTGCTAATTTACTCAAGCCATTACTGGCAAACGGTGATTTGAAATGTATTGGTTCAACTACATTTCAGGAATATCGTGGTATTTTTGAACATGATCGTGCTCTGGCACGCCGTTTCCAGAAAATTGATGTGCCAGAACCTTCCGTTTCTGAAACAGTACAAATTTTAAAAGGACTCAAACCTAATCTGGAAGCACATCATGACGTGCGTTATACGAACGCAGCATTACAACAGGCTGCTGAGCTTGCTGATCGTCATATCAATGATCGATTTTTACCAGATAAAGCCATCGATGTATTAGATGAAGTTGGTGCTGCACAACGGATTTTGCCTAAATCAAAACGCAAAAAAATGATTGGTGTAACTGACGTGCAGAATATTGTGGCCAAGATCGCACGTATTCCAGCCAAAACAGTTAACAATACTGACAAGGATAATTTGCTTAATCTGGAAAGCAATCTTAAGCACGTTATCTTTGGTCAGGATGATGCTATTTCAGCACTTTCATCTGCAATTAAGATGGCACGTTCTGGATTAGGGCATCCTGAACGACCAACAGGAGCATTTCTATTTTCCGGTCCAACAGGTGTAGGGAAAACAGAAGTTACTCGTCAGCTTGCCCACAATTTGGGTGTAGAGTTGATTCGATTTGATATGTCTGAATATATGGAAAGTCATACCGTGTCACGCTTGATCGGGGCACCTCCTGGATATGTCGGATATGATCAAGGAGGGTTATTGACGGAGGCTATCACTAAACAGCCGCATGCCGTGTTATTGCTGGATGAAATTGAAAAAGCCCATCCCGACGTCTTTAACTTGCTGTTACAAGTAATGGATCATGGTACGTTGACAGATAATAATGGTCGTAAAGCCGACTTCCGTCATGTTGTACTGGTAATGACTAGTAATGCCGGTGCTCAGGAAATGGGGCGTTCTTCGATGGGATTCACTCATCAGGATCATCATACTGATGGTATGGAATCGATCAAACGTACATTCAGCCCAGAATTTCGTAATCGTTTGGATGGCATCATCCAATTCAAACCATTATCACAAAAAGCCATTTTGCGTGTTGCTGATAAAGCGATCCTTGAACTGGAAATGCTATTACAAGATAAAAATGTCACATTGGAAATTGATAATGATGCTCGTCAGTGGTTAGCTGATCATGGTTATGATGTAGCCATGGGAGCAAGACCCATGGCAAGACTTGTTCAGGAGAAAATTAAACGTCCACTGGCAGATGAATTATTATTCGGTAAGTTAAGTGAAGGCGGCCATGTTTGTGTGGTACTGAAACAAGATGAACTTATATTGGATATCGTCAATCAAATGGAATCTGTTTAATCATAAATTTCCAGTCAGATAGTGACTACTTTCAGGCAGTCGATTCATATTGCTTGATATAAGTATTCTCTAATTCTTGAAAAAGTTATCCATTACTTAAGTGTATAAGTCAACTAATGATTTACAAAGCAACGGTAAGTGATTGAAAGACAATAGGTGTTGTGTAACATGCTGAAATATATGATTATTTTGTGGATGGTTAAATTATAACCATTCTAACATAATGGTATATACAACAGGGTTTAACAGTCTAATATATGAGTTAGTCACAGAGTTATCCACAGAAAATGTGGGTAACTTTACCGTTTTAAAATTCAATAATTTCCATGTCAATTTAGAAATTTTATACCTCGGGATATCAGCCATCAGGCATAAATATATTGGCAGTTTCAAGTATTTAAGTATTTAATTTTGTAACTTGTTTTTCAAAGGGTGCTTTAGTTTACTATCAGGTGATATAGTTAAGGGCGAAATAAAAAACGCTGGTCACAAGGACTGTGATTGTTTTAGAATCTTCCGTAATACTGGAATTGAACTTTTACATTCAAATATTCCTTACATTTTTTCGTTTCAGAAACTATATAACATGACAAAACAATATCAAGACAAGGGCTTCGCCACAATTGCTGTGCGCGCTGGGCAGCAACGCACAAATGAGCATGAACAATCGGAGCCGATCTTCCCTACCTCAAGCTATGTTTTCGATAGTGCTGAGCAAGCGGCAGCTCGCTTTGCGGGTGATGAGCCGGGTAATATTTATTCACGATTTACCAATCCTACGGTTCGTACTTTTGAACAGCGCTTGGCGGCATTAGAAGGTGCTGAATCTGCTGTTGCAACAGCCTCAGGTATGTCAGCAATTCTATCAACATTTATG